>ERZ1643249.663-NODE-663-length-37656-cov-5.700407_pt1 | contig 37656 bp, 35 predicted proteins | sample MGYA00579263_ERZ1643249 | MGnify/ENA primary metagenome ERZ1643249 (study PRJEB29033, sample SAMEA4952264) | chicken gut metagenome | biome: Broiler Chicken; feature: Gastrointestinal Tract; material: Caecum | place: Ireland | collected 2018 | study: Broiler...
GCTGCTTGAACAATTTTTGATAGAAATATTGTCTAACTTTTTGGGGTCACTTCACAGCCACACGCTGATATAAAGCATGCAAATAAACACCGCAGCAATGGTAAACACCGACGAGATAAGCTGTGCCATAGATTGGGCAATCATCTGACGAAGTGTATCGGTATCGTTGGTGTAAAGGCTCATAATATCGCCATGAGTACGTGTATCAAATGTACGGATCGGAAGCCTTTGCATTTTTTCAAACATTTCATCCCGGATTTTTTTAAGGGTTCCCTGGGCTATTGTGACCATGACCCGATTATAAAACAAAGTGGAAATAATGCCAATCAAATAAATACTCCCAATCACTATAAGGGCCTTTAGCAGATTGTGAAACACAGGTACCGATGAACCAAGCAGAGGCACAATATAGTCATCAATCAGTGATTGCAGGAAGAGCGAAGAAGCAGCAGAGGCAACAGCACTTAACAAGATACAAATCACTACAAAAACCAGTTGACCTTTATAATCTCTCATATAAGAAAGCAATCTGCCAAGTGTTTTTAAGTCGAATCCAGCATTTTGCGGCGTGCCAATCACAGGCCTTCTTTCTTTCTTATTCATTTTCACCGTCTCCTTTCTTCTGTGATGCATAGACCTCACGATAAATAGCGCAATTTTTCAAAAGCTCCTCGTGCTTTCCGATAGCAACTATCTTGCCATCGTCCAAAACGATGATTTGGTCTGCATGCTGCACAGAGCTTACACGTTGGGCAATAATAATTTTTGTGGTATCAGGAATATACTCCGCAAAGGATTTTTGGATAAATGCGTCTGTTTTGGTATCTACCGCGCTGGTAGAATCATCCAAAATCAAAATCTTAGGCTTTTTCAAGAGTGCGCGTGCAATGCAAAGACGCTGTTTCTGATCACCCGATATATTTGTTCCGCCTTGCTCAATATGCGTGGCATATTTATCGGGAAAAGCCCTTATAAATTCGTTGGCACAGGCCAGACGGCAGGCGTGCTCTATTTCTTCATCGGTTGCAGCTTCATTGCCCCAACACAAATTTTCTTTAATGGTACCTGAAAAAAGCTCATTTTTCTGAAGAACCATAGCAACAGCGTTTCGTAAGGTGTTAAGGTCATAATCTCTGACGTCGATGCCGCCTATGGTAATTCTGCCGTTTGTAACATCGTAAAGGCGGGGGATTAATTGTACGAGGCTTGATTTAGAAGATCCCGTTCCACCGATAATGCCGACCGTTTCACCTGAAGCAATCGAAAGATTGATGTTATCCAGCACTCTTTTATCTGCTTTTGAAGCATAGATGAAATCTACATTTTCAAAGCGAATAGAACCGTCTTGCACGACCGTTTGTGGATTGTCGGGATTTAAAATATCTGTTTTTTCTTCTAATATTTCTGCGATACGGCGGCCGGACGCAAGGGAGATGGTCAGCATAGCAAAAATCATGGAAAGCATCATAAGGCTCGTCAGGATCTGCGTTGCATAGGAAAACAGAGCTGTCAAATCGCCTGTTGTCATTCCCAAAGCAGCATTGTTTCCGCTTGCCACAATCGCTTTAGCACCGATCCATGAAATCAGTATCATGCAAGCATACATAAAAAACTACATAATTGGGGAATTTAGAGCAAGCAGTCTTTCTCCCTTGGCAAAATCATCATATATACTTTTGGATATACCTTTAAATTTGTTAATTTCATAATCTTCACGGTTAAAGGATTTTACTACGCGGATGCCCCGCGCATTTTCCTGCACGACATTGTTAAGGCAGTCATATGTGTGAAAAACACGGTTGAAAACAGGACTTACTTTTTTTACAATTAAAAGCAGCAGTACTGCCATAACCGGTATAACGGCAAGGAAAATCCACGCAATGGTGCCATTGATGCGAAAGGATACAATCATTGAAAAGATAAGCATAACAGGTCCCCTGATTGCCATGCGGATGAGCATTTGATAGGCATTTTGAATATTTGAACGTCCGTTGTCAAACGGGTTACGATAGAAGATGTTGAAAACTTATCAATGTTAGAAAAGGCAAAGGTTTGCACATTATCATACATATCCTGTCGCAGATTGGCAGAAAATCCAACAGAGGCTTTGGCGGCAATGTGCGCCGATAATACACCGGTAATAAGCTGAAAAACAGCAAATATCAAAAGAGCAATTCCGTATTTCCATACGCTGTTCATATCGCCGAGATCAATACCTTTGTCAATCATTTCCGCCATGCAGAGCGGTATAATAATTTCAAAAGCCGCTTCAAGTATGGACAAAAAAATTGCAAGTACAGAACTTTTTTATATTCACGCAGGCTCCGAGCCAGTGTTCTAATCATAGTTTCCTCCTCTTTATGTAGCATGCTACATATTGAATTTAAAGAACAGCCGAAGCATTTCGGCTGTTCTATTCTAAATTGTTATAGATGGTCAATAGCATTTGTTTTAGTTTTTCTGTTTCCTCTTCTGAAAGTGAAGCAAGAAGTCTTCTTTCATTAGATAAAATTTGTTGCTCCATCTCCTCTCCCAAAGTTTTGGCCTGCTCTGTCAGAGCCACAATTTTATTTCTCTTGTCTGTTTCATCTACCCAACAATGAAGATGTCCGTTTTGCTCCATGCGTGTAATAATGCCCACTACAGTAGGATGAGAAACCTCTAAAAAATTTTCAATTTCTTTTTGTGTAGCCTGACCGCCACAGCTATCTAAAAAAGCCAGCACACGGCTTTGCGATAAGGTCAAGTTTAATTGCTTTAGTTCAGCATCCGCTTTTACCTTTAACCTATCGTTAATATTTTTGATTAAATAACCGACGTCTTTCTGAGGCAGCACAAATTTCTCCTCCTAAACATGTAGCATGCTACATATTATAGTGTGCAGTTTGTGATTTGTCAAGTGGATTTAAAGGTTTTCATGCTGCATTTTGCAGCGATAGAGAACTTCCCATATCATCTGTTTGTTCGAATAATGATTTCATTGCGGTTTTTCCAAATATAAATTATAGATTTTTTTGCAATATACCTATCTATTATCTTTATATCTATTTTAAACTTTTGTTATGATACTTGACTATAGAACGCAGCTCTTCTTTTTTGTATTGGATTGGCTTTACCGGCTGCGGAGCTGCATAAAAAGGCTTAGCTTTAAATGTCGGATGCAGCGAGGTGCTAACCATATCCTTTCGATGATAATAGATTTTCCGCTAAAATGGCGCTTGTTTGCTTAAGGCTGTGATTAAATAAGAGAAGCGGAATAAAATTCAAGGGCCTTTGAGAAACTTGCCGACAATGGGTCTTGAACAAATGGGACATTACGAATTGTAAAATATACATGTTAGATGCGTAAAAAAGAACTGGCGTTCTAACGGTTTTCCACCGGTGATGTTGAAAACCAACCTTGATTTTTGCGGTTTTCCACGTTTTCAACATTCGCTTCGTTGAAAACGTGGAAAAATACCCACTGTAATACGCAGCATTTTAATGGTAATATACGCAATTTACTGTTTGTGGAAAATGGGTAGAAGAGGCTGAATAGGAAAGGAAGAATTTTTCTTTTTTGTTTGGCTGTTAAGAGGGCTGTCTCTTTACAAAAGAACGCGCTTGTACTATACTTAAAGATATCATCAAACGCGCTCAAGTCCTGCGCAGACGAATGGAGGAAGTGTTGTATGAACCGGATTAAAATTATCCTGGCAGGGAAAGAGTATACCATTCAGACGGAAGAAAGCGGAAGCTATGTAAAACAGCTTGCCGAATCTTTGAATAAGAAAATAGAAGAATTCATGCAGGAAAATGAGTCAGTTTCCATGACAAGCGCAAGTATGCTGGTAGCTTTGGGCTTGATGGACGACTGTATAAAGGCGTCAAGCGATAAAGATAATCTGCGAAAACAGGTTATCGATTATCTGGAAGAGGCAACACGTTCCCGCACGGAAATTACGGAGCTCAAAAAAGAACTCAGCGCTTTGCGTGAGAAAAATGCAATGCTTGAAATGAAGCTTTTAACGTTTGAAGGAAACGATAAGAATGAAGAGCAAACCAGCCTTTAAGCCAGAGCTTTTACTGCCGGCAGGCGGGATGGAGGCTGTCATTGCAGCTGTGCAGAACGGCGCAGACGCAGTGTATTTAGGAGGAAAACAGTTTTCTGCACGGCAGAATGCTGAAAATTTTGATGAAGAATCGCTGGAACAAGCGGTTTCATACTGTAAAGCACGGGGTGTTAAGGTTTATCAGACACTTAACACCCTTCTTTTTGACACGCAGCTGCAAGAAGTGGAACAAGCAATCAGGCGTGCGTGCCGTATTGGGGTTGATGCTTTTATTGTTCAGGATTGGGGCGCAGTAGAAATGATCAGAAAGACAGCGCCCGCAATGCCGATACACGGTTCTACCCAAATGTCTGTGCACACCCCGGCCGGCGCACGCCTGCTGAAGGCGGCCGGCTTATCGCGGATTGTATTGGCCCGTGAAATGGAGATAAGTGAAATACGTGAAGTTTGCGAAAGTGTGGATATTGAAACCGAGGTGTTTATCCACGGTGCGCTATGTATGTCTGTTTCGGGTCAGTGTTATTTAAGCGGGATGTTGGGGACGCGCAGCGGAAACAGGGGCGCGTGTGCAGGAACGTGCCGGCTTCCCTTCTCTTTGCACAAAAAGCGGGAAGAATATGCATTATCATTAAAAGACCTTTGCGCGCAAAAGCAGCTTGCTGCATTGTGCGAAATGGGTGTTTCCTCGCTTAAAGTAGAAGGGCGTATGAAACGCCCTGAATATGTTGCGGCAGCTGCGCGCGCCTATCGCAGCGCTTTGGATCACCAAGACGGTGATTTCGATACTCTTCGCGCCGTATTTTCAAGAAGCGGCTTTACGGATGGATATCTCAGCGGGAAACGGGATCGTGCAATGTTCGGTGTGCGGCAGAAGGAGGATGTGGTTTCAGCTACAGACAGGCTTCATCGCAAACTCCGCGCAACGTATCAAACAGAAAACGGCCGTGTTTTATTGTCCCTGCACGCGGCGATCCGCAAAGGCCATCCTGTTGTTGTTACAGCGTACGATAGAGACGGCCATGTGGCTCGTACAGAGGGCGCTATACCGGAATTGGCCCAAAACCGTCCGGCTACGCAGGAATCCGTGATACGTGTTCTGTCAAAGCTTGGCGGTACGATTTTTCGGGCAGACAGCATTACAGCGGAAGTTGAGGATGGGTTGATGGTTCCGGTCGCCGCTTTGAACGCCTGCCGCCGGGACGTATGTGAAAAGATCAACGCCTTACGAAGCTGTATTTCGGCTGTTCCCGTATCCCAGCAATCCCTGAAGCTGTCTCCTGATTTAGGGGCAAGTGCGGCTCCGCCCGTTATACGTGCTCGTTTTGCCCGTTATTCCCAGATTTCCGATGCGGCGCTTTCTGTGGCGGCGTGTTTTTCTCTTCCGATTGAGGAGGTGGTGCGCCACAAGGAAGAGCTGGCTGCATTTCGGGACCGTGTGATGATAGAACTTCCCCGTTTGCTGTTTGGAAGAGAACAGGATATTTTAGACAGCTTAAGGGTATTGTGCCGGGATGGGTTCCGAAATGTGGTTTGTGAAAACATTGCGCATATCGCCCTTGCAAAACAATGCGGCATGGTTTTGCACGGCGGCGTATTTTTAAACTGCACCAACAGCTTAAGCGCGCAATGGCTGAGCGGACAAGGGGTCTCTTCCCTAACGCTCTCTTTTGAAATGCGTGCGCGGGATATTGCCAATATGAAAACAGCGGTACCGCGCGGGGTGATCTCCTGTGGACGCCTGCCGCTGATGCTTTGGCGCAATTGCCCAGCCAAAACGGAAAAGGGATGTGCCGGCTGTGATCGGCAACAAGTGCTTACCGATCGTCTGGGGAAAGTTTTTCCGGTTTTCTGCATGCGGCCTTTTGGTGCGGCTATGTTAAACAGCGAGATGCTTTGGACGGCGGATAAAACAAGAGATTTTGGTCGGATTGCTTTTGTGACATGCTATTTTACAACAGAATCCGCCGCTGTATGCGCCGATATCCTCTTCCGCCAAAAAGAAGGAGAGAAACTGTCCGGTACTTTTACACGCGGATTATATTATCGTTCAATATGAATGTAAGAGGCTTTGCTATAAGAAAGGGATGTTAAAAATGAAAACACTTGCTGTAAAACGGCTGACTGATACGGCCCGCCTCCCAGCGCGCCAGACTGCGGGAAGCGCAGGGTTTGATTTGTACGCAGATATAGAGGAATGCACCATCCATCCCGGTGAGATTTTCCGTGTACCAACCGGGATTGCTATCGCGATCAGCGATATCTATACGGCAGCTTTTATTTATGCGAGAAGCGGGATTGCCTCTAAATTCGGCGTTTGCCCAGCTAACTGCGTGGGGGTAATCGACAGTGATTACCGTGGGGAAATTCAGGTGCCATTGACGAACCATGGGAAAGAGCCATTTGTAATCCGCCGAGGCGACCGAATAGCGCAGCTCCTATTTGCTCCGGTTTTCCTGCCGGAGCTTATCGAATGCGATTCGTTGGATGAAACAGTAAGGGGCGCAGGCGGCTTTGGCTCTACTGCACGATAAGGAGGGTGCCCTTTGAAGTGGAAAAAGACGCTGATATTTGTCCTGTTTCTGCTGGCCGGCATTGTACTCGGCACGCTCTTAACGTCTTTATGTGCTTCTGTCTCTTTTTTAAGCTGGCTTACAGCGGGTGTGCAGATTGGTGTTGGCGTACCGGAACCCATATTGTTGGATATTGCTGTTTTTCAGCTGTCCTTTGGTTTTGCCATAGATATTAATATTATTAAAATCGTATGTATTCTGGCTTGTATATGGCTATACAAAATTTTTTCGAAGGGGATTTGACCATGAAATGGATTCTTGCTTCGCAATCTCCCAGACGCAGAGAGCTTTTTTCCCTTATTGCAGCAGATTTTGAGATCCGTTCCCCTGCTTTTGACGAAAATAGCGTAACTGCCGACACGCCAAAGAAGCTGACAATGCTGCTGGCGCAGAAAAAGGCGGAATCCATACCGCGTGCAGAGGAGGAAGCTGTTGTAGGCTGTGATACAGTTGTTGCCATGGGAAATGAAGTGCTGGGAAAACCGGAAAACAGGGAAGATGCGAAAAGGATGCTTACTTTGCTTTCCGGCAAGACGCATGCGGTCTATACCGGGGTTTGCATATTGTACAGGGAAAAAAAGATTATTTTTGCAGAACAGACTGACGTAACGTTTTTTTCTCTTTCAAATGAAGAAATCGAGGCATATCTTGATTCCGAGGAACCATATGATAAAGCCGGTGCCTATGGGATTCAAGGGAAAGCAGCACTGTTTGTCGAAAGGATATCGGGAGACTATTACAATGTGGTGGGCCTTCCGGTTGCGCGGCTTGCCAGGACGCTTTGCGGCGAATTCCGGCAAGAAGATACGAATATCCAAAAAATCGGCGAAAAACGCTGAAAAATTCACAAATTAACGGTTGAGAAACCAACGGCGGCGGGGTATAATAAAAATAACCGCAGGCTGTTTTACATGGTGTTTCTGTGTGGGAAGAAATCATCCGTGCGCAATCGGCAGATACCTTACAGCTGCGAAGACTACATTTATTTTGGAGGGCGCTATGTTTTTTACAAAAGATATCGGTATCGATTTGGGTACTGCAAATACGCTTGTGTATATGAAAGGAAAAGGCATTATTATCCGTGAGCCGTCGGTTGTCGCGGTTGATATAAAAAATGATTCTGTCCGCAGTGTTGGCCAGGCGGCAAAGGATGTTGTGGGCCGTACACCGGGCTCTATTGTGACGGTCCGTCCGCTGAAAGACGGCGTTATTGCGGATTTTGATATCGCAACCAGCATGCTTAAGGAATTTATACGAAAGGCGCTTGGAAACTCTGCTTTCGCTAAGGCACGCATCGTCATCTGCATCCCTTCCGGTGTAACGGCGGTAGAGCGCCGTGCCGTTAAAGAATCGGCGGAACAGGCAGGTGCAAAGCGCGTCATTATTGTAGAAGAGCCAATGGCAGCAGCGATTGGAGCAGGCCTTCCCGTTGCCGAACCGACAGGCAGTATTGTTGTGGATATCGGCGGCGGCACGACAGAGGTTGCAGTGATTTCCCTCGGCGGCATTGTGGCGGCAAAGTCTGTACGTGTCGGCGGAGATAAATTTGATATAGACATCATCAACTATATAAAGAAAAAATATAATCTGTTAATCGGCGAGCGCACTGCTGAAGATATCAAAATTGATGTAGGCAATGCTTTTCCACTCGAGGAAGAGTTGACAACCGAAATCAAAGGCAGGAACCTTTTGACGGGTCTTCCGGAAAATATTGTTGTCACTTCTACGGAGATTCGAGAAGCACTTATTGATACCTTACAGGAAGTGCTGGAGGCTGTCCGTATTACGCTCGAAAAGACACCGCCGGAGCTTGCGGCCGATATTATTGATCAGGGTATTGTGTTAACAGGCGGCGGTGCGCTTCTGCGCGGCCTTGATAAGCTTATTGCGCAGGAAACGGGCATGGCAGTCCATGTGGCGAACGATCCGCTTGATTGTGTCGCGTTGGGCACCGGCGAAATATTAGAGCACATGGATAAGCTTTCCGGCGTCATCTCTTCTGACGAAATCAAATATTAAGCTGTCTGCAGGGCGGATGGTTTTGAGAAAGTTCCCCCTTGCCCGGCGTTTTCCTGCGCCGCAAGCCGGAACTTTTTCTTTTCTAAGAAAACATCTTCAAAAGACAGCCGCGGAGGAATACTATGCGTGAATTTTTCAGTAGCAAAAAATTTAAGGTTATTCTTGCAATAATCGCCTTGTTGTTTGGAATGATGCTTTATTCTGCCTCTGGCGATGGCATTGCGAATATACCCCGGAATCTGCTGGAGATGGCAACGGTCCCTTTTCAAAAAGTAGGCGCCTTTTTATCTGATACAATCGGCGGCTGGTTTTCGGATTTAGCCGCCGCAGGAAATACCGCCAAGGAGAATGAGGAATTGAAGCAGCAGATTGCGGAACTCAATCAGCAGATGGTAGATTATGAAAAATTGAAAGATGAAAACGCACAGTTAAAAGAGATTGCCGGGATCAAAGAGCTGTATCCCGATTTTGAAGTGATGCCGGCCCAAGTAGTCAGCCGGGATTCAGCAGATCGGGCCAGTTCATTTATCATCGATCGGGGATCGCTTCACGGGATCGCTGTCAACGATCCGGTTATTACGTCAAACGGCCTTGTTGGGATTGTAACGCAGGTTGGGCCGATTAGCGCGCGGGTGAAGACGATCTTAAGCCCGGAAATAGATGTTGGCGCTATTGACATCAAAACCGACCAATTAGGCGTAGTAAGCGGCAATTATACGGATGCGGAAAGCGGGAAAACGAGGATGGAAATCCTTTCGGAGGAAACGACGATAGAAGAAGGAAATATGATCGTTACCGCCGGATCATCTGGGATTTACCCACAGGGGATCCCCATTGGAACTGTAACAAAAATCGAGACGGAAACGACCGGCATTACAAAATATGCGGAGATTGAACCGATGGAAGATGTAACATCTGTTACAACTGTTCAGGTCGTGACAAGCTTTTTGGGGCAAGGCAGCCGTTTGGAGGATTATCTGAATGACGGGAGCAGTGCAGAATAAATGAAACAGGAAAGCAAGCTGCGCCCGGTTTTAAAGTGGCTGTGTTATGCAGGGGTTCTTCTGCTCGCTTACATTTTGCAGACAATGCCGGGGTTTTTGACCTTTTTTTCTGCCAAACCTGTCTGGGTTGTTGCGGTTGCGGTCTGTGTCTCCATGTACGAAGACGTCTTGCCAAGCGCCGTTTTTTGCGCCGTGGCTGGTCTTCTTTGGGACATTTCCTCAGACCGGCTGTTTGGCTTTAATGGTGTCATCTTATTGGTGTGCGGGGTTTCGGTTTCCCTTTTGTGTATTTATTATCTGCACACCCGTTTTGTCAATTCTATCTGGTTTTGCGCAGCCGCCATGGCTGTGCAGGGTCTCTTAGATTATGTGTTTTATTTTGTAATCTGGCGCTATGATGGAGCAGGGTCCGTGATATATCTTCGGATTCTCCCGTGTCTTGTTCTTACCGTTTTGATCACACCGCTTGTCTTTTGGATTGTGCGGAAAATTGCTTTTCTGTTTCATCATGCGCCGCGCGCGTAAAACGATAACCTTCCCCTTTTTTGCAGAAAGGAGTATATTATGCCCGTTCCACGTGAAGTAAAAATGCCGCGGCGGCGTATTGCCATATTGATTGCGCTTTGTATTATCATGTGTGTTTCAGCTACGCTGCGCACGTTCCAGTTCCAGATTGTCGATGGGGAGAGCTATCTTGCGGCGGCACAGAGCGGGACGACAACGACGATTGAAATTCCGGCGGCCCGCGGTGAAATTGTAGACCGTAACGGAATCCCTCTTGCACAGAACCAAGCGGCGTTTAATGTGACCTTCAACTTCCTTTCAATGGAACGGGACAGCCGCCTTTCGTTAAATAATGAAAAGACCAATGCACTGATTTACAATTTGATCCGCACTTTTGAGGCGCTTGGAGAAGAATGGATTGACAGCCTGCCAGTCAGCCTTACGACGCCGTATACTTTTACGGAAGACAGCGAGACGGAGGTCAGCCGTTTAAAGAAACGGGTAGGCGTCAACGATTATGCTACGGCGGAAAACTGTATAGATTGGATATACCGGGAATGCGGGATCAAAAAATATCGGGATAACGATGGCAATTGTACGCATTGCGGCGAGCCATTCGATGAATGTGACTATGAAGAATATTCAGAAGAATATGCCAGAAAGATAGCCGGCGTGCGTTATTCCATGCTGGCGAAGGATTTTTCCGCTTACAATACGCAGTATACCTTTGCAGAAGGCATTGCGGCCGAAACGGTTGCGTTGTTAAAAGAGTTGTCGGATGAATTTCCTGGCGTACAGATTGAAGAAACAAGCAAGCGGGTCTATACCAGCGGAGATGTTGCGCCGCAGCTTATAGGGACGCTTACGCCTATGTACGATGATGAATACGAAACGACATACAGCAAAAAGTTTGCCGATGAACCTGGAAAACAGTATGAACGGGATGACCTTGTCGGACGCGGCGGTGTGGAGGCCGCCTTTGAAGATGAGCTTAGAGGTACAAGCGGAACCATGACGGTCACGCAGAACAGTGACGGCGACATCATTGATATTCAGGAAACCAGTGCACCGATTGCAGGAAAAACGATCCAGCTCACTTTGGATTATAATTTGCAAAAGGAGCTTCAGACGGAACTGGCGGATTATATTGCATGGTACAACGCCACCAATACGCGTGGGAAAGTGTCGCAAAATGCCGCTTTGGTTATTTTGGATGCGAAAAACGGCGGGCTGTTGACCAGTATATCCTACCCCTATTATGATATCAATGATGCAATCGAAAATTATGAAGAGGTACAAAACCGCGAGGGTTCGCCCCTTGTGAACCGCGCGCTCAACGGAACGTATCGGCCAGGCTCAACATTTAAGCCTATTGTAGCAGCCGCCGGCTTAACGGAAGGCCTCATAACGCCTTCATACACGTTTTACTGCGATGGCTATCATTATTATTATTATGCCGACTCCGGCTACACGCCTAACTGTGTCGGGACCGGCCATAAAGGCGGCGCCAATCTGGATGCAACACAGGCCTTGCATTACTCCTGCAACTCTTTTTTCTATGATCTTGGCCGCAGGCTTGGCATTGACACGATAGGCGAATATGCCCGTTATTTTGGTTTGGGTGTTGACACAGGGCTTGAGATTTATTCGGAAATCGGGCGTATCTCAAAGGGGACCGATGAAAACTGGGAAGGCGGTAACGTGATCCAGGCTGCAATCGGGCAGATGAATACCAACGTAACGCCTTTACAAATGACAGTAGAAGCGATGACGATTGCAAATCACGGCACCCGGTATTCTACCCATTTATTGGATGCCATGTTGGACGAGACTGGGAATGTAGTTTCAGAATATGAAACCACGGTCGCTTCCTCCTTTGATTTATCGGATGAAGCATATGAGGCTATAGCAGAAGGCATGGCGATGGTCGCAGGCGACCTGACAGGAGAATACCGCGTAACAGATCTCGGTTATGATGTCTATATTAAAACAGGTACGCCGCAGGTTACAGAAGACCGTACGCATCACTGCTTTATTGGGTATGTGTTAAAAGACGGCGAGCCCGAGATTGCAATTGCCATGATGGTGGAAGACGGCCAAACCTGCCAGCGGTTCCTTCGTAGAATTTTGTTGGCATACGATAAGGCGCAGTACCCTGAGAAATATGCAACAGAAGAGACCGTAGAGAATGCAGCGGCCTGATTGAGAAAAACGCTAAAAAATTCTTGATATCCGCTTGCATTCTCTGTATAGAATTGATATAATACAATTAGTTTAGTGGGGCGTTACACAAAATTTATGGGAGTGAAAAATGGGGACAATCGTTTCGGTGGTTTCCGGGAAAGGCGGAACAGGTAAATCCACAATAGCTGCTTCATTGGGAATAACTGCCGCAAGACAGAAGAAACGGGTCCTGCTTGCCGATTTGGATGCAGGATTGTGTTCCCTTGATTTGTTTTTCCATATGCAGGACCGGATTGTTTATAATCTAGGTGACGTTTGCAGCGGACGTTGTACACCGGCGGACGCTGTTTTTGCACATATGGACAATCCATATGTGTCGCTTGTCTGTGCGCCCGCTGTAAATTTTTCAGATTTTCATATAGCAGATGTTCTTCCTGCCCTGCGGGAGTACCAGAAGCAATTTGATTTGATTTTTTTAGATATGCCGGCCGGAATCTCTGCGGCCGCAGAGGCTTCCAACCTTTTATCGGATGAAACACTGGTTGTCGTAACGCCGGATCTTATTTCTGTGCGGGATGCACAGCGGTTGGCCGCTTTTCTTCCGTTGGAGCATGTGCATTTACTTATCAACAAAGTCTCTCGCAGTACCGTCCAATTAGGCGGACTTTCCGATTTAGATGAGGCCGTGGATATGGTAGGAGTACCGCTTTTAGGCGTTTTGCCGTTGGATATAGGGATTTCCGGATACATAGCAGAAGACAAGCGCTGTTCCCCTTTGACCAGAAAAATCTTTTCTGCTTTGATTGAACGTCTGAATGGCAGATATGTTCCTCTCATTTTAAAAACCGTACCTTAATGTCTTGCGTTGCATCAATTTGCCGGCAAGATGCCGGTGTTGACGATATAGCAGAGAGAATGAGATTTTAGGAAAGGGAGTCCGGGTATGACGATTGCATTGATTGCACATGATGCAAAAAAAGAACTGATGATTCAGTTTTGTATTGCGTATTGCGGTATTTTAAGTAAGCACACATTATGTGCGACCGGAACTACTGGAAAGCTGGTTGCAGAGGCAACGGGCCTTCATGTGGAGCGGTATTTAAGCGGAAAACAAGGCGGGGATCAGCAAATTGCCGCGCGTATTGCCTGCAATGAAATCGATATGGTTTTGTTCTTTCGGGATCCGTTGACAGTCAAAGAGCATGAACCAAATGAGATGGCTTTGCTGCGTCTCTGCGATGTACACAACATCCCAATTGCAACCAATATTGCAACAGGTGAGATGTTGATCCATGGTTTAGAACGCGGGGATTTGGATTGGCGGTCTATTGTAAAACAATAAAAGAAGCCGGGAGTTTACCCGGCTTTTTATATCATTCCAAAAAAGGGGTTTGCTTATGCTTCCGATTAAACGGGAATCTTATTTTTATGACGTTTATCCACGCGTAGTATTGGCTGAGGCTGAAAGCACGGTTGTCATTCGCCCAATAGACAGCCATGCGGCATTTTGTACGGATGTTCCTTATACTATCCGTGTCATTCCGCTGACTGCGGATATTTACACCAAAACGAAGCCCGATATCTTTGAGACCGTTGTTTTTTCAAAAAATGGAAGGCTTACATTCTGCTGTGTTTTCTCAGGGGAGCAGGAACATGCAATCCGCGTCTTTGCTGGCACGGACGGCAAAATGGTTTTCCAGACTTCCGTTTATTCCGTTTGTGAGGACTTGTATGCGCGGACACCGCTTTTAGGGGATTTCCACGTTCATACGTGCTATTCGGATGGTGTAGAAAGTCCGGAATTTGTTGCAGCCATGTACCGTCAGGCAGGCTTTGATTTCATCCCGATTACTGACCACGGAAGGATGGATGCCTCCCGGCGGGCCATATCATTTTATCGGGAGATACCGCTTGACTTTAAAATCTATACAGGCGAAGAAGTCCATTCACCGCACAACCACGTGCATATTGTCCATTTTGGAGGCGATTTTTCAGTTAATGAAGAATGCCTTACCGAAATATCCAAAAATCCGTGGGAGGATCCGGGAAAAGAAATTTGGAATCGGGAAACAGAGGCACTTTCCAGAACATTTTCGGATTTGCCAGAAGGCGTGGATCCCTTTGTACATGCTTCCTGTTTGCGGGTAATCGAACGGATACATAAAGCCAATGGGATGGCGATCCTCTGCCATCCATTTTGGATTGCGGATGTGCACAATGTAACGGATGCAATGACAAGGCTGTATCTTGAAAACCATTATGCAGATGCATTTGAATTAATAGGCGGGCAAACCAATCATGAGAATATGCTGCAGATTGCTTTTTATCAGCAGCTCTTGTCAGAGGGATGCCGTATTCCGGTCGTCGGGAACAGTGATTCCCATGGGACGGCAGACCGGGTCTATTTCAATGGTATGAAAACAATTGTTTTTGCAAAAGACAATAACCGTGATGATATTATCGAAGCAGTCCGCCACGAGTACAGTGTGGCAATGGATGAATATCCGGGGCAGGAACCTCGAATTTATGGCTCATTCCGTATGGTCAGGTATGCTTTGTTTTTATATGAGCATTATTTCCCGCTGCATGCGGAGCTTTGCTTTGAGGAGGGCCGGCTGATGCGTGCTTTGATCGCATCCGACCCGGAAGCGGAAAAGCGGCTTGCAGCCTGCTATGGACAATCAAAGCGTTTTGCCGGGCACTTTTTTGGATGGGAAACGATATGAGACAGGAAGGAGCAGGAGGGTATGCTGACGTATCGATATGACACACAGCTTTTAATAGAGGGCGAAAATTTAGACGAGGATGAGATTAACAGCTATTTTCGTACGCACTTTGACGGAGACAGCCTTCTCGCTGTAGGAGATGAGACGTTGATAAAAATACATTTCCATACCAATAGGCCGTGGGATGTCCTGGAATATTGCGCTTCGCTTGGCGAAATTTACGATATTGTTGTGGAAGATATGGATCGGCAGTCACGGGGATTGCAGGGATAAACAGTGTAAAAGGACTTTCTGAAGATAGCGGATGGCGTTTTTCCAAAAGGAAAGGACAGATGGATCTTGAAGGGATCCCGATCCCCTATCCTATTCCCTTTATACAGCTGTAGCTTTGATACATTTTCCGACGCTGCTTCCTTGTTATATGAGCCAGAAGCAGAAAGCGGCAAATCCTATGCTGAGTATGATCCAGAGGTTAAATAAAAGGTGTAACGGCTATAGATAGACAAAAAAACAGTGGTGCTTGAAAGTTTGCGCTTTCAGCACCACTGTTTTTTTTATTCTTCTATAATCCCGCAAAAGAGAATATTACGTATAAGCCTGATATAGAAACGGATTAATACATGCCGCCCATACCCGGATTAGCCGCAGCCGCAGGTTCTTCTGTCTTGATATCTGCGACAAGGGATTCCGTTGTCAGAACCATTGCAGCAACGGATGCAGCATTTTCCAGTGCGCTTCTGGTAACCTTTGTCGGATCTACGATACCAGCCTCGATCATATCGCCATATTTCTCGTTATAAGCATCGAATCCATACCCTACTTTGTCCATATTGACAATCTTGTCAATGATTACGCTGCCCTCAAGGCCTGCGTTCTTTGCAATCTGACGAACCGGCTCTTCCAGAGCTTTGCAAACGATAGAAACGCCAGTCTTCTCATCGCCGGAAGTGGAGTCTACCAAAGCGGCAACCGCCGGAATTGCATTTAGGCAAGCTGTTCCGCCGCCGGCGACAATGCCTTCTTCCACTGCAGCCTTAGTCGCAGCCAAAGCGTCTTCAATGCGCAGTTTCTTTTCCTTCATTTCAACTTCTGTTGCCGCGCCAACACGGATTACCGCTACGCCGCCAGCCAGCTTTGCAAGCCGCTCCTGCAATTTTTCACGGTCAAAGTCAGAGGTTGTGGTTTCAATCTGTGCGCGAATTTGCGCTACGCGGGCCTTGATTGCGTCGGAGTCACCAGCGCCGTCAACAATGATCGTATTCTCTTTCTGTACTTTAACCTGTTTTGCCTGACCCAGCTGATCCATAGTAGTATCTGCCAGTTCCAGTCCCAAGTCGCTGCTGATTACTTCGCCGCCAGTGAGGATAGCGATATCCTGCAACATTTCCTTTCTGCGGTCACCAAAACCAGGCGCCTTTACAGCAACACAGGTGAATACACCGCGCAGCTTATTGACGAGCAATGTCGCCAAAGCCTCGCCTTCGACATCCTCGGCGATGATAACAAGCTTTTTGCCCGTCTTTACAATCTGCTCCAAAAGCGGCATCAGATCTTGGATGTTCGAAATCTTTTTATCGGTGATCAAAATCAAAGCGTCATCAATAACAGCTTCCATTTTGTCGGTATCCGTGCACATATACGGCGAAACATAGCCGCGGTCAAACTGCATGCCTTCTACCACTTCGCTGTATGTTTCAGCGGTTTTTGATTCTTCGATGGTGATAACGCCGTCTGAAGAGACTTTCTCCATTGCTTCCGCAATCAAATTGCCGACAGTTTCGTCACCAGAAGAAACCGTTGCAACACGGGCGATATCGCTTGTACCGGAAACGGTTTTCGAATTGGCGACAATCGCGGAGACCGCTGTATCGACAGCTTTCTGGATTCCTTTTTTAAGCACCATAGGATTTGCGCCGGCCGCAACGTTTTTCATGCCTTCGCGAACCAGAGCCTGTGCCAAAAGCGTCGCCGTTGTCGTACCGTCGCCAGCTGCATCATTTGTTTTTGTAGCAACCTCACGAACAAGCTGTGCGCCCATATTTTCAAACGCGTCTTCCAACTCAATTTCTTTTGCTATGGTAACACCGTCGTTTGTAATCAGCGGCGCGCCGAATTTCTTATCCAGAACAACGTTTCTACCTTTTGGACCAAGCGTAATTTTTACAGTATCTGCCAGTTTGTCGATGCCGGACTGAAGCGCTTTTCTTGCCTCTTCGCCGTAAACAATCTGTTTTGCCATAATATAATACCTTCCTTTCAAGTATGGGACGGCTGCAAACGAAACGAAAGAAACCGCCTTGCTAAAATTATCAAACTGAAAATATCAATCAGTCAATTCTCGCCAAAACATCTGCCTGACGGAGGATCGTGTATTCTACACCATCAAGTTTGACTTCAGTACCTGCGTACTTGCTGATCAGAACACGGTCGCCTACGGAAAGTTCCATCTTTACTTCTTTACCGTCTACAACACCGCCCGGACCTACTGCAACAACTTCAGCAACCTGCGGCTTCTCTTTCGCGCTGCCCGCTAAAATAATACCGCTTTTCGTTGTTTCTTCAGTTTCAACCATTTTGATGACAACTCTGTCTGCCAGAGGTTTGATGTTCATAAATTCGTCCTCCTAACGTATTCATTGGCTTGGCACTCCTATCTTTCGAGTGCTAACTATCTATTATTGTAATGATATATTATGAAAAATCAATCTTTACTTTATGAACAAATTTGAAATCAGCAACTTATATAATTAACGGTATTAATTATAATAAAAATTCATATATATTGACAATAAATCGATTGAATTTTCAGACAAGTTCTTTTATAATAAAAAATAGTGAAAAGGAAAGGAGTCAGGGACGATATGGCTGGAAAAGGATATACGATTATTACCGATACAACCTGCGACTTGCCGCAGCAATATTATGAAGCAAACAACATTACTGTCGTTGCGTTGACATACATGCTCGACGGAGTGGAATACGACGGGACATTTGAAAATTCCTTAAAGCCTGCACTTTTTTATGAGAAGCTGCGGAAAGGCGGGATAGCAAAGACCTCTGCAGTTTCTCCTGAGACAATGATCAGAATTTTTACGAATGTGTTGGAAACCGGCAGTGATCTTTTCTATTTGGCTTTCTCCTCCGGGTTGTCCAGCACGTATCAGAGCGCGTGTATTGCGCGGAATGAGCTCGCGGGCAAGTATCCGCATCAAAATATTGTTTGTATTGATTCGCTGTCGGCTTCACTGGGAGAGGGACTGCTTTTGGATTTGGCGTTACGAAAGGCAAAAGAGGGCGCAGCTATAGAGGAACTTGCCGCATATGTGGAAAAAATGCGGCTGCATGTCTGCCACTATTTTACCGTGGACGATTTGCACCATCTTTACCGGGGAGGGCGTGTATCGCGAACAACTGCGCTATTCGGGACGATGCTTGGTATTAAACCGATATTGCACGTAGATGATCAGGGCCATCTGATTCCAATTGGAAAAGTCCGCGGACGCCGTCAGTCGCTTGATGCACTGGTTTCTAAAATGGGAAGCAAAATAGAAGGATGTGAAAATCCATACGTTTTTATTTCACACGGTGATTGCTTAGAAGATGCGAAATATGTTTCGGCACAGGTAAAATCGTTGTATGGAATCAAAACGGAGCTGATAGAAAACATTGGCCCTGTTATCGGTTCGCATTCAGGTCCGGGAACCGTCGCGTTATTCTTTGTGGGACAAAGCAGGACGGAAAAGAAAGCGCTGTAATACAACGTACAATATCAAAATCAAATGCAGCAGCCTGACTGGTTACAACCAGCCGGGCTGCTGCATTTTCTCTACATACGGCACAGCACCTGATAAGAAGGCTTTTCCTTTCCATATAGATCCGTAGAACCATGAATCCGTTTTCTGAATTTTCCTTCTCCGCACTCCCCGTATTGTGTTCTGTAGTCGTTTAATGAAAACCAGACATATCCTGCGATATTCTCTATGCTGTGGTAAATTGCAACCCTCTGCGTCAATATTTGCGCGCGCCTTTCGTCTCCGCCGTCAAAGGCCGGTTCGCAAAGCCCAAATTCTGAAATGATAAGCGGTCGTTTTTGGCACTTTGCGGCGGTCTTTTTAATGCGTGATGCAATATCGCTGCAAGGCTGCCACAGTCCCAGATAATCGTTCCACATTGGAATGTCCCCGTGCAGGGTCGCATCATCTTTCTGCTCGTTTTCCGGTTTGCCAAGCGTATCGGAAACATAGTTTACAAAACGGCTGTCATCTAATGATTTGAGGAATGCATACATCTGGTCAACGTATGCAATAGTCCGTTCATCCGTACCGTTCAGTTCGTTTCCGACTCCCCAGCAGATGATACTGGGATGATGTCTATGGGATAGAACCATTTCGCTTGCATGTTGTTTTGCGATATCAAGCTGTAAAGCAGTCGCTTCTTTTGGGGACCCCCAGTATGGGATTTCCTCTTGAACCAACAGGCCGTTTTCGTCACACCAGTCATAAATGGCATCATCCTGCTGCCAGTGGAAGCGCGTAAAAACGCAGCCGCTATTTTTAAGCTGAGCCAAAAACTTTATACTGCATGCGATGGGTTCAGCCATCCCATAATCCGGATTGGAACCTGGCATCCATTCGCATCCTTTTAGGAAAACCTGCTTTCCGTTGAGCGTAATGATATCGTCTTTGATCTCGACACGCCGTAGGCCAATCCGTTGAGTGGCTGTATCATTCGAAGTGGTGACGGACACACGATACAAATGAGGGCTTCCTACATCCCAAAGCTTGAGGCCGGTAAAAGGCAAAACCGCCGTTTCCTGCCCAAGGCATCTTGCTTCCTTGAAAAGGGTTTTGCCAGTCTGCGCATCTGTCACCGTAATAACAGCCTCCCGGCATTCCCCGTCCCAAAACGCGGCATGCACAAACAACTGCCCGTTGCAGGTGGCATGATCCATTTTGTTAAGGCGATACGATACACATAAGGCAGAAAAGCCGTCTTGATCGCAGATTTCAACCGTAACTTGCCGGATAAGGCCGCCGTCATCGGCCCAGTCGAATTCTTTTTCGAACGGCAGCATCTGGCTGTTTGGAGCGTTCGACACAATAACCTTGATTTGGTTGTCTTGCCCGAACCGGATAAACGGTGTTATTTCTATACGAAAGGGTGTATATCCGGAGCGGGTATGGCTGCCGGCCAATGATTCATTTACATAAACAGCGGCGGAATGGTAGGCAGCGCCAAAACACAGAAACACTCTTTTGTTCCGACATTCTTCCCCTATTGGGAGGCTCGTTTCATAAACCGCTTCTCCGCGATAATGCATAACCTGATCTGTAATATTCCACGTGTGGGGTAAAGTTACGTCCTGCTCATATCCGATGGCCGGAATACTGAAATGCCAAGGACGGACTTCAAAGGAAGATTTCATAAGGTTCCGATTTTCTCCTTTTCACAAGAGTGGCTTTATTCACAGAGGAAAGCTGCTTCACCCATATCGTTATCAGCAAGTCTTGTTATCGTTTCTTCTTTTTGAGCGTTTTCGATGCGCTCAAACGTATAGCAAAACTCACAAAAACCAGAAAGATCCATTTTGAAATTGGTTTCCCATGTGTTGTTCATAATCCAGCTGTAAAGTGGACGGCGGTTGTCCGCAGAATCATTCGTACAAAGCGTAATGGGATGGTGCCGCATTTCTCCTTGATATAAAAGAGGCGTGTCCAGTGTGTTGATCAGATAGCTTGCACCAGTTCCGCAATATGCCACGCCAGTATCCGCAATATAGTATTCCTTGCAGGTGCCCGGCAGCTGGTCGATGCCCGGACGCATAGCTACACCGCCTTTTACGATCCAGCGTTCTGCTTCAGGCAAATTCAATGAAAGCGGAAGGAATATGCTCTCAATGTCTTCAGAAAGTGTTTTGGCAACTTGATATTTAAAGGTGAATTTTGGAATATCACGATACATTTTAATGATAACAGAACTGTGATATGTACCTTCTAATTTGAAATTCAATTTAACACTGACAAAAACCGGCCCCTGATCTATTGTTTCAACATCAGAAAGAATGCCGCGATAGAGTTTTGCATGCCGCCCGCGGATATTGCGTCCAATTAAGCGGCGGTCTTCATATACGCCATGCCGTATCTCTGTATTTTCATAAAGCGGGGTGAAAAACGTGCTTTCATCAGGACAAAGCAGTTCCCTGCCGCTCTTTTTGTCGTAAAATGAGGTAATTCCTTCGCCAATGCGATACGAAATTTTGAACCACTCATTTTCAATAGAATAGGGAAGCAAGGCCGTTTCCATATCTGTCTTGGTGTTTATGATATCGCGGATTCGCTCCTGTCCAACATAAGGTTCTGCAGCATAGACAAAGCCGTCTACAGTATACGTTTTTTCTGCCGGAACCGCCTCATAGGAAAACATTTTTTCTTCGCCGGCTTCAAAGTAAGCGATACAGCTGATCAGCTGTCCGCGCGGATGGGCGGAAATTTGTGCGGACAGCCTTTCTCCGGTTTTTTCATCCGTCACCAAAACGTTTTTCATCTGCATGGTTTCCACATAAAACTCAACAGGATATCTCCCGGCAGTGTGGGAAAGATTCACAACTTTGACTCGGCCGTGTGTATTATAATAACTCAGCTTGTCACCCAACAGATGAAACTGTTCGTTTTTGCGCATAGCACCAGCTTCATGCGCTTTTGAGGCATAACTCATTTTCCGCATGTCAAGATTCAATACCATCGTGTCGTAGGGGTTGGTAATAGTAGAGGAATGCCCCCAAGTATGCTCTGCGTAGAGCAGCATGTTTTCGTCTGCCGTGTCTGCAAGAGCGGTATTATGAACGCCGGTTTTTTCCTCCAGCCGGTCACAGATATGCGAATAGCGCTGTGCTTCTTTATAATGCTTTACAGCATATGGCGTAGAGCCGACGCCGTTGGCCCACCAGTCGTTTAAGTCGCCGCGATAAACCGGAGCATCTGCAATTTGGTCGCGGATAGCTTTCCATAGCTGCTCAAGCGTGACCATTTTCAAGGTGACTTCATTGCCAAAACGCGCGTTAAAGGCGTTTACGTTATAAATCAAGGCCGGGTTTGGCGGGGCGTTGTCACTGGATACACCGGAAATGCTGGCAATAGCAAAATCGTACGGATATCCGTCCGCTTCATAAGCAGATAGGCGATGTTCGAGGTTGGCGTGCAGGTTGTTCAAATAGTCCGGGTTTTCTGCATCTGTTTGGAAAAACGGCTCGTTTGGATTGAAGCTTACATTGGTATTGCTGTTCAGCCCAAGCGCATTGCCCAGATTGTAGTGTTCCCCGTTCCAGACCAGAAGGCGCTTTCCGTTTTCCGCCTCCCACCAATACGGCCGTTGGTTTTTATAAAGCGGATACATGCCATGATGTGTGTGGATATTGGTATAAAGAAAAGAAATACCATTTTCAATCAAGGCGTCGCGGCCGCCCATGGAAATCCCATTGATATCTGCGTTCATTGCGCAAGTAACCGGCGCGCCGTATTCTGTACAGGTTTTTTGCATGGAAGCAGTTCTGCGGAACAAGGCCCCGCGGTCCGCCAGGTCATTGAAATTTAAATATGTACCGGAAAGACCGATATTTCCGCGGCGGACCAATTCAAAAAACGTTTCCTTTTCATCTGCTGAAGCCGCATTTAAAAAGCATTCTACACAATAATATGTTTCGCAGTTCCAAACGAAATCCTTTTCCGGTGTATTATGCTCTATCCCATACTGAATAATGGCCATGGCCTGCCGGATATTGTTGACATGGTTATATACAACCTGTTCCTGCAGATCAGTATACCCAATATCCGTGTGCGAATGATGGATTAAATACATGGTTTTGATGCGCGTATGCATAGTAAAGCACCTCTTCTTCCCTTGCAATTCCCGTTATAACGGTAAGGTAAAATGCGTTATGGATGTATCTACATCTTAACGGGTACAACCGGCTATGTCAATACATAGAATAAAATTCCTTTCACCTTTTTTAAGAAAAAATAGGGCGATGTGTTTGTACACATCGCCCTATCCAATAGGTAAGTCAGTTTGTTATTCCAAAAGCTCTAAACACAGCCGCTCCAAAAAAATATCAGCGGTCAAATTTCCAGCTGCATCCAGCAAAGAGGAGTGAAAACCGCCCATCCCTGCGGCGTACGCTGCGGCGATTTCTCCGCAGATTCCCAAAAATGCAATACCGGCGCACGCCGCAGCGAGCGGGTCATTGGCTCTGCTCAGAAAGGCGGCAGTTACAGCGGAAGACATACAGCCTGTCCCGGTTAAGCGGGACAGATCCGCATGTCCGTTTTTTAGGCATACAGTCCGTTTGCCATCTGAAACAAAATCCGATTTTCCTGTAACTGCTGCAACGCATCCGAATTTTCGTGCCGCCGTTTCCGCAAGCGCTTTGTTCCCATTTTCCCCAGCTGCATCCACACCGGCTGCATGGCTATGCAGTCCGCACAGTTCCCGCATTTCCGATGCGTTAGCGCGGATAATCTGTACCTGTACTGCTTTCAAAAGGCCGGCCGACGCCTCTTTGCGAAACGAGGAGGCTCCTATGCCGACAGGGTCAAAAACAGTGGGTTTGCCGAAACGATTGGCCGCCTCCCCTGCAAGGCGCATAGCGTGTAGCTTATCAGGATTGGGGATACCGAGATTTAAAAGCAAACCGTCTGCACCTGCGGCAATATCTGAAGCTTCTTCCGAACAGTCCGCCATTATCGGAGAAGCGCCGATGGCAAGAAGCATATTAGCAGAATCGTTCGCCGCCACATAATTTGTGATACAATGAATGAGCGGCCGTGTGCGTTTTATACGCAAAAGGATATCCGCCATTTCTTTGGCCAATTCGCTTTTTTTCATCACAATCCATCCTTTGCTGTGCCTTTTGTCCGTTTTATGCCGTCTGGAAAAAGCGGTCAAATACCTTAACCTTTTTCATGATGGTGACCAAGACAATGGCGATAACAGTTCCACCAAGGCTGCTTACGAAAAACGGGAGGACATAGCCGAAAAGCGCCGCCTCGCTGTTACCCATCAGAAACAGCGCCACCGGGTAGCACAACAAACCGCCAATAACAGACGTTCCGAATAATTCCCCGATATAGGCGAACGGCAGCTTTTTTAGATAGCGGTACAGCAAGCCGCATAAGAGCGCGCCGCACATACTGCCCGGAAAGGCAAGAAGCGAACCGGTTCCTAATAGATTGCGGATAAGGCTTGTGCAGAACGCCGCACCGACTGCATACCACGGCCCTAAGAACACGCCCCCTATGACGTTTACAAGATGCTGCACAGGGAAACATTTGGATGCGCCGACAGGAATGGACAGCGGCGAACAGATGACAGCAACGGCGACCAGCATAGCCGCAGCGGCAAGCTTACGAATGTCTGTTTTTTTCATGATAGCATTCTCCTTACACTCAGTTGTATGTATTACACACTGTGCGTAAAGGAAAACCGGCGGATACATGACGCGCATTCCTGCTTGATGCACAGTGCGAATAATGTAAACTCTGCACAAAGGTTTGTACAGCCGGTCGATACTCAAAAGTATCCTCTCACTCCGAAACACGGATTCCCTCGCCAGTTTGTTACGGATAAAACGACGCTCCTCGCCTTATCTGCTCTGAACCTCTTACTTCTCAGTACAGAACGTAACTTTTTTACCCTCCAATATCATGTTTGTTGTCCTTACCGCACACATTTTTCCACACATTGAGCAGGAGTGGCGGTCGGCAGGCGGTGTCTGTTCAAAATAGGCGCGGGCTTTTTCTCCGTCTACGGCAATTTTGAACATTTCATCCCAATCAAGTTTATGGCGTGCCTGCGCCATCTTGTTATCAAGATCGCGTGCATGCGGCACGCCTTTTGCAATATCAGCGGCATGTGCCGCGATACGGCTGGCGATAATCCCCTCTTTTACATCATCGGCGTCGGGAAGGCGCAAATGCTCAGCAGGCGTGACATAGCAGAGGAAATCTGCTCCGTTTGCCGCTGCAATAGCGCCGCCGATTGCGGAAGTGATGTGGTCATAACCTGGGAATATATCCGTAACCAGTGGCCCTAATACATAAAACGGCGCATTGTGGCACAGGCGTTTTTGAAGCTGCATATTTGCCGCAATTTCATTCATTGCCATATGTCCGGGGCCTTCAACCATTACTTGTACGTCTTTTTCCCATGCCCTTTTGGTGAGATTCCCAAGTTCAATCAGTTCTCCAATCTGCGATTCGTCGGTGCTGTCGTCAATACAGCCGGGACGGCATGCGTCGCCCAGACTAATCGTAACGTCGTACTCCCGCAGAATATCAAGCACATCGTCGTAATATTCGTAGAAAGGGTTTTCTCTTCCCGTCATTTCCATCCATGCAAACAACAGTGAACCGCCGCGGGAAACAATATTCATTTTACGTTTATCCCGTTTTAAGTTTTCAACGACACGGCGGTTGAGGCCGGCATGAATCGTCATAAAATCGACGCCTTCTTTTGCGTGGGCTTCCACTACACGCAGAAAATCATGCGCAGTAATTTCAAGAAGATCCTTTTCCAGATAGCCGATCGCATCATACATCGGCACCGTCCCGATCATGGCCGGGGACATTTCGATCAATTCTGTACGAAACCGGTTTGTTTTGCCATAGTTCGATAGATCCATAATGGCTTCCGCCCCAAATTCGAGCGCCGTTCGAACTTTTTCAAACTCAATGTCATAATTCTTGGCATCTCCTGATATACCAAGATTCACATTGATTTTGGTTCGTAATCCGGTTCCGATTCCTTCAGGAGACAGGGACTTGTGATGGATGTTCGATGGGATTGCAACCTGTCCTGAGGCGACCAGCCCGCGCAGCTTCTCCGGCTCCATATATTCCTTTTGGGCGACAATTTTCATCTGCTCTGTAATGATGCCCTTTTTCGCTGCCTCCATCTGTGTCTTATATTGCATGCCTACCTCTCCTTTCAAAATAAAAAAAGACATACCTTTCCGGCATGTCCAGCATTCGTAAAAACCGCAAACTTCCTACGCCGGTATGATCCGTTTCAGGTAAAAGGGTCGGGGCTGTGCCCCCTCTCAGCACTGCCCAGGTATCCGGACAGACTCCCCTGTTTGACTGTCTATTATCATATCGCAGCACCGCTTTTTTGTCAAGTGCAGCGCTTTTAAAAGATGGTGTTTTCCCCTGCATTGGGGAGAATATAAAAAACAAAACAGAAAGATGTCATCTTTCTGTTTTGTTTTTTATATAGTTCCCTTTATTGCAGTTTGAAATCCTGTTTCATCCGTCTGGCACAGGAGAAACAAGGGGGCAGAGAAGGCGGGATTTTATTGTGTTTTGGTCACATACATCACATTTTTGTCTACGTCCCCTGAGATACCGGGGCACCGCGCTGTACAAGTATACTGCCAAATATCAAAATGGCCGGTATAATCGGTTTTATTGGTATAATGTGCAAACCAGATTTTATAACGGCTGCTTAACAGCGCGGTATCAAATTTTAGGTAATTCCCTCTTCCGTAATAGACCATCGGGGTATACCCAGCCGCTTTTACGACTTCGCAAAACGCGATGGCATTATTGGTAATTTCCGTTTTACTCAAATCATATGTCCGATAATCGGAATACCAGTTTTCCATGTCATATGCAACAGGGAAATCCAAAGAGTACCCTTCCAACTCTTTTAAAACAAACGCAGCTTCTTCACGGGCCTCGGATTCATTAATAGCTTGGGAAAAAAAGTATACGCCAACTTTCAGTCCGCTTGCCTTCGCCCCTTTTATGTATTCGTGAAACTTGCTGTCCAGACAAAGCTTTCCTGTACCGTATCCCCGATATCCAACACGGATAAAAACAAATTCAATGCCGGATTGTTTCACGGCGTTCCAATCAATATTTCCTTGGTAATAGGATACATCCAACCCATATACAGCCTCTTGTGTAACGGTTGTTGAGTCGGAAGAACCTTGAGAGGAGGATGATTCTGAGGAAGAGGGGGATTCGGCAGAGGAAGAAGAGGAAGAGCTTGATCCTGAACCTGCATTAGAACTGGATTCCGGCGGCGACGGCGGTTCTGGGTCGGCAACTGATTCGTTCCCGCTTCCGCCGGGTTTTCCGCCATGTCCGGGATATAAAGCATCCTCTTCTTTTGCAGTCTCGCTTCCCGGTGTAACGACTTCTGTTTCAGACTTAATTTCAATTTCTTTATAATTTGTGGTTTCCTGCTGCTTAGAAGATTCTGCCTCTGATACGCTTTCTTCAGCGGAAGAAATAGGAGCTGAACTTTCCAAGCCGTCTTGCGAAACCAAGATAGAAGAGCTGTCCCATCCCGAAACAGTATCCGGCATATCCGGAATCGGCCGCATTAATGCTACAGCTGTAGCGGAGGTCAGCATAATTCCCGCTAAGCAGCCTGCGGTAAATTTCAGCGCGCGGCTTGTATTTTTATGTACGCTGAAAAACGATTTCCACTTAGAAAACATTCCTTCACTTCCTTTGATTTAGGTTCTTCGTCGTACCAATTTATTTCGCCTATTTATTATAGCGCAAAAACCCTGTCGTGTATATGTTAATGATACAATTAATTTTTGGAAATTTTTATCGTTTGTTAGAACTGCCTTCACTGCGGCGAACAACAAAAACGGAGACATCGCTCGGCGAGCGATGTCTCCGTGTGAGTACAAGCCGCTTTCAGCCTTCTATTAAAGATATGGCTTGAGCTCTTCAATATTACGTTGTTCAAAGGCAAGCAGGCGCCCGGCAAGATCCCGTGTTTCCTGCTGCGCAGCGGGCAGGTGGTTCAGATGCTTGGTAATCTCTGCAATCCCCGTACTGCTTCCCTTAAACATTAGTTTTGCCATCTCTTCATCCGAAGCGGCCTTCCCTGCATTCATGCGAATCATCATATAAGAGGAAAATTTGGCTGCGGGATTTACGCCGGCGACATCCTCACCGCGTGCCTTCAAGGCTTTTGCAGCCAGGTCATAAATTTCATCGTATTCCCGGTACTGTGATTCAATCAAGCGTTTAAACGTTTCGTTTTGAATGACAGGAAACAACTGCTTGATTGCGCTCTTCCCCATTTCGCAGTTTTTCGCAATGTATTCAAGCAAATCCTTGTTTTCATCCAGCTTTTTTTCCTGCATATAAACCGGCTCCTTCCATTCCGCAAAAATCATTCTTGCTGAAAGCTTTTCCAAAAAACGGCCGGATTATACGTATCCTTTATATTTGGATAAAAGACAGCTCACCCATATTCCCCATCTGTATGCAGGAACGCACCAAGGCGTAAGCGGCGCCGTTCGGCTTGACCTGTGCAAGCGCATCTTTTGGGGAAAGCCAGACTGCACGCTCTACTTCGCGTGAAAGCCGGAAAGGCGATTTTTTTACTCTTACAGCAAACCCAAGCATAAGGAGATCCCTGTCGGCCAGGGGATAGCTGCCGATATAGCGAAGGGCAACGGCCGGCAAGCCGGTTTCCTCTAAAAGCTCGCGTGCAGCAGCGGATTCTGCGCTTTCACCCGGTTTCATATATCCGGCAACACAGACAAATGCGGAATCGGGCGTATCAGATTGTGAAATCAGCGCCGCTTGTCCTTCTTCGTTTACCGCCAGTACGATAACGCAGGGGCGCGGTGAATCAAACAGCGCCTTTTGGCAGGAAACACAATAGGGGATGAAGCCTTCATCCCCTATATCTTTTCGTACGGTCTTTTTCCCGCAAAGCGGGCAATATCTGCTTTTCATCGCCGTTATTGACGGATACGGGCCAGTACTTCAGAAACCAAACGATAAAGCGGCTCGATAGACGTCATGTCAAGCGATTCGTCCGGCGTGTGGCAGCCCGTACAATCCGCGCCGACCGCAATGGCGTCGAGGCCCGGCAGTTTATCGCAGAACAATCCACATTCAAGGCCGGCGTGTATCGCTTCGGTTACGAACGTCCCGCCTGTCTGCTCTTTCCAGACGTCGCAGAACAGCCGGCGCAACGGCGATTCTGGGTTGTATGCCCAACCCGGATATGCGTCGTGTATTTCTACGCTGAACGAAAAGGTTTTCGCAAGCAGCTTAAGCTCTTCCTCTATTTGTTGTTGCAAAGTGGCCACGGAGCTGCGCGGCGCAAAAACCAGTACCGCTGTTTTTTCTTCCATACGGATGACGCCAAGGTTGAGTGAGCGTACGATGAATCCGCCGGCGTTTTCATTGCGGTCGCGCACGCCGTTCGGCGCCAGCATCAACAGTTCTATCAGCGCTCTGGCATCTGCATCCGCCATCTTTTGCGTTGCTTGTACCGATTTGGTTAAAACTGAAAAACCCGGATCTGCGTCGCCAAGCTCCCGAACAATATCCGACTCTATTTTACGGACTAAATCGACGGCGCAATTACGATCTTTCTCCGTTGAAAAAACGCATACGGCGTCGCATTCGCGTGGGATTGCGTTGTCTTTGCTTCCGCCCGCGATCTCTGACAGGGACATGTCCGGTACGGTCTGAAGCAGCGCGTATAAGATCCGTCCCATCAATTTATTTGCATTGCCGCGGCCCAGTCCGATTTCCGTACCGGAATGCCCTCCCAGCAAACCACGGATCCGTACTGCCAAAGCGGGGAGAGTACAGGGCTCAAAATGGCATGTGCGCCGCATGTGCACGCGCATGCCGCCCGCACAGCTTACCGTTCCATGTCCAAGTCCGCCGGAATCCAAGTTGATCAGCAGGCGCGCTGGGATCCGGCTGCCGTCAAGTTCTTTCGCACCGGTTAGACCAGTCTCCTCTTGTACTGTAAAAATACAATAGAGCGCAGGATGGCAAAGCGTTTGATCCTCTAAAATCGTCATCATCATGGCGACAGCAACGCCGTTGTCCGCCCCAAGCGTTGTTCCGTCGGCACGAAGGATATTCCCTTCCTGTATCAGGCGGATCCCCTCTGTAAGAAAATCATGCTGGGTTGCCGCATTTTTTTCACAGACCATGTCGGTGTGGCCTTGCAGAATAACAGATGGCGCATCCTCATACCCAGCGCTTGCCGGCTTTACGATTACGACATTATAAACCGCGTCCCGCCATGCGGTCAGGCCGTTTTTTTGCGCAAATTGCATGAGGAATGCGCTGACAGCCTCTTCATTCCCGGATCCGCGCGGGATTGCGCTGATTTCTTCAAAATGCCGAAAAAAAGCCTCGGGTTTCTGCCCTTTGATAATATATTCCATCACAAACGCTCCCTTTTCTATTATAAGTATAAGTTACAAGCCTTGCCTTGCTGCTCCTTAACGCCGAATACATACCGTTCGATCACCTCGGCGACGCCGTCTTCTAATACCGGGCTTACAACATGGTCGGCAGCAGCTTTGACTTCCTCTACTGCATTCCCCATCGCAACCGACAGGCCGGCATATTGGAGCATTTCCATATCGTTTAAACTGTCGCCTACGGCAATACTGTCTTTTTGTGGGATTCCGGCGGCTTTTAGTAAAATCGCCATGCCGCGCGCCTTATTGCATTGTTTTAAAATAGCTTCCGTATAGTTCGGATGGTAAATAATGTGGAAATGCGGGGAAAGCAGTTTTTCAACTGTAGGCGGCAGGACGCTTTTTACAGCGATGACGGTCAGCTTTGTTGCGTGCTCTGTTTCAGCGAACCGGGCTGCATCTTCCATGCTGCGGATTGGTATGGAAGATCCCTCAAACGTAGGCAGAAGAGCAGGATTGACAATCCCGTTCGTAGTCTCCCCTTCAATTACGCAGCAAATGCCTATCTCTAAAAACAGGCCGCAGATATCCCGGACCAGAGAAGCGGGTATTTCCTCCCTGTTCAAAAGCTTTCCATGCAGGGAAACATATGCGCCGCCGCCCGCTACGATGCCGTCGAAATCGATCTGCTCCAAAAGGTTTTCCGGGATATTCCCTCGGGACCGGCCGGAATTGATACAGATGAGATGCCCTTGTTCCCGCGCTCTGCGCAGCGCCCGCGCATTGTTTTCCGAAGTGGTGGGTTTCCCCCAGACGAGCGTACCGTCAATGTCAAGAAATACTGCATATCTGATTTTGTCCATACCAAATCTCCCTGATGTTTAACCTTAATTCATCCAAACTGCCCGTGCCGCAAAAGAAAAAGGCCCCGCTCTTAGGAGCCCGATCTTGCATTTTCAAAAAAAGAATTGTTGAACGAGACAAGCTTTTAAGCAAAAAATGACTTTTATTCCGCCTCCCAAAGCACCTCCGGATAAAAGCCTTCCGCTGTACGTTTTGCCAGTGCGTCCGTTACTACCGGTTTGTCTTCTCTATAGGTAACGCCGTACCATTTGTCGTGGCTTTTTAACACAAAAACACGCACTTTATTTTCTGCAATCAATTCGCTTACCACACTTGGCAGATAGTATTCTCCTTTTAGCGGGTTTGTCTGAAGTACTTGATCCAAAAATGCGGAAAACCGCGATTCAGCCTCTTCAAAAAAGCCAGCGGTAAATCCCCACATGTTCATAGATACAATCGTATTCGCATCAAGAGGGAAATAAGTTTGGCCGCCGTCCTCTGTATACCGGATGCCGTCCGGCGTTTTTTCAATGCAGGTGCGCTCCGTTACCTCAAGCAGAAGGTGGTTTTCATCCTCTTTGCAGATTCCCCGCGAGACGCTGCCATTTTCCGTTACCGTATTGCACAGCAGATAGCCGACCATTGCATAAGCCGGTAGTCCGTCCGTCGGCTCTGTTTGATTGGCAAGAAACTGATATATTTCACAAAATGCTTCCGGGCCGTAACAGTCGTCCGCATTGATAACGGCAAAAGGCCCCTTGACCAGCTTACGTGCCGCCAATACAGCGTGGCAGGTGCCCCAAGGCTTAACGCGTCCCTCTGGCACCTGATATCCATCCGGAAGGTCATCCATCTCCTGAAACGCATAGAGCACATGCATTTCACGTGCAATCCGGTTCCCAACCTTCTCTCGGAACGCCTCTTCCATATCTTTTTTAATAACAAAAACAACTGTTTCAAAACCGGCTTGCTTGGCATCGTAGACAGAATAATCTAAAATGCTTTGCCCATGGGGGCCTACCGGATCTATTTGCTTTAATCCGCCGTATCGGCTGCCCATTCCGGCTGCCATAACAACAAGAACTGGTTTTTCCATATTTCTCGCTCCATCCGATATTCAAAATTCTATACTTCATCCCCGCTTTCAATAGCGGTTCTTTTTTCCGTTTTATCGTCTTTGTCTTTTCAAAAACAGCAGCCGCTGCCGTTTTTATTATATCCTTTTCCTTTTGGGAATGCAAGCTGGTTTCAAGGAAAAAGGAACCGTCTTTTTGTCAACTAAAAAATTTTTAAGGTTGACAATTTGCCGCTTTTGCGATATGCTTAATCCGTACTTAAAGGATATGAGGGATGGCTGTGGGAAGACATTATATCAATCACACAAGCATATCTGCTGTGAATCCGCTTGCATTGGCAGATGAAATTATTGCGGGAAAGCGGTTGAGCCGGAATGACAATTTGTCAGAGTTTTTGCAGATGGACCTTAGCGCCCTGCGGCGCGGGGCGAACCGCATCCGAAAGGCGTTATGCGGAAATGTATTTGAATTCTGCGGTATCATAAACGCTATAAGCGGGAAATGCGGTGAAGACTGCCGTTTTTGTGCCCAATCCTGCTGCTGCCATACCTCCGCAGAAGAATATGACATACTTTCTTTAGAAGAAATTGCGCATGATGCAAAGAAATATGAGACGTCAGGCGTTGGGCGCTATTCCATCGTAACAGCAGGCAGAGGCCTACATGGCAAAGATTTTTTGCAAGCGCTTTGTATCTATCGGGAATTGCACGGCAGCACAAGCCTCTCGCTCTGTGCTTCGCATGGGCTTCAAACAGAAGAGGAATTTCGAAAATTGAAAGCTGCGGGCGTTACACGTTACCATGCTAACCTTGAAACATCCGCTCGCTACTTTCCTCAGATTTGTTCCACGCACACCTATCAAGATAAAATAGAAAATATTCTACGCGCACGCCGTGCAGGGCTCTCTGTCTGTTCGGGCGGGATCATTGGGATGGGGGAAACGCCTGAGGATCGGCTTAATATGGCGATAAGCCTTGCAGAACTCCATATAACATCCATCCCGATTAATCTTTTTACACCTATTGAGGGAACGCCGCTTGCAAAAACACCGCCTATTTCACAAGAGGACGCCCTGCGCACAGTAGCCTTTTTCCGCTATCTGAACCCCACAGCGCAAATCCGGATGGCTGCCGGCCGCCGCCGGTTTGCCGACAGCGGCGCCGCGTTTTTTTGTTCGGGCGCCAATGCCGCCATTACCGGCAATATGCTGACCACGGCGGGGACGTCTGCCGCAGAAGATTGCTTGATGGTCAAGCGTCTTGGATTCACTCTCTCATGACGGAAAGGAATTGTTCCCATGCAAAAAAAGAATCGATACAGCGCCTATCGTTTAACCATGACAGCGGTCATGACTGCTGTCACATGTATTCTTGCCCCATTTTCCATTTCGATTGGCCCTATTCCTATTTCTTTTACCAATTTAGCTATTTATTTTGCCCTTTATCTGTTAGGTTGGAAAAGCGCGACGGTTAGCTATCTTGTTTATGTGCTGATTGGCCTTGTCGGCCTTCCGGTATTTTCTGGATTTAGCGGTGGGCTTGGTAAGCTCATGGGTCCGACAGGAGGTTATATTGTCGGCTTTCTTCCCATGGCGGTCATTGCTGGTATAGGGATCGACCGCTGTTCAAAGCGCTGGCTCCAATTGCTCAGCATGCTGGCCGGGACTCTTGTATGCTATACATTTGGTACGGCGTGGTATTGTATGCAGACCGGTTCCGCACTAATGTCTGCGCTTATTTTGTGTGTTTTCCCCTTTATACCCGGGGATTTGATCAAAATGGCAGCTGCCATGTCAATCGGCCCGGTCATAAAAAAACGGCTTCGCAGAACGGCGCAAGGATCTGCTTGACGAAGAACAGCCCGAAAACGCCCTTGCTATCCGGTTAACGGGTGGCAAAGGCGTTTTCTTTTTCTTCTATAAAAAAGACAGATGAAACGAAATACGGAATAGCCGAAGGAGATCTGCGCTTTCCGAGGCTCCGCATGAGGAAATCCTTGCATTGCAGACTTTGGACTGTTATAATAATTCTATAACAAATGATAGGTATGCGCCGCTTGGCGCACCATATTGCCGGTGGCTTGTATGATTTTTTATTTAAAGGAGAGCATATTGTATGCGTGAGAGCGGTGTTCTGATGCATTTGTCCAGCCTTCCGTCCCCATATGGTATCGGAACGATGGGGAAAGAGGCTTTCCGTTTCGTAGACTTTCTCGCAAAAGCTGGTCAAAAAATATGGCAAATACTTCCGATTACGCCAACCGGATATGGCGATTCTCCTTATCAGTCTTTCTCCACATATGCCGGGAACCCTTATTTTATTGATCTGGATCTGCTTTGTAAAAGCGGTCTCTTAAAAAAAGGCGAATACGCTTCCATAAATTGGGGAGATGACCCCTGCGCTGTGGATTATGAGAAGCTCTTTCAAAATCGTCTCCCGCTTTTAAAAAAGGCGGCAGCGCGTTTTTTTGCAGCGCCGCCAAAGGATTATGAGACGTTTGTTTGTGAACAAACCGCATGGCTTGAAGATTACGCGCTGTTTATGTCTTTAAAAACGGAAAACGGCGGCGCTCCATGGTATGAGTGGCCGGAGGAGGTCCGTCGGCATCGTTATGATGCGCTTCAGTCCACATATGCCCGCCTTTACGACGACGTATTGTTTTGGCGTTTTGTACAGTACACTTTCTACAAGCAGTGGAATGCGCTCAAAGCATATGCCAACCACAGCGGCATTGAGATTTTAGGAGATCTCCCCATTTATGTTGCGCATGACAGTGCGGATGTTTGGGCGCACCCTGAGCTGTTCGAACTGGATGAGGATTTAAACCCGATAGAAGTTGCTGGATGTCCGCCCGATTACTTTTCAGAGACCGGACAGCTATGGGGCAACCCTGTATACCGCTGGCAGGTACACAGAGAGACCGGCTATGAATGGTGGTTAGGCCGGATCGCCCATGCGACGCAGGTATATGACCGTGTCCGGATCGATCATTTCCGCGGATTTGAGAGTTTTTGGGCGATCCCTGCTGGAGATGAAACGGCTGTAAATGGCTGTTGGAAGGCTGGACCCGGTATGGAACTGTTCCATCGGGTGAATCAGCGGCTTGGGAGCGCCAAGATTGTCGCAGAAGACCTTGGGCTTATTACACCTCAAGTCCGCGCACTTTTGGAGGAATCGGGATATCCCGGAATGAAGGTGCTTGCTTTTGCTTTTACACCGGGTGTGGACAGCGATTATCTTCCTTTCCATTATACCAGTAATTGTATCTGCTACACCGGCACGCACGACAACGAGACGGTTTTGGGCTGGCTTCGTTCCCTTTCCAAAGCCGAGTTATCTTATGTTAAAAACTATACCCGGGCAAAGACCATTGAAGACTGTGCCCAGAATATTATTGCACTTGCATGGAGCAGTCCCGCCGATACGGCTATTGCTCAAATGCAGGATTTTATTGGGCTTGGAAATGAGGCCCGTATGAACACGCCTTCTACGCCATCGGGGAATTGGCGTTGGCGTGCGCGTAAAGAGCATCTCAATGCACGTCTGGCATCCAAAATGCTGGCTCTTACCAAACTTTATTGGAGGTAACTGAACATGACTTACGGAAAAGAGGAATTTCTCTCTGACCTTACCCGCACACTTGCACTGGATTACGATGTTACGCCGGAGACTGCGGATATTTATCAAATTCACTATGCTGTAGCAAAATTGATCCTTGGCCGGCTTTCATCCGATATTCACAAAAGCCGCGATGCACATAATCAAAACCGGCGCGCTTGCTATTTTTCTGCCGAATTCCTTGTAGGCCGCGCTATATATAACAACTTGCTTTGCTTGGGCCTTACCGATACGGTTGGCGAAGTGATGAAAGCTTGCGGCAGAACGTTAGAGGAGTTCGAGCAGATTGAGGATGCCGCTTTGGGTAACGGCGGTCTTGGGCGATTAGCTGCCTGCTTTTTGGATAGTGCCGCGACGCTCAACCTGCCTTTGGATGGATATGGTATCCGTTATAAGTACGGCTTGTTTAAGCAGGAGTTTAAGGATGGGTTTCAGACTGAAACGGCAGATGACTGGGATCTGCATGGCGGAGCATGGAGTCGGCGTCAGGAAAAGGATATAGTACGTGTAGAGTTTGCGGATCAGGTGGTTAACGCCGTGCCATATGATATGCCGATTATGGGCTATCACACCAATAATGTGGGGAACCTGCGCCTTTGGCAGGCAGAGGCGCTGTCTCCGTTTGACTTTGGATTGTTTAATGCGCAGCAATACGATGCCGCTGTACACGAAAAAAACCGCGCTGAAGATATTTCGCGCGTGCTTTATCCAAATGACGATAATTGGGATGGCAAAGTGCTCCGGTTAAAGCAGCAGTATTTTTTCTGCTGTGCTTCCATTGCCGATTTGCTCCGGGATTTTACCAAATATCATGGGAACGACTTTTCCCAGTTTGGAAAATATATTACCATTCAGCTCAATGATACGCATCCGGTAATTGCGATCCCTGAGCTGGTTCGTCAGCTTACGCAGTATCATGGTATGCCGTTTGACCAGGCTTTGGGTGTGTGCCATCAAGTGTTTAATTATACCAACCATACGATCATGGCTGAAGCGCTCGAAAAATGGCCTTGTGATTTGATGCGTTCCGTTGTCCCGCAGATTCTGGATATTATTATGCAGATCAATGAGATGCTGAATGCAGAAATGCGCTATATGAAGCTGACGGGAGAAGAAATCGGCCGCCTGCAGATTGTCAACGACAATACTGTGCATATGGCGCGGCTTGCGATTTATGTATCTTCCTTTACAAACGGTGTCGCGCGGATCCACACTGAAATTTTAAAGCACGATGCGTTAAAAGAATGGTATAAAATTTATCCGGAACGTTTTCAGAATAAGACAAATGGCGTTACTCAGCGCCGGTGGTTTGCATTGTGCAATCCGGAACTGTTTTCTTTTGTCTGCGAAAAGCTGGGCAACGACCGCGTAACTGTCCTTTTAAAAGAAATCAAGGCGATGGAGCCGTTTGCCGAAGACCCTGCGTCCATCCAGAGGTTTATGGAAATTAAATCCGCCAACAAAGGGCATCTGCGTGATTTTATAGAAGCCAAAGAGGGCATTTCGATCAATGCGGATTCGATCTTTGACGTTCAGGTAAAGCGTTTGCATGAATACAAGCGCCAGCTATTAAACGCTTTTTCTATTTTGTATCTTTACTATGGGATCAAGGACGGATCTATTACAGATTTTTATCCCACAACGTTCATTTTTGGTGCAAAATCGGCTCCGGGTTACCGGCGTGCAAAGGGCATTATCAAATTTATTAATGAAGTGGCGAAGCTCGTGAATAACGATCCGCAGACAAAGGATATTCTTAAAGTGGTCTTTGTGTGCAACTATAACGTTTCCTATGCAGAAAAACTGGTTGCAGCGGCGGATGTATCCGTACAGATTTCAACGGCTGGGACAGAAGCCTC
>ERZ1643249.664-NODE-664-length-37629-cov-6.519987_pt1 | contig 37629 bp, 30 predicted proteins | sample MGYA00579263_ERZ1643249 | MGnify/ENA primary metagenome ERZ1643249 (study PRJEB29033, sample SAMEA4952264) | chicken gut metagenome | biome: Broiler Chicken; feature: Gastrointestinal Tract; material: Caecum | place: Ireland | collected 2018 | study: Broiler...
TCAGAAATGGCTTCATCAAACGAAACCTCAACTGTGGTAGCATTAATTGCCGTTACTTTTCCTGCTAAGCTGTCAACTTTAGCTGCTACTTCATCTAAACGTTCTTTATAATTTGTAATTGTACCTGGAGAATAAAGCTCACTGTTTTTCACGATTGTGTTATAGTGGCTTTGTGCATTTTCCAAGTATTGTTTTGCAGTTGCAGCATTTCCTGCTGTTGCTTCTTGATCAGCTAAAGCAATGTGCTTACCAAAAGATTTCGCAGCAGTCAATTGTGTTTTTGCACTGAATTCCCATTTGTATTGAACGTTATTTAAAGTAAATAACGCATAAGTTCCTAAATGTCTAATATAATCAGCTTTTACTGTTTTAGAAACACTGGAAGATGCTCCGGATCTTTTGTAATAAACTTTTACGTTGCCATCTTTCTCAGGTTTCACATCAGTGATGGTAATTTTAGCTGCTTTTGCTTTAGATACTGAGCCTGCAGCTAGTTTTCCTGTAGCTGCATCTGCAACTACTGGAGCTACAACAGATGCTACTAATGCAGCAGATACTGCTGAAGCGACGAATTTTTTGTTCTTCATAAATCGGTTCCTCCCTTTAAATATAAAAAGTGTTTGCACGTTTAGTAGCTTGCGAGAGTCCCCATCCCCATGAGTTGTCCAGGCCGCATGCTACAAAACATCCAATATTTAATAATATAATACCCAGACACTCTTATTTTACATAAAATCCCAAGGAAAGAAAAGGGGGGAAACGCATTTTTTTCCTGAGAAATTTCTTTTTTTCTTTTCCCATAATCTTCATGTCGTTTTAATTTCTTTAAAAACCATTGCTCTTATCGTATTTTCACGCATTATTTTTCTTTCATATTCCAAATATTAAAGATTTGTTACAACATATAATATAGAAAAGAAAACTACCCATTGCACGACTTCATAAAATAAAAAAGCGTATATAACGGCTCATTGTTTTTTCCGTATATACGCTCTTTATATTATTTCATTTGAAAAAAAGATAAAGCCTCTACATTTTCATTAGCGAGATGTTCCAATCGCTTAGCTTCTTCACCAATATTTTCCAGTGAGGCATCTCTTCTTTTGACAGATTCAGTTATCCCTACACAAGAAGCTGCCACCTCATCTGCTGCCTCAGATATCGTTGTCATGGAAGAAGTCATTTCTTTACGTTTCTCATGTAAGTTCTTGACATTCACACTGATTTCTGAAATTCCATTTGTCATTTCAGAAATTGCAGTCTGAATCTCATTAAATATTCGTTCAGTCTCTTGGAAAGAAACCAGTTGCTTTTCTGAAACGGCTTCTGTTTCATTTACAGCATCTACCATTCGGCTCATTTCTGTTTTTATGTTGACAATTTTTTCTTCGATATCTTGTGTTGCTGAGCTTGTTTCCTCTGCAAGCTTTCTAACCTCATTAGCAACAACCGCAAATCCCTGCCCAACTTCTCCTGCACGTGCTGACTCAATGGAAGCATTCAGCGCCAATAAATTGGTTTGATTAGAAATTTCACGAATGGTATCAATAATCGTTGAAATCTCCAAAATACTTTGCGTTAAAGCTTGCATATTTTTCTCAATATTTGAGATATGTATCTTTGTAACTTCCGAAGTATCTTTTAATTCTTGCATCTGTTTGGAACCACTTACCACAATCGCCTGTACATTTTGATTCCTACCAGAAATCCGCTCATTGCTGCCCGTTACCTCATCAATCATCTCGGAAAGCTGTACCATAAGTGCATTGATTTCTTCAATGGTTTGTGCTTGATTGGATGAACCAGCTGCAATTTCTGAAAATGAAGCAGAAATGTTTTGGCTGTCTTTTAACACATCTTGATATAAAGTGTTCAAATTATGTACCACATTAAATACATTTCGTGAAGAACCATCAATTTTTTGCACCATCATACGCAAATTTTGAATCACTACATTTAATTTTTGACCCAAAATTCCAATTTGATCGTTGGAATATACTTCCATTTTTGCATTTAAATTCCCAGCAGCCAAGTCACCAGCCCGCTCAGTCATCTGAAGGATTGGCTTTTCAATTTTTATACGCGTAGCCACATAAGCAAGTAGACAAAGCACGATCATGCAAAGACCCGCTATAAACGCAAACATAATAATGCTAAAAATATTACTGGTTGATGTTTGTTCAATGGTTTTTGTATTTTCATCAGCAAGATTGAACAGCGTCATATTATGTGTCACAATATACTCTCCAGCTGACATATCCCCACTTAACAACGCATCGATTTTTGTTTTAAATGTCGTCCATTCTGCTTCCAATCGTGCGACCACTTCTTCTGATTCTTTCGGAATGACTTCAATATTTTCTTCCTTGTTGCCATTTTTTAAATCAGAAAGTGCTTTCTCATACCGTTCGCTCAAGGTCTCCAATTGTTTCTTCGCCTCTGCTCGCTTTTCACCTTCATAATTCATATAAATTAACACATTTTTAGCCATGTTTTGTGACAGCGCCCGCTGCAAACCAGCAGTATTGATGGTACCACTTCTTGCTTTTTCATCCTGCAGTCCAATCGTTGTGTAAATACATACGACAAAACCAATGCAAATCAAGGCTACAAATACAATCGCAAACTTTTTAGCTAGTGACAAATCATTTAAAATATGTTTTTTCATAAGTAAGCAATGACCTCCCTAGTTTTAATCTATTCTATTATTCTAACACAAAACATATCCATTTTTATATCTTACTTTTGTCATAAATATATACATAATGTAGAACATTTTCATCTGCTAGCCTAAAAGAAAAAGCTTAGATCATCTATGATAAAGCCATTCTTTAGACAGCAATAAGTTAAAATTGATTCAGCTGCAAAATCCAGCTAAAAAGCTCCAGCCTGACAATCATCTATATTACCAAAAAGTTAAGACATACCAAAAACAGGCTGTATTTCTGATTTTTTTAAATGTAAAGATATTTAAGCTGTTAAACCGAGACTAAACAAACTGTATAAATCCGATTCCCTTCTAAAAATTTGGATTTTGCTGCCCATCTTAATTTTTGTAGACTGCCGAAAATTCCGATATAATAAAAGAATACGTAAAAATAAGGAGAAATGTCCATGTTAAATCAGCAGTTTACAAAATCGGAAATTCACCAATTGGCGCTTGGATTATTTCAAGATATTCCATTCCAAACTGAAATAGGCAAAGAAAAAATGAAAGCAGCACTCCACCTGTATCGAAGCGGAAATGTTTATAATATTGAGCGACATCAAGATGAACTACGCGCTACCATGCTTGCTGACAAAACAAAGGTCCATATTTTTCTAAATATAAAAACCGGATTTTATGGCGTGAAACAAACAGAAACAGAAGCAAAAACTATTTCATATGGTGATGAGGTCTATGTCACTGCAGCACTGCTTGGTTTATTTGCTAGCGTAGATTCGGTTGGTGCTTTTTTGGATTTATGGAAAACAAGCTACAGTACACCACAGGTGACAATGCTTAATCAAAACTCATCTGCCATGAACGATGCTTTTTTTATCGCCTGGCACAACAAATTTATCATGCGGCTTACCGAACAATTACACGCAAAAAAATACGACACTAAGGAACAACTGTTTCTCACATACAATCAATTTCTTATTCAAGAAACAGAGCGAATCCGAAAAGACGGACAAACATATGGACTTATTTTTTCTTATATTCCTTTATATCTTTTTTATGATTTTATCACATACCAGACCAAGCAAAACGAATATACCTTTCATCCAATGCGGGATACTTTTATTCGGAGAATTCTACGTCTTGCCGAAAAAGAACTGACAAAGTTACCCAAAGAAGTATACATAGATGTGAGTAGCATAAAAAAAACATTGGGTACCTATATTAAGCTGTGCCAACAAATTATTTCAGAAGTTGGATTGATACCAATTGTAGAAATCTATGGTAGTTTTTATACATTGTATTTACCAGATACATGGCATCATGAACAAATTCAATGGTGGTCTGCGACTCAAAATGAAACAACTGGATATTTACAAGCACAAACCTTTCATCTAATTTGGATGAATCCTCCTCAAAAAGGAGAAGAAATAAACTGGCAGATTTCATCTGAGCAGGCGAATCATGAAATCTATATTTTTCAAATTTTACTGCAAAAAACCATTGAAAAATATAGATATGGACAAAAATGGGTAGACTTGAACAATCTTTTACATGTAGTTCAACCTGCGATCTATACTTTACAAGACGAACGATTGACGGAGACACTGCTTGAGGCTTATCAAGTACTGGCAAAAGAAAAAGAATGGAGGCAAAAATGCCTGCCAGACCTGGGGCAATTTTTGCCAAAGAGCTTGCCAATTCTTGCCGATATCTGCTGGGAAACTGGCGCATATCAAAAATGGATTGCATTGTTGTTGCTTTCTGAACGCGAGGATATTCGAACCTATGAACAGAAACTACAGAAACTGTATGAGTCCGATCAATTGCTGCTTTTACCTTTGTTTCATCGACTTGCTAAAAGTTTTATTGAAGAAAAAAACAAAAGAAGCTATCAGACCGCTTTATTTTATATTAAAAAAATTAAACGCTTATATATAAAAAACAAAAAAGATACCGATTGGCAATTTTATTATGAAGCATTAAGAGAGAACTATAAAAATTTACGAAGCTTCCAGACTATGCTGATGCAAGAGTTGGGATGGCAACCGTAAGACGAAAAAAGGAGATATGGAATGCAGACAGATGCACTGACAATTCACGTGAAGTTTTTTGATGAAAACGGCTTTGCACTTTATGCTGTCCAAATAAAAAATGGAAAATCACAACATTACCAAGGACAATGGGCAGAGAAGGCCTTTACATGGCACACTTCTTCACTTTATGGCACATTACTTCGAACGATTGAAATTGAGGAATATTCGTATGTGTTACTTTCTCACTACGAAGCATTTGAGTTTTTCCTAACAAAACCCTGGAATGAATGGATCAACTTCTCCTTTGGTACAGACTGTATACAATTTGCCAACTGGGCACATGAAATCCATACCCATATCGATTCGAATACTTTGCTTCCATATGCTGACATGGATGCTGAAGGAAAGCTTCGACTCTCTTGGAAAACAGACATAGATGAAGCGCCCTCGTGGGTCGAATGGTTTTCTAGTATTATACGTAATGTCTGTCTAAAACAGTATATGTCTTCAATAAAAATTCCCGATAAATATACAACTGCGTACTTTGCTTCATTGGCATTAACCGATTATACATATACTGATGAAGACAGCTTTTATCAAATGATCCATTGGAAACCAAAACCAAAAGCCTATGAACTGTCCATTCGGATTTGTGAGCCGCAAAATGTTCATCCTGACTCTAACGAACAATGGTCTTTACAGGTCATGGTTCGCTCAAATAATATACCCGATGCCCCTTGGCTCGTATATGATGCACAACATCCGGAAATATATAATTTTTTAAAAAAAGAAGATATGACAAAAATTCATAGCCAACTTGAAAATTGGAGTTTACGCTTTCCTTTCTTAAGAAACAAAATGATAATGGGTACCTCTGATGAAACACCAATTGGGAGAATGCTTACAGATGATGAAGCCTATATATTTTTCATGGAAATTGCTCCAATGCTTATTGCACATCATATAACTGTACTGCTTCCAAGCTGGTGGCAAACCATACAAAAAAAAGGATGGACATTGCAAGCAAACTTTAATGCTCCAATCAATGATTCAATGATGCCTCTGGTTTGGCGGGATTTTGATTGGAAAATCGTACTGGGACAGGCAAAAATCTCAGAAGCTGAATTTATTGCCGCATTGCAATTAGGAAAAAAATGGATAAAAGTCGGAGAACAATGGATACCACTTGATGCACAGATTTTAAAAAAATTTCAGTCTTATGTACAAAAAGCACAAAAAAAGGGCTTTTCACTACGGGAAATGATCGCTGGACAGGCAAAAACTTTGTTAGAAAAAAGAGAAGAACCAGAAACAAAAATACATGAAGAATCGGGATTCGAATTTTCAATAAATATGCAGCTTTCTGCACAATGGAAACAAATGTTTGAACAATTGTTTTCACTAGATCAAATGCCTCATATTTCTTTTGAAAAAACATTAAATGGGAAGCTCCGAGACTACCAACAAACAGCAGCAAATTGGCTTTGCATGCATTATACACAAAAGCTCGGTGCCATTTTGGCAGATGATATGGGGCTTGGAAAAACTATAGTGGTTATTGCCTATTTTTTATATCTTCGGGGTTACACCAAAACTTTGCAGATTCCCAAAACAGAAAAAGACACACCCATCCTGGTGATTTGTCCAACATCACTTTTAGGAAATTGGGAAGCAGAACTGCAAAAATTTGCGCCAAAGCTAAAAATAGCTGTACATTATGGTGCACAACGTATAAAGAATAAGGAAGAATTTACACAGCAGGCAAAGGCAGTGGATATTATTTTAACCCCCTACGGTTTGACAACCAACGATGTTCAATTGTTTACGACATTCACCTGGCAAAGTATTGTACTGGATGAAGCACAAAACATTAAAAATGCTGCGACCAAACAATCTCGAATCATCCGCTCTCTTTTGAGCCTACACCGAATTGCACTGACTGGCACACCTATAGAAAATCGTTTGCTTGAGCTTTGGTCTTTATTTGATTTTATTCAACCGGGCTACCTAGGCAACATGACAGAGTTTAAGCAAGCATATACCGCTCCAATTGAAAACGATGGAAAAAATCAAAAAATGCAAGCATTAAAAATATTGATCCAACCGTTTTTACTTCGGCGGACAAAAAAAGATGCTCAAATTCAACTCAATTTACCAAAGAAATTGGAACAAAAAGCGTTTTTACATTTGAATGCAGAACAAATCGCACTATATGATCAACTTGTGAAACACTGCAAGGAAAATCAGAATGAAACCAACCGTTTCAAACAAAAAGGATTGATTATGCATGCATTAAATCAATTCAAAATGATTTGTGACCACCCTGCTTTATATTTGAAGGAAACAAAAAATCAAAAATGGGCGGAACGTTCACCAAAGCTTGATTATTGTATAGAACTTACAGAAAATATTTTGTTACAACATGAGCAGGTACTTATTTTTACACAATATATCAAAATGGCGCATATTTTACAATTTGTATTGGAAAAGCAATTTGCCTGTCAAATCCCATTTTTTTATGGTGGATTGGATAAAAAAGAGCGGGATCAGATCATTGTTGATTTTCAAAGGGGAGCATTTCCGATTCTGCTCTTATCTTTAAGAGCGGGGGGAACAGGATTGAATTTGACAGCTGCCAATCATGTCATTCATTTTGATCGCTGGTGGAATCCTGCTGTGGAAAATCAAGCCACCGACCGAGTTCATCGCATCGGACAAAAGCAATTTGTTCACGTACACAAGCTCATTATGAAAAATACCATTGAAGAAAAAATCGATCAGCTCATGAGTCAAAAACAAGATCTCAGTGATCAAATTCTTTCAACAGAAAACTGGCTTTTGCATCTCAGTTTTGAAGAATTTTTACAAATGATTACGATATGAAAAGAAAGGTAAGGACCCATACAAAATGGAAAGCATACAACCGATTATACCTGACTGCTTTATTTTGACTTTAAGCAATTTTTACAGAGGAAGTTTTTCCATCCTCAAAAATAAAATTTAGCTTACTTTCAATTCAAAATAAAGAAAAATCAGTTAAATAAACTAAGGACATAGCAAAAAGCTTCTTTCGTTCAGATGAATGTATTAAGATGTTAAAAAATTTTTTGGTATTTTTATTGACTCGATAAACCAAAAATATTCTATAAAAACATCAGTAAAGGAACTTGGTGAAAATTTCCTAAGTTGGTGACCCAATCATCACTTAACTGAAAAACAACCATTAAAGACACCTTTATGCTATAGACTTTATCATGAAAAAACGAGATATGGATTTTTACTTACAAATAGCAAAACATAAGTATAACATTGCGATCATCAAGTCACTTCCAAATTTATGGATAAGAACACAAAAGCCACTGGGTTCATAGCAGGAAAATAAACATGATAGCTTTTGCATATTGTTAACAATTCCACCAGCTCCTGAACGAAAGCAATTATAGGGTAAAAAGTACAGATTGCTTTCGTTCATCCACTTTAAATGATCATAGAAATGCACAATTTTCTTTTTATTACCTTTTATATCTCTTTGTCAAGTGAGAAATGATGAAAAAGCATAAAAGCACTTCCAAGCAAAATGTGCTAAAATAAGATTCATGTGAACCATCTAGAATTTATGTGAAAGTATGGCATTTTCCCTCATATCTAATACAAAACCACGACTAACAAAGAAAGATTTTTCTACTATTTTTATTAAATGAAACAAACGAAAAAAAGATTGATAAATCTCTTAACCTGTATTTGTAATCAATATTAGAAAACATATTAAATAAATTGTTTTTTTTCATATATGTTTGTTGCTTAGTCATAACATCTTACCATTGTTTAGGAAAGTCAGATCGCATTTGAACACCAAAATAGTTGGAGATATAGAAATCCAAAAGTTATAGAAATATTGAGATTTCAGAAATTGTGTTTGTTTTAATCGCTTTGATTTTCTGATAGATCAAAATACAACACTTTTTTATATTATGTACCAAAATAGAACGGAACCACTCTTTATAGTCCCTAGCAAACAGCCAAGACACGATGTTATCCAAGTAATACACGATAAAACCAAAAGTTGGATGATACAAATATTTTATATTTTTACTAAAATAATAAAAAAACAGCTGAGCATATGTTCAATTATCTCAGCTGTTGTGATCATGACTGGATCGCAAACATAATTTCACATTCACATGCAACTTTTCCATGAACGGTTGCTTTTGCCACACCTTTTCCGACAGGTCCTTTTACACGAAGTACTTCCACTTCCAAGCGAAGTTGATCGCCAGGACGTACCTGCTCTTTAAAACGACAGCGGTCAATCCCGGCAAATAAAGCAATCTTTCCTTTGTTTTGTTCCAAATTCAATAAAGCGACCGCTCCAGTTTGAGCCAATGCCTCAATAATCAAAACACCTGGCATTACAGCATATTCAGGAAAATGTCCTTGAAAAAACGGCTCATTCATTGTTACATTTTTCACTGCAACTGCACGTTTCCCATCTTCCAACTCTAAAATACCATCAATAAGCAAAAACGGATAACGATGCGGAATAATTTCCTTAATTTGTTCAATATTTAAAAGCATGACCTCTGAGCTCACTTTCCATTATTTTCTTAAACTGTTGACCATACCAAGCATATCATTTGAATATTGAACAGCTCGTGCACTCAATTGATAAACTCTTTGCGCTGCAATTAAATCTGTAAATTCCTCACCTAAATCCACAGTAGACATTTCCAGCATACCTTGTGCAATACTGCCTTCACCTGCACCCAAAATTCGATAAACATCTTCAACCTGGATTCCAGTTCCTTCAAGATCTTGTAAAGCATACGTATTGTCACCCATTTTTTGTAACAGTTGTGGTCTAGAAAAATTTGCAATCGACAGTTTCGTTTCCACAATCGTATTATCTGGTAATTCACAATAAATTGTACCATCACTCCGAATAGAAATTCCTGTTGCATCTGCTGGCAAATAAACAGGCTCATTCCCATCAGTTAAAAGCGGATAGCCCTCAGATGTCACAAGCTGCACCAAACCATTCTCATTTGGTAATGTAGACAACGCAAGGGAACCATCTCTTGTATAACGCACCTGTACATTACCGTTGCCATCCGGCACGCCAACACGTAGAAAATCATAAGCATTGTTTAGCATCACATCCAATGAGCGATCTGTTGTTTGCGGACTGCCAATTCGATGTAAAATATCAGTCGTACTCACCAATGCTCCGACACCGGTTCGAATCCCTAGTGGAGTATCCCGTCCAACTTCATAATCAACTCGACGATTTGGCTGAAATTCCTGGTATAAAAGCTCAGAAAAGGAAGCCGAAGTTTTTTTAAATCCAGTTGTATTCCAATTTGAAACATTATTTGCAATTGTATCCAATTGGATCTGAATCTGCCCCATTGTATTGGCAGCTGTAATCAACGAACGATTCATTTCACATTACCCTCCATCCTAGTTAACTTTACCAATCTGATTGACAGCCATTTCCAACGTCTGATCATATGCCTGCAGCGCCTTTTGATTCGCTTCAAATAGTCGATATGCAGACATCATATCCACCGAAGTTTGTGCCAAATCAACATTGGAACCTTCAAGAAAGCCCTGATACAATGAGAACGTTGCACCATCTGGAACTTCTTGCAACGCCTGATTATCCGGTGCTTGAAAAATTCCTGTATCGACCTTAATCAATGTGTTTGGATTATTGCTATAGGCAATATTCATCTGTGCTGTCTGCTGATCATTCTCAAAAATCGTACCGTTTGACCGAATGGTAAACTCAGGTGTCTGGACTTGAATTGGCTGATTATTCGTATCCAAAACATAAAACCCTTGACTTGTAACAAGCTCATTGTTGGCATTCAAATGAAAATTCCCATTTCTGGTATAATAAATATCGCCATTTGGTGCCATAATTGTAAAGAAAAGTGCTCCTTGCTGACCCGTTTCTTCATCTGTCGGGATAAGACCTTCAACCAATGCAACATCTGTTGGAAGTGTCGTTTCTTTTAATGTTCCCGGATTCATATTAAAGATCTGTTCTTGCATATACACACCCGAGTTGATTCGACCAATTACCGTTCCCTGCTCAAAGCCAAATGAATGATCTGGGATCGTCTGCTGGGTATAACTGCGCATTAAAAGCTGAGGAAAGGCCCGCAAGCTACCTTGCTCCGCTTTATAACCTGGTGTTTGTGCATTGGACAAATTGTTGGTTAACATATCCATTTTTCGTTGTTGCGATATCATCCCCATCGCTGCTGTATAAAAGCCTTTAACCATCTCTCGTTCACCCTCTCATCCTCATTTATTCTTATCTTATTATAATAGTAAACACCCATATTTTCCATGGAAAAAACATTTTTTAAAGAAATGTTTAAAAAATTCCTGAGGCTACAGAATACAAACCAAAATATATTTTTCATTCCTTTTTACAAAGAGCAAAAGACCTAACGAAAACATTTTTGTCAAAAAAGTCAATTAAAAATAGCTTGTTTCTGAACATTCTAAACCAAAAAGACGCTTATTCAAGAAAAAATCCAAACAAGAACCAACATTTCATACTGAACCCAGAACACACGTTCAGTCATACATCGGAACAAATATTTTGAGGAATTTATTTATTGAACATTCTATCTGGAACAATTGGAATGCCTAACATACACCACCATTTGATTTAGAAATGTCAACTTTACATGCAGATGGTCTTTATATAAAGGGCATTTTATTTTCATATCACCTTCCAATATATAATAGCGTCAAACCTTTAGCTCGTAAGTTACTTCAATCTTGATGTTTTCAGACATACACAATTCTATCTATCCTCATGTCATTCGTATCCCTTGGTTTGTAAATTTACCAACCCAATTCCTTCAAATCCCATTTCATGATGGACACTCTTTTTAAGCTCATCTTGCGTATTTGCTGTTAAAGTTCAGGACTTTCATCTGTAGCTTATACCTACCTGAATGTATAGTAAAAATCAGAACACAAATTTCATCCTTGCGTTCTGATCTTCAAATTCTAGGGATTTCTAATGGTTGAATGGTCTAAACAAAACCGAATAGGAAATAACGGTCATGCCTTATTATAAAATAAAAATGTTTTTTTTTACAGGACCTTTATACCTATTTTTCACCATCTAAAAAAACAATGGAAACACGCACAATAAATCTTAACAAAAGATGGATACCTTATCTTTCATCATTTTTCTAGGCATATTGAGTGAATGAAAAACAAAACAATTCCTAAACACAAAATCGATAATAGATATAAAATATCAATGAAATGATAGACATTACTCAGATTGCCTATTTTCTGTACCAGAACATAAATGATTATGAACCATAGCAAAAGTTTACCATACAAAACGTTCAATCTTGATATATCCAATGGTTTAAAAATATTAGATAAAAATGTAGAACAAAATATTTTTCAGGTCACTTATAAGGCTAGGATTTAATGAAAATCCTTATCCTCATAAATAAATATTTTTAAACAATGAAATTCATAAAACCAAAAAGACGAACAGATATAACTCTTTATGTAAATTTTTCATCGGCTTGTTTCGTACTGACCTCTTTTTTCATATATTTTTAGTCATTTGGATAACATAAAAAAAGAGCCTTGATATTATCTTGGCTCTTTTCTCACTATTTAAATGTGGCAACAAGCTCATGATTGGAGTTAATATTTACACGTAGATATTCTGTAACTCCTGAATAATCTGCCAGATTGCTAATATCAAAATAGTATGTTGCCTGCTGGGGATTGTCAATTTTTAATTCAGCAGAATTTACAGTCGCTCCCCAAAAATCATATCCCACTTCAGATACTTGGATAATTTGATTGTTATAGACAGTAACATAAAAAGCTACATATCCTCCTCGATCGCTCCAATTCACAAGGTATATCCCATCTATTTCACCTAAATCTCTTATTTTTTCTATTGTTACTGAGTCACTGACATATCCGGCTTCGGCACTTTCGATACTCCAGTTTACAATAGAAAATACGATTACAAAACCTAATAACGTTGCAATAATTTTTTTCATAAAAGCACTCCTCTCATAAATATGCTAAATATTTATTTTTACACATTTATGTAGAAATCCTTCTAAAAAATTTAAAAAATGCTAGGTGAAAACAAAATACCCAAAATAAGAAAACATTAAAGTATTATATCTTTACAAGATAACACTTTTTATTTCATTTTAAAAAATGACAATGTCTCTACATTTTCATTTGCTAGTTTCTCCAAATACTGTGCTTCCTTGGCGACATTCGCTAAAGAAGCATCCCGTGTTTCTACAGATTTTGTAATATCTAATGATGAAGCAGCAACTTCATCCGCTACCTCCGAAACAGTAGCCATAGATGAAACAACCTTTTCTCGTTTTTCATGTAAATCATCAACATGTACAGAAATTTGTGAAATACCATCTGTCATTTTCTGAATTGCACTTTGAATATCTCCAAATACTCGTTCTGTTTCCTGGAATGAAATGGTTTGTTTTTCTGAAACTTCTTCTGTTTCAATGACAGTCTTTACAGTTTTTTCCATTTCAGTTCGAATGCTCGCGATTTTTTTCGCAATATCTTGGGTTGCTATATTTGTTTCTTCAGCAAGATCTTTTACTTCGCCTGCTACAACAGCAAACCCTCTGCCAACCTCTCCAGCACGTGAAGCTTCAATTGAAGCATTCAATGCCAGAAGATTGGTTTGATCAGATATACTATTGATAGTATCAACGATTGAAGAAATTTCATGGATACGCTCGGTTAATGAAGCAATGCTTTTTTCAATTCGTGAAATATGTGACTTTGTGACCTCTGAAGAGTTTTTCAATACATCCATTTGTCTAGAACCATTTTGCACAACCATCTGTACATTTTGGTTTTGATCTGAAATCAGTGTATTGCTATTTGTAACCTTATCAATTGTTTCTGAAAGCTGTTTCATCAATAGATGGATATCTTCAATTGTTTTTGCCTGATCCAAAGAACCTTTGGAAATTTCTGTGAAAGAACAAGAAATTTCCTTGCTACCATCCAATACGTCTTGATATAAAGCATTTAAGTTTTTTGCCACAGAGAACACTTCATTTGAAGATCGATTCAAACATGTGGTCATTTTTTGCAAAGTTTGAATGAGTTGATTTAATTTCCCTCCCAATACTCCAATTTGATCATTGGAAACAATGGGTATACTTGTATTTAAATGCCCCTGTGCAAGCACACTTACTTTATCTGCCATCTTAATAATTGGTCCTGCAATTTGATAACGAATCGCAAGATAGCCAACGATACAAATGGTTACACTAAGAATGCCACCAATTAAAGAAACCAACATAATTTTAAAAAGATCTGCTGTTGCTGTTTGCTCAATTATTTTAGTACTATTGTCTGCTAAGGAAAATAATTCATCACTTTGTTCTACAATATACTGTGCTGCTGTAGCATCCCCATTTATGAATGCGATCACCTTTTCTTTGAAAAGTTTCCAAGCATCTTCTAGTTGAGAAAACGATTCTAACGCTTTTGTAGGAAGTGCTTCGATATTTTCTTCTCGATTCCCATTTTTCAAATCTACAAATGTTTGATCATACTGCACGATCAATTCATTCAGCGTTGTCTTGATTTCTTGTTGTTTCTCTCCTTCTGTACTTGCATAAACCAACGTATATTTTGCAATGCTTTCTGATAATGCACGCTGCAATCCTGCAACATTAATGGTTCCACTTCTTGCTTTTTCATGTTGAAGTTGCACTGTTGTATATATACAAACAACAAAACTAATTAAAATCAGCGTTGTAAATAAGATACTAAATTTTTTAGTTAACGATATGTCGAGAAGAAAACTTTTCATCTTTTAAATGGCTCCTTTATACTATATTTAAAATAATAATTATGTCATTTTACCATAATCAATCAGACTTTAAACTTTATAACGATTTTTGTTAAGAAACTGTTAAATTATGTATTATTGGACAAGGATTTCTCCTCTGCCTAATTTGTTTTTTCCAATCATTCTCATTCAACTTTCCCGTAAATTTCATGTAAGGATTATCCTTTATAAGGAGCCAGCTCAACAAAGTATTAAACGAAGTATTGTGAAAAAGAAAGCTAGGTTTATGCTTGTGGGAAAACATAGTAATCAAAACAAAAGTTGGCAATTTCTTAAACAATATATTAAAAATTAGATCAAATTTTCAAACATCTGTTTACATTTTCATATTTATTTCGATATAAACTAATTATAGTTATTGATCTAAAAAATAGCAAAAGACATGGACTACTATTTTTATAGAAGAACGAAGCTTTTCTCCCTCAAAAAAGCGAAAAACCATCGTTCTTAAAGATCGCCATAACAGTAAGTCATAAATACAATCCTTTTTTCCACACTTTTTTGTCATATTATGATCTTCTTAGCTTCACAATCTGGCTTGAACGAACATCTAACCGATTGAATCTTGATTGCAATATTTTATTTGCCAACTTACATTCACATTTTATATGAACGATATCAGCACTATCTTTGATGCTTTCACCTTCTCTTTTTCGTATGACCACATAAAAAAGCGAAAAACAGAGGTAACTTACTGATGAAAGGATTTCAGTCTAAAGAAAAGACAAGCGAGGATGGAAAATTTTATACCTGCTTGTTCGTTTTCTTTCAACACCATTCAGATTTCTCTTTCATTCCAATCGACGAACTATGATTCACAGGTGGATAGAAATTATTGAAACAAATCAAACAGAAAAAATTTTACTTCGACTTCCTCTTGCTTCTCTTGATCTACTGTCTCTTCTTCCTCAGAAACACTTGAACTGGAAAAATCCAAAAAACAAAGCGGAGGAAACAACACACACCACCAATTGGCACCTTTACCCTCACCCAATACAATTTTCAAAGCCTCATATGTTCCTGCTTGATACAAGGTACTTCCATACAATTTGGTTGGAAATTCTGTTTGCGTCAACTCAATGGTAAAAGGCTGAACCTGATTTCTTTCTTCCATAATTGTTTCAATAATTTGACGCAGCTCTGGAATTTTATCCTGAATCACCTGTGATGCCTCTTCTTTTGTTTCATAGTTTTTAATCCATTCATGAATATCCGCTGCAACTGCATCTCGGATTTTTCTTTTTAATGTTTGATCGGAAATGGAGTCACTGTTTGCCAAAATCCGTAGCCGAATGGCATCTTCAGGAATCGCATCTTGCGCTGTATATAAATCTTGGGCAGCAGACACATCACGGATTGAAAAATAGCCATTTGTAGCCAAAAGAAATAGTAAAAATAAAAGAACCCATTTTGTTTTTCGCTTTAATTGATACATATTCAATTCCCCTTTGCTTTCTTTTCTTATCCAGCAGTATAGACAAAAGGAGAATCTTTTAAACTATTTTTTTCAAAAATAAAAATGTCAGCAACATAAATAAAGATAGACCGAGTCGCCATAAGCGATGTCTACCTTTAAGATTGGGATAAAAAACCATAGGTCATGCGGTCTTTCCCATTTATATCAAAAACCACTTCGGTTTGAATACTTGGATACACCTTTTTCATCAATTGGCATACTAAAGCAGCCTGTCCGGTGCCGACTTCAAAAGCAAGCATCCCATTTACCTGCAAATATTTTGGACTTTCAGAAATAATTTTCTCATAAAAATCCAGCCCGCTCTCGCCACCATTTAACGCATGCATCGGCTCATGCAACCGGACAATTTCATCCAGTGCTTCACAATCTGCCTGCGGAATATAAGGGGGATTAGAAACAATAATATCCAGATTCTTTGTATTAGCGGGCAAAGCTTCAAAAAGATCCCCTTTATAGAATTGAAGGTTTGCGCCGAGTTTGGCTGCATTTTGTTTGGCAATCTGAAGTGCACCTACCGAAATATCTGATGCCAAAACTTTCAACCTTGGATGCTCCAACGCCAAAGTGATTCCAATAATTCCACTGCCAGTTCCTATATCTAATAGCCGTAAAGACTTGTGATTTGGAAAATGACGGTTAAATCGCTGTAAAAGACCAGCTACCAGCTCTTCTGTTTCAGGGCGTGGTATGAGCACTTCTGGTGTTACCCAAAATTTTCGACCATAAAAAATTTCATACCCACAAATATACTGAATTGGCTCACCTGCTGCATGACGTCTAACAGCGGATTCAAATTGCTTTTTGGTAACTGATGGCATTTCATCACGAAGCTGCAAAGCTAAGTCGGTTTGCGTCCAATTTAACAAACGACGCAGCAAGTACGCAGCCGCTGACTCTTCACGACGATAATTTTTTAAAAAAGTGGAAGCCCAAAACAAGACTTCTGCATATGTCTTTTTATACATATTCTCCATCAGAACCCATACGTTTGGCTTGATCATCGAGCACCAATGCATCGACAATCTCATCAATTTTACCAGTTAAGATCGTATCCAACTTTTGAATGGTTAAACCAATGCGGTGATCCGTTACACGATTTTGTGGAAAATTATAAGTACGGATTCGTTCAGAACGGTCACCCGTTCCAACTGCATTCTTTCGATTAGAGTCATATTCATTTTGCGCTTCTTGCTGGACTTTATCATAAATTCGAGCTCGCAATACCTTCATCGCTTTTTCCTTATTTTTGATTTGCGATTTTTCGTCTTGGCAGGATACAACAGTTCCGGTTGGAATATGCGTCAAACGAACAGCTGATTTTGTTGTATTAACAGATTGCCCGCCAGGACCAGACGAGCAAAACGTATCTACACGAATATCATTTTCGTTCAACTCAATTTCAACTTCCTCTGCCTCTGGCAATACAGCAACGGTTGCAGTCGAGGTATGAATCCGACCACCCGATTCGGTCTCTGGTACACGTTGTACCCGATGTGCACCATTTTCAAACTTCAACTTAGAATAAGCACCTTTTCCATTAATCATAAAAATAATCTCTTTAAAACCGCCCAGACCCGTTGGATTCGATTCAATCACTTCTGACTTCCATCCTTGCGCTTCGGCGTATCGGCTATACATTCGATATAAATCCCCAGCAAACAATGCCGCCTCATCACCACCAGCTGCTCCGCGGATTTCAACAATCACGTTTTTATCATCGTTGGGATCTTTAGGCAAGAGCAAGATCTTTAATTCTTCTTTGAGTAATTCGGCTTGTGTTTCCAAATCATTGACCTCTTCTTTCACCATTTCCCGCATTTCTGTATCCAACTTTTCATCCAACATAGATTTTGCATCTAAAAGCTGCTGGGCAATCGTTTTATACTGACGATAAGTTTCCACGGTTAATTGAATATCCGATTGCTCCTTAGAGTATTCACGCAGCTTTTTCGGATCATTGACAATATCTGGATCACTTAACCATGTATTTAATTGTTCATAACGATCCTCAACTGCCTGCAAACGATTCAACATCTTATTCACCTCTTTTTTCTTTCCAAGCTTTGAAATTTTCTATGATAGAATAGCTAATTTGACTTATTTTTATCTCATTCAGGCCGTCCAGGCACTTCATGACAATGACGGCATCTCGCTTCATAGTGCTCTGTTGCACCAACCAAAATAATCGGGTCCTCATAATGAGCTGGCAACCCGTCAAGCAGACGCTGTGTACGACTGGCATCCCGCCCACAACGTTGACAAACAGCATGCAGCTTCGTTACTTTTTCACTGATGGCCATCAAGTCAGGGACACAACCAAACGGTTCACCACGAAAATCTTGATCCAACCCAGCTAGCACCACACGAAACCCATAGTCAGCAAGCTGCGAAACCACCTGTACAAGATCTGAAGAAAAAAACTGCACTTCATCAATGGCCACCATATCATAATTCATCGTAACATGCTCCAAAATAGCTGCTTCATGTGTGATTGGTGTTGCATCAACTGTCTTGCCGCTATGCGATACGACTTCACGTGCTTTGTAACGATTGTCAATAGCTGGCTTAAACACCATTACCTTTTGCTTTGCCAATCGGGCGCGCTGAATTTCCCAAATCAACGCCTCAGATTTCCCTGAAAACATCGAACCGCAAATCAGTTCAATTCGACCATATCTTTTACTTTCATACATATGCTTAGCTCCTCAACCTGCAAAAAGAAAACAGGCAAGAATTTCCCTGCCTGTTTATTTGATTCAAATTATTTAAGACCGTATTTTTTATTGAAACGATCCACACGACCTGCTGCAGTCGCAAACTTTTGACGTCCTGTATAAAATGGATGGCATGCAGAACATACCTCAACTTTAATTTCTTCTTTTACAGAACCTGTTTCAAATTCGTTACCACATGCACATTTTACAGTCGCTGTTTTGTAATTTGGATGAATTCCCTGCTTCATATATTCTTTTCAACTCCTTCCGCCCTAAACCATTGATTCGGTTTAGAATAAGTGTTGGATTTGTCATAGACACATGAAAGCATTATAACAATTAAAAAATAAAATTGCAAGCCACCAACAATACAATTCCAAAAAGTTTTTCATCCAAAGAAAGATCAGGTACACAATGTGAAAGCCTTATTGATACTAAACAAACTTACTACTTTTTTCTAGAGAACACTTCAATGGTATAGAATCAAAAAAATAAACAGCTCCATTGATTATGTCAAAAGCAAAAATCAGAGAACTTCCTTCACTTTTTAACTTCTGTAAGCTTTGATTGAACAATTACTCAATCACTGTTTACACCTACTTTCTATCGAAATTGCATGGTAGATTTAACAATGTATAGCCTTTACTCACATCATGTACAAATCATATGCGTAAGCAGCATCTTTCATTCTTCATCCTCTATACTTTTCTATTCATTAAACAATCTATAATCATCAAAATATGTAGATCCTTAATATAAGATCATAAAGATAAAGACCTTCATTCTATTTTTTCAGATCTAAAGTCTGTAAAAATTCTTCGTTTGTTTTTGCATTTTTCAATGCACGTAAAAACTTTTCTGTGAAATCTGAGCTATCGCTCATTGTTTTGCGAACACCCCAAAGTTTCTCTAACTGATCCTTATCCAATAAAAGCTCCTCTTTACGGGTACCTGAACGACGAATATCAATCGCTGGAAAAATACGACGTTCTGCTAAAGAACGGTCCAGATGCAGCTCCATGTTACCCGTTCCCTTAAACTCTTCATAAATGACATCATCCATCCGAGAACCTGTATCCACTAGAGCCGTTGCCAAAATGGTTAGACTGCCACCTTCTTCAATATTTCGTGCCGCACCAAAAAAACGCTTTGGACGATGAAACGCAGCCGGATCAATACCCCCAGATAATGTACGCCCACTTGGGGGAATAATGAGATTATAGGCACGAGCCAGACGTGTAATGCTATCCATCAAAATAATCACATCTTTTTTATGTTCAACCAAACGCATCGCACGCTCCAACACAAGTTCTGCCACCCGCACATGATTTTCTGGTAAATTATCGAAAGTTGAACTGACAACATCCGCTTTAATAGAGCGCTCAATATCTGTCACTTCCTCTGGGCGCTCATCAATTAATAATACAATGAGCTCCGCTTTGGGATAGTTACAGGTAATACTGTTGGCTATTTCCTTTAATAAATTGGTTTTACCTGCTTTTGGTGGTGCAACAATTAATCCACGCTGACCGAAACCAACTGGAGCCAACATATCAATAACACGGGTGGATAGTGGATACAGCCCTCTTTCCAGTTTCATTTGACGATTTGGGTACAATGCGGTAAGTCCCGGAAAATGCACCCGTTCCTTTGCAAGCTCTGGATTTTCTCCATTGACTGCCGCAATTTGTAAAAGTCCATGATACCGTTCATTATCCTTTGGTGGACGAACCTTTCCATACACCTTATCCCCATTTCGCAAATCAAAGCGTCGAATTTGTGAAGCAGAAATATAAATATCACCAGAACTCGGAGAATAATTCAATGTGCGTAAAAATCCATAACCTTCTGACTGAATAATATCTAGAACACCTTCCATATAAAAATGATTTTCATCTGCATCTGGATTTGGTCTCTCAGAAATCTCTGCGCTCTCCTCTTTAATAATTGACACAATCAGCTCTTTTTTGGTCAATTTACTATAATATGAAATTTTATATTTTCGAGCAAGCTCATATAACTGTTTTAAAGTCATATTCTCCAGCTCTTCCATTCGGACTTGTTTTGACATAAATTCACCAACATTCCTTTTTTTATTTTTTACCGTTCATTTCATTTGAGTATTCATCGATTTTATAGGTTAAACGAATATTTAAAATATTAAATTTTATTTTTGTATGGTCAATAAACTTACTTTTATATATGAAGTGGAAATCGAAAGGTTATTGATCGAACGAAGAAGCGGTCAGAGGCATATCACAAAAACAAAATGCTGAAATCATTTTTAAAGTATATAATATTATTGTACAGCATTTCCGCATAAAAAATAAAGCATACATTCTAAATGTGAAAAAAACTATGTAGCTATATGCACAAATCTACGAAGACTGATTACACAATCAAATCTCTTGGAAGCTTTAGGGAGTGGAGTATACTCAATAGATTATCCCGTATATTATTTGATGTTTAATCTATGGTACATTTTATTTCTTTACAGTTATTGCTTTTTGCAAAAACAACCTAAAGGTTTACCATAGTTTATTTTAATGAATTTTATCAGACAAAAGTGATGTGGTGATCTTTTACAATGCAAAATGATAAGCACTTTCGATCTATTTTATACATAGGGAATTTACATGCTCTATTCTTCTCCTCTACTACAGATGAAACCACCTATTTATGAAAAAATATAACCATTGGCAAAAAATCCCACATATATCTTGAAAAATGTTTTGAAATCATAAAATGAATGCCAAAATTCTGGTTGACATTGGTTCGGTTATAAATATTAAGAAAACAAAGTTCTTCTTAAAATTACATTCTTTTTATAAACAGAGCAGATCAATCATAAAAAAAGTGCACAAACCTTTAAGGTTATTGAGAACAGGATAAAGATGTTCATACAAATAAAGAAGAAATGATTTCTTAACTTGTTCACTTTGAATTTTCAAGGAGATTATAATGGATATAAAAATATATGCGATAGCACGGATTTAGCAAAGTATAACAAGAAATAAATCACTCTTCAAAAATAAGTATCTTCATCTCTGCCTTGGTATAACTTATACAAAATCTTTTGTCAACTCAACTGTCCTATTGTATAGTCTACCATCTGATTTACCCAATGCAATTCCTTTCACAAATTATTTTAATCTCGCCAATTTCCCTTGAAAATTATGCGTTCCTTCAATAAAGCGCACCGTACCCGTTTTGGCACGCATTACAACAGACGAAGTAGTCGCTTTCTTTCCTTTAAATTGTACACCCTTTAACAGTTCTCCATCTGTAATTCCGGTTGCCGCAAAAATCGCATCATCACCTTTAACCAAATCATCCATATAGAGTACCTTGTTTACATCATCAATCCCCATTTTTTTACAACGTTGTACTTCTTTTTCTGTTTCGGGTTTCAATCGTCCCTGAAATTCACCACCAAGACATTTTAAGGCAACCGCTGTGATAACTCCTTCAGGTGCACCACCTATTCCAAACATAATATCAATTCCAGTTTCATCAAAACATGTGTTGATTCCTGCTGCCAAATCACCATCTGTAATCAGTTTAATTCGCGCACCAGCTTCTCGAATTTCTTGAATCATCCATGCATGGCGTTCACGATCTAAAATGGTTACCAAAACATCAGAAATCTCTTTGTTTTTCGCTTTTGCAACAGCTTTTAAATTATCGGTTATGGAAGCGTTAATATCAATACAACCAACACATTCTGGACCAACTGCAATTTTTTCCATATACATATCTGGTGCATGCAAAAGATTTCCACGATCGGCAACAGCAAGTACAGCAATTGAATTCCATCCACCTTTTGCTACAAGATTCGTTCCTTCCACTGGGTCAACTGCAATATCAACCATAGGACCTTTACCCGTTCCTAATTTCTCTCCGATATAAAGCATCGGTGCTTCATCCATTTCTCCTTCACCGATCACGACAATTCCTTCCATTGGGATGGTGTCAAACATTTTTCGCATCGCCTCAGTTGCAGCGTGATCTGCCTCATTTTTCATACCACGTCCAACCCATCTAGCAGACGACAAAGCCGCAAGCTCTGTCACACGAACAAGATCCATTGATAAACTTCTTTCCATCTGATTTCCCCTCCAAAATTTATATTTTTTCTTTATTTCAGCTCTGCTTCAATATTTCTGCTTCCTCTGGTGTAATGTTTTCACGCCAAATTCTCGCTCCAAGTGCACACAGCTTCGGTCCAATTTCCTCATATCCCCGATCAATATGCTCTACATTAAAAATTTCTGTCGTACCTTCCGCCATCAAACCAGCGACAACAAGAGCCGCACCAGCTCTTAAATCTGTGGCACGAACCTTTGTTCCCTGTAAATGTGTTGGACCATTGACAAATGCATTCATTCCCTTTACCTTTACATCTGCACCCATACGGGCTAACTCATCAATATGTTTAAAGCGGGCATTGTAAATGGTATCTGTCACGATGCCATTGCCCTTGGCTTTCGTCAACAAAGCTGTAAACGGCTGCTGCAAATCAGTAGGAAAACCAGGATATACAAGACTTTTAATATCAACCATTTTCAGATCTTCTTTACCATAAACAACAATGCGCTCATCATCCTCAATCTCAATCCGAACGCCCATTTCCCGCAGCTTTGCAATAACCGATTCTAAATGATAAGGAATTACATTATCAACAACCACTCTTCCACCACAAGCCGCACCGATAATCATATATGTACCTGCTTCAATTCGATCTGGAATAATCGTATGATTACACCCTTTTAAGACATTTACACCTTCAATTCGGATTACATCTGTACCTGCTCCCTTAATCTTTGCACCCATATTGTTTAAAAATGTTGCAACATCAATAATTTCCGGTTCCTTTGCTGCATTTTCAATAATGGTTTGACCTTTGGCATATACGGCTGCGAACATAATATTAATCGTCGCACCAACGCTGACAACGTCCAGATAAATTCGAGCACCAACCAGCTCTTTTGCACGTAAATAAATGGCACCATGCTCATTTGTAACCTTAGCGCCTAAAGCTTCAAATCCCTTAATATGTTGATCAATCGGACGTGGTCCCAAATAACATCCTCCTGGCAATCCGACAACCGCACTTTTAAAGCGCCCTAGCATTGCACCCATTAAATAATAGGAAGCACGTAAAGACTTCACTCTGCCATTAGGCAAAGGCATATTGACCATATTGATTGGATTTACAGAAAAAACTTCATTTTCAAATGTGACTATGCCGCCAATTTCCTCCAATAAATCTTTTAACTGATATACGTCTGAAATATTGGGAATTCCTTCAATCATAACAGACTCTTTTGCCAAAATTGTCGCAGGAATCAGCGCAACCGCACTGTTTTTTGCACCACTGATTCGAACCGTCCCGTTTAATTGATGTCCACCTTCTATTTTTAGTTTTGCCATGAAAAACGCCCTTTCTCGTGGATCTTTATCGGGAATATCCCATAATTTTTATCGAATGATCAGTCCTTTTTTGACCAATCTGCCAAAAACTTTTCAATCCCTTGTTCAGTCAGCGGATGATGAATCATTTGCTCAAACACTTTATATGGAATCGTTGCAATATGCGCACCACTTAAGGCCGCTTGTGTTACATGCATTGGATGTCGGATTGAAGCCGCAATAATTTTGGTTTGAATACGATGGATAGAGAAAATGGAAGCAATTTCTGATATCAAAGTCATTCCTTCCTGACCGATATCATCTAAACGTCCTACAAACGGAGATACAAATGTTGCACCTGCACGTGCAGCCAGCAATGCCTGATTCGCTGAGAAAATTAAGGTTACATTGGTCTGAATGTTCATCTGTGAAAATTGTCTCACAGCCGCCAACCCTTCTGCTGTCATTGGGACTTTAATCGTTACATTGGGATGGATAGCCGCCAACTTTTTTCCTTCTTCCACCATACCCGCAGCATCAAGTGAAAGTACTTCGGCACTGATCGGACCATCAATCACTTCTGTAATTTCCTGAATTCTATCCTCAAAGGTAACATTTTTTTCTTTTGCCACCAATGATGGATTGGTTGTTACACCTGAAATAAAACCTAAACGATATGCTTGCTTAATCTCGTCTAAATTTGCCGTATCAATAAAAAACTCCACAACTTCGCACTCCTTTTTATGTATAACAGATTTCTGGTAAATTGTATAACCTGTTTTTCTATTGTATATCGTAAAAGCTATGACTGTCCATTGTATTTATGATCTGAAAAACCACGAAATGAAAATAGCTCCTCTATTCCATTCAAATAAAAATAGTATTTCCACTGCTATAAATAAACAAATGCTTTCTAAAGCTGGTTGTCAATCGCTCATACAGAATCAAAAAGATTGTTCAAAAACAAAATACATCCACGCATCATCTTTACAGATCAAACCGAAAAAATAAAAGTCCCGGGCTTTTGATTTGTTCTTTGCGTACAATTTGCTTATACATGTGTATGCATCTATGAGCATTATTTATAAGAAAAACAAATCCATTCCTTATTTCTCTCTTATAAACAACACATCAAGGCACCACACAATCACAAATCTTTTCAAGCTTCGAGACCTTTATCCTTTGTGTAACACGACCTCACCTATTAAAACAATATGTTTTGGATTCATTTGGCTCCGAAAATCATTTTACTTTTATTTGCCAGTCTTTATGCTTTACCGTTTGAACCAAACTCACGAATTTTCTTTTTCACTGTTTCTTTGATCATTTCACGACCAGGACCCAGATATTTACGTGGATCATATACTTTATCATCTTTTGCCAAAATCTCACGAACTACTTTTGTAAACTCAATCTGATTCTCTGTATTTACATTAATTTTTGCTGTCCCCAGAGAAATGGCTCTTTTAATATCTTTCTCTGGAATTCCTGTACCACCATGCAGCACCAAAGGCAAACCCGTTTCTTTCCCAATTTGTTCCATGCGATCAAAACCCAATTTTGGCTCACCTTTATACGGACCATGTACAGAGCCAAGTGCTGGAGCCAATGTATCAATATGTGTTTCCTGAACCAGCTTCATACATTCCTCAGGAACAGCATACATCGCTTCGGCATCACTAACAATCAGATCATCCTCTTGACCACCGACACGTCCTAGCTCAGCTTCTACAGAGGCATTGACTTTTATAGCTTCAGCAACCACCGCTTTGGTCATAGCAATATTTTCTTCTAATGGATGGTGTGAACCATCAATCATAACGGATGTAAATCCTCCGTCCAACGCCGCCTTACAGCTTTCAAATGAAGAACCGTGATCCAAATGAATCGCAACCGGAACCGTAATATGATATTCCTCCATTAAAGCTTTGGTCATGTCCACACACAATCTATAGCCTCCCATATAGCGTGCAGCACCTTCAGATACACCCAAAATCACAGGGGAGTTTTCCTCTTGTGCAGCTTGTAAAATCGCTTGTGTCCACTCCAAATTATTAATGTTAAATTGACCCACTGCATATTTTCCTTCTTTTGCTTTGTTTAACATTTCCTTCATGTTTACCAGTGACATCATACAATCCTCCCATTTGTTGTAAGTCGTATCAACAGCATTTTATATACCTATCCTCTATTTTTTCTTATTTTTATTTTTGCTTATTGTTCAAATGATATGTCTTTATGATACTGAGTGCAATTTAGGCGGTTTTTTTAAGAACAAATGCAATGCTTTTCTACCCGATTCAACAGCTCATTCAAATCAAACGGTTTTGGAATTACCTCGATCACGCCAAGCCCCAATGCTTTACTTGCCAATTCCACTTCTCCAAACGCAGTCATTAAAATGGTAGGGATTTGTCGTTTTTGTTTTACCATATGCTCAATGAATGTAACGCCGTCCATTACTGGCATCTTCATATCTATAAACGCAAAATCAAAATGCTGTTCTTGAATCAATTCTAACCCTTTCAAACCATTTGAAGCAACTGAAACCGCCCATCCGTTTTGGGTAAAAAATTCTTGCAGCAGCATACGGATTCCACTCTGATCATCGACAACGAGAATGTTTCCTTTTTTGCACATTTCAGAACCCCCTTATTTTGACATAAAACAATGTCAAAATAAGAAATTCTTTATAAAACCCAAAATTCCTTTTTCAATCGACAAAATTTCATAATTTTGTTATAAGGTCTGTTCATTTTTTAAAGCTGCTTTAATAAAATGTCTAAACAATGGCTGCGGTCTTGTTGGGCGAGAAATAAACTCTGGATGGAATTGAACCGCAACAAACCATGGATGATCAGCGATTTCCACCATTTCCACCAAACGACCATCAGGACTTGTCCCAGAGAAAACAAGTCCAGCTTCCTCCATTTGCGTACGGAACTCATTATTGAATTCATAGCGGTGGCGGTGGCGCTCATAGATGATAGATTCTTCATAAGCCTGCATCGCCTTTGTTCCTTCTTTTACTTTACATGGGTACAATCCAAGTCGTAATGTACCACCCAAATCATCGACATCTTTTTGTTCTGGCAACAAATCAATAATTGCATACGGTGTATCTGCATTCAGCTCAGAAGAGTGTGCATCCACCAATCCGACAACATTTCTTGCATACTCAATACAGGCGACTTGCATACCTAGACAAATACCGAAAAACGGAATTTGATTTTCTCTGGCGAATTTCGTTGCCAAAATTTTCCCTTCTACACCACGATCTCCAAATCCACCTGGAACCAAAATACCAGCCGTATCTTTTAAAAGCTCAACTGTATTTTCCTCTGTTAACTGCTCAGCATTGATCCATTTAATTTTCACTTCTGTATCAAAATAATAACCGGCATGGCGCAACGCCTCTGCCACAGACAAGTAAGCATCTTGGAGTTCAACATATTTTCCCACCAAGGCAATTTGCACCGCTTTTTTTAAGCTGCGGATTTTGTCAACCAATGTAACAAATGCACTCATATCTGCTTTAGGAACGGAAAAGCCAAAATGATCACAAACAATTTGATCCATTTTTTGTGCCTGCAAAGCAAGTGGAACCGCATATAGCGTATCTGCATCCTCACATTCAATCACAGCTTGGGCGTCAATATCACAAAACAATGCAATTTTATCTTTCATCTCTTTTGGAACCGGCTTTTCCGTACGCAAAACAATAATATCCGGTTGAATGCCTAACCCTCTTAGCTCTTTGACACTATGTTGTGTCGGCTTGGTTTTCATTTCACCTGCTGCACGCAAATAAGGCATCAACGTACAATGAATATACATAACATTTTTACGTCCCATATCTGCTTTCATCTGACGAATAGACTCAATAAACGGCAAAGATTCAATATCCCCAACTGTTCCTCCGATTTCTGTAATCACAACATCAGAATTTGTTTCCTTACCTGCGCGAATAATCCGCTCTTTAATTTCATTGGTAATATGCGGAATCACCTGAACGGTACCCCCCAAATAATCGCCACGACGCTCCTTTTTTAGCACAGATAAGTAAACCTTTCCTGCTGTTACATTGCTATATTTATTTAGGTTGATATCAATATAGCGCTCATAATGCCCCAAATCCAAATCCGTTTCTGCACCATCATCGGTTACAAATACTTCCCCATGCTGATAGGGTGACATTGTACCTGGGTCTACATTAATGTATGGATCAAATTTTTGAATGGTCACATTTAAACCGCGATTTTTCAACAACCGCCCCAAGGAAGCTGCTGTAATTCCTTTCCCTAATGAAGATACAACACCACCTGTTACAAAAATATACTTCGTTGACATAGTATTCCTCCTAGATCATTTTTCCATAAATTTATTTCAACCTTTTCATAACACATGGGACATTATAGAATAAAAACAATCCTTTTTATTTTATCCACAGGAAAGAACAATTGGCTTAAAATCGTTTTCTTTAAACAAATATGCCTGATTATGCCTACTAACACTCTGATCTGTTGAAAAGTCCCTTTATGTATTTACAATTTCCTCATCAAGCTAAGCCCCTTTGAGAAGTGCTCCTTCTATGCAATGACCAAAAAAAACAAGCAATCATTCTTCTTACATTTGTTCAGGGCTCTCCCGATCGATTGTACCTATATTAGACACAAAACAAAAAATGCTCCCATCCATAGACAGGAGCATCAATTTTTGAGCCCAAAATTGATTCTAACGATTTTTATATGGAATGTCAAGAATGGCAAGTCTTCATTTTCCTTGGAAAATACATAGGTTATCGTTCTCTTTCATCTGTCAGACCATCTGTTAAATCTTCTTCATCAAGCGCACGATCATCATCCTCTAAAATAAAGCCCTCATCCAAATCATCAACTGCATCCAAGTCCATATCATCTTCTATAGCAATGCTATCGTTGATGTCCACTTCTTCATCATATTCTGAGACAATAAATTCATCCTCATCATCGGCGAAATCTTCGTCATAAATATCCTCATCCAATAAATCAAAGTCCTCATCATCTTGTGTTTTTGATTTTTTACTTCTTGGTCTGGAAGTCGTAATGATATCATCTTCCAACTTTTCAAATGGATACCATTCACATAACCCCCATTGGTTATCCCCAACACAAATAAAACGACCATCAATATTTAAATCTGTATAAAATTGAACGATTCTGTTTTTAATTTCCTCATCATTCAATCTTAATTGTTCACTTACTTCCCTAAACATAGATTTAAAGGAAATGGGCTCCTTTCTATCCTGTTTCAAAATCTCATACGCCAAGTCTACCAAAGATATTTCTCTAATATCCAATTCCTGCTTTGCAGCCATGTGCGTTCTCATCCTTCCCATATCAATATATTCAATTCCAATTCATGAAATATAGACACATTCAATACTTGTAAATGATTCGCTATACTGGTTTAGCCTGATCAAAAACCATACCATTCATTATAATCCAATTCAATCAGATTATACCAGTTAAATTTGCAAATTTTCCCTTGCTTCCTTTCTTTTCAAACGTTTCAGAGGACATAACACTCTGCTTCAATGATTTTCCCAAATTTTAAATCAATGAAATACTTCTGTACCATTTGAAAGAATCGTAGGAAAAAATTGATGTGTAATTTTAAAACAGCCGATTCTTTCCTCACATAAAAATAACTGATAAACAAATGTAACCTGTTTTAATATACCTTGCTCATAGCAAATTTCAATTGATTCTGTATCTGTGCTAAAATCCATCGTACCGTATAAAGTTTGATACTGACTTTTTGTTTTTTGTCCCACAAGAAACACATGATCCTGTTCTATCGATCCTGCTCGCTTCAGTCGTATACGAGTACCATCCAAAGCTACCTGCAACTCAGAAACTGTTTTTTGCCCGTCCATGATTTCCTGATACGACACAATAAGCATATCACCTTGACGATGCCATACTGATTCTGTTTGTATACATGATCGATCCTCATGTCCGTTGACTGATACAACCTCTGTTTCAAGTACAAGATGGGACTTCTTTTTCTCCAAACCAATCATCCTTCTTTGTTTATTTTCTTATACCTTTTCATTATTTAAGAATTTGAATCAAAAAGCAATCCTTTTTTAAAGGTTTAAAGAGAATCCGATCAACACATACTAAGCATATTCAGCAAAAAATTTCCAAGTGTGAGGTTTGATATGAAAAAACAATCCCAACCTTTGAAAAAACGAAAACATAGACGACGGTTTTTGATGTTGTTTCTTGGCGGAATATTGATGACTTTTTCCGGTTTCCTTTTGGCAATTCATTTGTCTGATCCCCCTTCACTTGAAGTAAAACAAACAACCATTCTGTACACGCATACTGGTGATATTTTGGGTCAACATACATATGGACAAAATCGAAGCTGGGTACCTTTATCTGAAATCAGTCCTTATATCATCCAAGGAACATTGGCGATTGAAGATCAAAATTTTTATACACATCATGGCTTTGATTATAAACGCATTTTCGCAGCGTTGCTTGTTGATTTACGCCATATGTCTAAAGTACAAGGCGCTTCAACCATTACACAGCAATATGCCCGAAACTTATATTTAACGCATGAAAAAACATGGAAGCGAAAATTAAAAGAGGCCTATTATACCTTGAGGTTGGAGGTCAAATATGACAAAGATACACTGCTTGAAGGCTATTTAAATACCATCTATTATGGGCATGGCATGTATGGGGTTGAAGCTGCCAGCCTGCATTATTTTGGCAAATCTGCAAAAGATTTAACACTTAGTGAAGCCGCCTATTTAATCGGCATACCAAAAAATCCGAGCCTATATACACCGATCGAACAACCAGAAGCCGCAAACAAAAGAAAAGCAGTTGTTCTTTATGCAATGGAAAAGAAAAACCTCATTACAGCCAATGAAAAAAAAGAAGCTTTGGCACAAGTCTATGTTCCAAAACAGATCACAAAAACCAAACACCCAAATGACTTCGCACCTTATTTTCAAGATATGGTAATGAAAGAAGCTGCTAAGATTTTACATGTCAGCACAGAGGAAATTTCCAAATATGGGCTACGCATTTATACAACGCTGGATCGGAATATCCAAGAAAACTTGGAACATGTTGCCAAACAACAAATGCCCAACAATTCTGAGGTTCAGCTTGCCATAATGAGCATGGATCCAAAAACTGGCGCAGTAAAAGGATTGATTGGCGGCAAAGATTATGCGACCTCCCCGTTTAATCGTGCTACACAAGCTAAACGGCAGCCTGGGTCGACCATCAAACCAATTTTGTACTATGCCGCCTTAGAAAATGGTTTTACACCGGCCACCACCATGAAAAGTACAGATACTGCTTTTACATTGGAACATGAACAAACGGTATATCGCCCAGCAAATTTTAATCATGCTTATGCTGATGATTTCATCACGATGGCTTTGGCTATGGCAGTTTCAGACAATATTTACGCAGTCAAAACGCATCTGTCACTTGGAATGGACACACTTGTCCAAACTGCCAAAAAAATGGGCATTCAATCTGAAATGCAGGCGGTTCCAAGTCTTGCACTCGGTTCCTCTCCAACAAGCATGAGTGAAATGCTAAATGCTTATGCATTGCTGGCAAATGGTGGGAAGACCGTTCAACCGACTTACATTCAAACCATTGTTTCACATGACGGGAAACTCTTATATTCCAAACAGACTGAAAAAAAACAGACACAAATTCTAAATCCACAAAATGCATTTTTAACCACCCATATGATGACTGGAATGTTTGATTCTTCTTTAAATGGTTATATGCGGGTCACCGGAGATTCCATTGCTCATCTACTCACACGCCCTTATGCAGGAAAATCTGGTTCTACAGATACCGATGCTTGGATGATCGGTTTCACACCTTCCCTTTTAACTGGCGTATGGATTGGCTATGATCGAGATCATCTACTGGACAAACCAACAGAAAAATTACTTGCCAGAAATATTTGGATAGATATTATGGAAAAAAGTTTGGCGTATACACCGATTGAAACATTTGAGCCACCAAAAGGGGTCACAGGCGCATGGATTGACCCGAAAACTGGACAGCTTGCTACAGATGCTTGTCCGCAAAGACGCTTTGTCTATTTTAAAACGCAGGATGTTCCAACCACTATCTGTAATAGTCATCCTGAATTACCAAAACAAAAGCAGACTGAACCTAACAAATCTTGGCTAACACCTTGGAAAAAATGGTTCCCTTTTTAAATTGAATCAAAATTTTTCCAAAACAAAAGCAAAATAGGTCGTTTTCCTTTTAGCAATCCATTTGCAAAAATCACGCAAAAAAGAGGGATTTATATAAAGAAAGAAACAATGAAAAAGCCCAGATTCCTTGCACAACTCCAAAAATTAAACGAAATATTGTACAATGCCTAGGCTGGAATAAAGACGATATTCAATCGAACTGATTCCAGCCGATTTTGCTTTTAAGCTTTTATGATTATAAGGATAAAATAGACCTTCATCTTACCCTTATTCATCTAAAGAAAGGTAAATCCTCCCATACTATACTTTCTGCTGAAAATTTTCTCATAGATGACATGCCTAAATCATTTCTTTTACATCATAGACTTTGAAATATGTTATTTTTGGTCAAATCTTTCTTTCAGACATCCGCTGAATACATACTTGTTTTTCTTGCCTTTCTTGCTTTTCTGCCATGTAAGATCTCATAAACCAAAAGCGTAAACAATGTGAGTCCACCTAAAACCAAGTACATATTCGCATACCCTGTAAATGGAATGATCAGCCCTAAAATATATGGACCAAATCCAAGTCCCGCATCAAGAAAAATATAAAATGTAGATGTCGCCAAGCCAATACGTTTCGGACTAGCTGCCAAAACCGCAATGGCCTGCGCACTTGATTGAATATTTCCAAAACCAAAGCCCAGTAAAATACCTGCCAACAGTAGCGCAATTGAACCTTTTGCAAATCCTAATACAAAAAGCCCGGCAGAAAATAATAAAATAGCTGGATACATGACGATATTTGCCCCTTTATTATCCAGCAAACGACCCGTAAATGGACGTGAAATAAAGATTGCAACAGAATAAACAACAAAGAAAAAACTTGCGGCTTTTACCAAATCTAACTCAAGTGCATATGCGTTCATAAAAGAGAGTACTGATGAGTAACAAAATGACCAAAGCAACGCAACCACGGAAATAGGCAGTGACTTGACTTCAATAAAATGAGAAAACGCAAATAATTTTTCTCTTTTTTTCCTATGAGATGTAACCGGCTGGATACGTAGCAACAAAGCAAGAATCAATCCAATCACAGATAACGAAGTACAAAGCGCAAAAATCAATTGAAATCCTGTGTGATGCATCATAAACAAGCCAATAAATGGACCAATGGCTGTTGAAATGGTTGAGCTCATACTATAGTAACCAATTCCTTCTGCGCTTCTTGAACGCGGAATAACTTGCGCAACAATTGTGCCTGTTGCAGTACTGGCCACACCCAATGCCATTCCGTGGATAAAGCGCGCCAAAATTAGCAACAAGATTCCTGCTTGAACAAAATAAAGCATAGATGTAAAAATCAATAAAATTAAGCCGGTAATCAATGTTTTTCGGTGCCCAAATGAATCAATAAAGTAACCCGTAAACAAACGACCAAGTAATGTGCCAATAATAAAAATTCCCGTAATCAGCCCCGCTTGACTCACTGTTGCATCAAAAGTATTGGTCGCATAAACACCAATAATCACAATTAATAAATAAAATACGAATGTAAGTGTCGCATTAATCGTTGAAACCAGAATAAAATTCTTTGTCCATAATCTTTCAACCTTCATTTTGAATCTCTTCTTTCATCATGTAATCTTGGACATATTCTAATGTCTGAAATAGAATGTGTTTATGTTCAGGAGAAATATCTTTTAGCATTTGAGTCTCCAACGCCGAAATTTGTTCTCGACAAAAAACATACATCTCTTCTCCTTTTTCTGTTAGCTGGATAATTTTCTCTCTTCGATCCAGTCCAGGAATTTGTTTGACAAGCCCAAGTGCTACTAGACGGTTCACACGTTTTGTAATGGTTGGTTTCTCAACTTCATAATAACGTGATATATCCACTAGTGTAGACGCACCGTTGATTTTGATATAGCGAATGACCTCCCATAGTACATAAGACAAACCGTATGCATGCAATTTCTGATTCAAAAGCGCAATAATCGGTCGGTATGAAGTAATAATTAATTTAAAAAATCCTTCCAAACTCATACATCCTCTCATTTAGTTAACCTAGTTAACTATTAACTAGGTTAACTAAATTCTCTAAAAATGTCAACGAATTTCTTTGTTATCAGACGTTTTATAAAATAAATGTCTACGATTATCGACTGGTTATGATAAAGAAGACCTGTCTATCATCGACAAAAAGCTTTGGGAAACATTTGCTCAAACCTATAAATATTCGTATAAAAAATCATGGTCATTATTTTCATACATAAGATGAAACCTAGAAAAATTATACGGATATCTTATAAAGATTAAATAAAAAATGGTCGATGGAATAAAAATCATTGCTCGATTTTTATCATTTCATATTTCTAACAGCCCAAAATCACCGCTTAAAATATTTTAACATATGTATGATACCTATTCATAACCGAATCTGGTCAAAGTCACACTGCTATACCAAAATCACTTTGATCTACAGAATAAATTTACAAGGATTCTTGACTACTTGATACGGTTTTAACACTTAAACCAATCGTAACACTCAATCTTTACCATAACAATAAAACAGCAACTGCGATTGGATGCAAGGCGGACAATACCAATGATACAAAAATATTCTATTTGCAAAAAAAGGCTTATACATTATCCAATTGATAATATATAAGCCTCTTTTGGTTATATCATTTGAACTTGATGAAGATTTGCTAAAATACCACCTTTTTTAATCAATTCATCATAAGTTCCTTGTTCCTCAATGCCTTTTGGTGTTACAACAAATACTTGATCGGCATTGCGAACGGTTGCCAAACGATGTGCAATTACAATGGTTGTACGATTTTCTGAAAGTTCCTCTAGTGATTTTTGAATGATTTTTTCTGTTTCTGTATCCAATGCAGAAGTGGCCTCATCCAAAATTAAAATGGGAGGATTCTTTAAAAACATACGTGCAATAGCCAATCGCTGTTTTTGACCACCTGATAATTTTAATCCTCGTTCACCAATTTGTGTTTCGTATCCTTCAGATAAATCTTGAATAAACGAATCCATATGCGCCCTTTTCGCTGCTTCTTGAATTTCTTCAAAACTCGCATCCAGTTTCCCATAAGCAATATTTTCTCGAATGGTTCCTGTAAATAAAAACACATCCTGCTGTACAATTCCGATTTGTTCACGAAGTGATCTTTGTGTCATATCCCGAATATCTACACCATCTATTGTAATGCTTCCTTGCTCCACATCATAAAATCTTGGAATTAACGAGCATATCGTTGTCTTACCTGCGCCAGAAGGACCGACAAAAGCAACCGTTTGCCCTGCTTGAATTGAAAAAGAAATATTTTTCAATACTTGTTTTTTTCCTTCATAACAAAAATCAACATTTTGAAATACAATATCCCCTTTTAAAGCTGAGACTTTTTTTGCATCGGACTTATCTTTAATTTCTGGCTCTTCACTTAGCAAATCACGAAAACGTTTAAAACCAGCCATTCCTTTGGGATACATTTCCAGTAAAGCTGTAATTTTATCAATCGGTTTAATTAAAACATTGGTATAAAGAACAAAGCTCACCAATTCCCCATAAGTTAAACGTCCAGTAAAACTCAACCATGCACCAACTACCAAAACAATCAATGTCAATAAACGCGTTAGCATATAAATACTTGAATGTGTGCCTGCCATAACCTTATATGCTGTTAATTTTGCTTTACGAAACAAAGCATTTTGTGTTTGAAAACGGCTCATTTCAAATTTTTCATTGGTAAAAGATTTCACAACTCGAATTCCGGACACACTATCTTCAACACGACCATTTACATCTGCAATTTTCCCATACATTTCTTTCCATGCCCGATTCATTTTACGATTGCTGTATACAATTAAAATGATCAAAAGTGGTACAATCACTGCAACCAAAATAGCAAGTGTCGGATTGACTGTAAACATAATGATAAATGCTCCGACAAACGTCATAATCGCAATAAAAAAATCTTCTGGACCATGATGTGCAAACTCCCCAATATCAAACAAATCATTTGTAATCCGACTCATGATATGCCCTGTTTTTGTATTATCAAAAAAACGAAAGGATTGTTTTTGCACATGATTAAATAATTCTTGACGCATATCTGTTTCAATGTTAATACCTAGTTGGTGTCCTAGATAGTTGACAATAAACTGTAAAAACGTACTTAATACATATACAAGTAATAATAGAACACTGACCTTTACAATGACATCCCATTCACCAGTGGGTAGGAGTGCATCAATAAACCATTGTACGGCAACAGGAAAAGCCAGTTCTAAAACAGCAACAACAATGGCACTAAAAAAATCGATGAGAAATAATCGCCGATGTGGTTTATAATAAGAAAAAAATTGTTTGATCATCGCATAGACTCCCTCCTTTTTTCCAAAAAATTCATTTCCATTGGTTTTTCTTTCGCTCATGATAATAGACCTTGCAAGTGTATCATTTACCTATGACTTTCTCATCCATAGGTTTACACAGATAAAACGTTACAAAAAAGAACATTTCTTTTCTGTAACGTTTGTGTCAGTAATAGCATATATTTCCATTTTATATCCCCTAGATTAAAGCAGATCATAGGATAAACAAACCGGTTTATTTGTTCGAGGATCCGTCACGATTCGGGCATCAATCCCAAAAATCTCTTTCAAAACATCATTTCGCATAATTTCATCTACACTTCCTTGTCGCACAAGCGTTCCTTCGCGCATTGCAATCAATTGATGAGAAAAACGTGCCGCATGATTCAAATCGTGCAACACCATAATAATTGTACGGTTCTCTTTTTCATTTAATGTTTTTAATAAGTTTAACACCTCTAATTGATGCGCCATATCTAAATATGTTGTCGGCTCGTCCAAAAAAATAATATCTGTCTTCTGTGCAAGCGCCATTGCAATCCATACTCGCTGTCTTTGTCCGCCTGATAAAGTATCAACAAAACGATATTTATATTTGAGCGTACTTGTCATTTCTAAAGCCCAATCAATTATTTCATAGTCCTCTTCTGTCAGCTTCCCAAAACCGGATTGATGTGGATAACGTCCATATGAAACAAGCTCACCCACCGTAAGACCCGCGGGACTTTCTGTAACCTGTGGTAAAATGGCCATTTTCTTCGCAAGATCTTTTGTTTTCATTT
>ERZ1643249.666-NODE-666-length-37425-cov-5.529971_pt1 | contig 37425 bp, 36 predicted proteins | sample MGYA00579263_ERZ1643249 | MGnify/ENA primary metagenome ERZ1643249 (study PRJEB29033, sample SAMEA4952264) | chicken gut metagenome | biome: Broiler Chicken; feature: Gastrointestinal Tract; material: Caecum | place: Ireland | collected 2018 | study: Broiler...
AACGGATATGCGATTTTGACAAGATGCCATAACGAAGGTATAAAAATGGGTGTAGCCATCAAAAAGCTACACCCATTTTTCTGTTTTTACTTTTCGAAAGTATGTAAACCCAGTATGACGCTTTGGGGTGGTATCCGCAAAGATGTCACGTGGAGAAATTATACTTAGTACTCGAAAATTACAGATTAAACTCTTCTTTTATTTTGCATGCCACAATATTTGGCGCAAGATATGAATTATCTATTTTTATATAATTTTCAAAGGTTATTTCACCATCATAACTTTCACAACGATGGTTTGCATCGTCATTTAACAGCCTTTGATTAGATCCCTCTATATCCCGCTTGGAAGGTTTGTTAATTAAGCGGTTTTCGGTAACATTCCGTTCTAATCGTATTTTCTGCGGAGCTACAAGCTCAACATAATAAAATTCCACATTGTCATTTCTCTGCTTAAAAATATCCTTAATATGTTCAACATAATCCCAATCCGACTGCATGTCAAATGCCCACATTATTGTGAAAATAAGTCCATAACAATCAGAAGATGCAAATTCTTCAAAAATAACTTCTCTTAAACGATATATAGCTTTTGGATTGAATTGTCCGAATATTTCAATAACCGGTTCAATAGTCATATGATTATGAAATAATCTTAAATCCGTAATTTTCATCAATTCTTGTCCAACGGTCATTTTTCCTACCGCTGCGTTACCGATTAGAAATAAAACTTTCATAAAGAACAATTCCCCCTTATCTATTATATAAATAATTGTTTTTGTAATATAACATATAAGCGATTGAAAACATTGATTTTCAATCGCTTAAAAACACTTCGTTACGGCACCTCCGATTTAACGCATATCCGTTTTTTAATTGCCTGATAGATTAGGCTTCCATATTATGGTCTGCAAAAAGCTCTTTCACGCTTGTCGCAAGGCCCGCCAGCCCCTGAATCTGGGATGGCACAATAATCTTGGTGGCTTTCCCATCCGCCGCCTTTTCAAAGGCCTCAAGCCCTTTAATGGCAAGGACCTTCTCACTCGGATCGGCGGCGCTCAGCATTTTTAAGCTTTCTGCATACGCCTCTTGTACGGCACGGATTGCAGAAGCCTCACCCTCTGCCTCGCGTATTTTCTTTTCACGCACCGCGTCCGCTTGCAGGATCGTCGCTTCTTTTACCGCCTGCGCACGCAGGATCTGGGATTCCTTCTCGCCTTCTGCTACAAGAATCTGGGAACGTTTCTCGCCCTCAGCCCGCAGGATGCTTTCCCGGCGTTCACGTTCCGCTTTCATCTGACGTTCCATTGCATCTTGGATTTCCCGCGGCGGCAGGATATTTTTAAGCTCGACGCGCGTTACTTTGATCCCCCATTTGTCTGTTGCCTGATCCAGTATGGAAGTAATCTTGGAATTTACCGTATCGCGCGAAGTCAGCGTCGCATCCAGTTCCAGTTCGCCGACAATATTGCGCAGCGTCGTTGCCGTCAAATTCTCAATCGCCGACATTGGGTTGTTGATCCCATAGGTAAACAGCTTCGCATCCGTTACTTGATAAAACACAACCGTATCGATCTGCATGGTTACGTTATCTTTTGTTATAACCGGCTGCGGCTTAAAATCTACAACGTGCTCTTTTAATGAAACGCGCTTTGCAATCCGGTCGATAAACGGGATAAGGAAATGCAGGCCGGTAGCCCAAGTCTGATAATATGAACCGATCCGCTCCACAACATAGACCTGCGCCTGCGGCACCACTTTGATCTGTGCAATGATGATAATCAACAGCACCACAATCAGTCCCAATACAATGTACAATCCCCAAAGCATAGCCAAAACCCCTTCTTTTCAATATAAGATTTATTTTTTTTCCGGCATACGCCGGACTATCAGCTTGACGCCCACAATGGAATCCACAACGCAGCTTTCGCCCACTTCCATCGTACCGCCGTCTGCGGTGCGCGCCGTCCACAAAAGGCCGTCAGCCAGAACCCGGCCCACGTCCTCGCGGTTATCGATCCGCTCTTTTACGACGCACTCCTGTCCTATCATGCTATCTGCATTGGTAGCGACCTTCTTTCGGTCAGAGACCAAGCGATGAACGATGGGGCGGGTTGCCAAAAGCAAGAGCAGCGAAACGATTATAAAAATGATCAGCTGCGCCCAGAACGGTACAGTAAACAGCGAGGAAATAAATGCAGCAATACCGCCGGCGGCAAACCACACAGCCACTAACTGTACTGTGGCGATCTCTGTAATAATCAGCGCTACGCTAAGTACAGCCCAAAACAAAACTTCCCAGATTTCCATCCAGAAGCACCCCCTTTCCGGCATTCCCATCTGGTGTTATCATATCACGCTGCGGCAGCCTCTGCAAGCGAATTCCGCCGATGGCTCACTTTTCCGCCTATTCGGTCTATTTGCGCAAGCATCCGGTTTCGTTAATTTCTAAGTAAACTTTCTTTACCAAAAATATTGACAAATAAACTTCTTCGTGATAGTCTATTTTTATCAGGAATAGACTGTCACGCCGAAATGTAAGGAAAATATAATCATAAGCTAAAGGAGGAGATGCCCCTTGCAGAAAAACCTTGTGGCAGACGGCAGAGAGCCGTTTCCGTTTAAGATGTTTCTGATCTACGTTTTAATTTATGCCGGCCAGGCCATGTATAACGTATACTTAAATCTTTTATTAAATCAAAACGGCTTTTCCAATACACAGCTTGGACTTTTAAGTTCCGTTTCAACCGTTGTGCTCGTTCTGGTACAGCCTTTATGGGGAGTATTGAGCGATAAATCCAAAAGCAAAAACCAGATTGTCGGCATGCTTTTGCTGATCAGCGCAATTGTCGGCCTTGCTTTTTACGCATCCAAAACAGCCTTGTGGCTGTCTCTCTGTGTCCTGCTGTTTAACGTCTTTTTTAATCCGGCGGTCACCCTTCAGGATAACTACACGCTCGAAATGCTGGAAGGCGGAAGATGGGATTTTGGGCAGCTCCGTCTCGGCGGTACGCTGGGCTATGCCGCGTGTGCAGCGCTCATCGGCTTTGTTGTGGAGACAAACTACGGACAAATTTTCTGGATGATGGGTATTTTCTTTATCATTACAGGCGTCTTGTACTTCACCCTTCCCCGCGTCTCCGGCCATAGAGAAAAAAAGCAGAAAGTAAAATACTCCCTGCTGCTTAAAGACCGGCGTCTCGTGTGCATGTTTGTGTTCAACATCGTTTATACGCTCGGCACTGCGTTTTCTATCAGTTTTACTCCATCCATTACTCCAACGAGCTGGGTGCCTCTTCTGTTATGGTCGGGCTGCTTTCGACGTTCGGCGCGCTTTCCGAAATCCCGTTTTTCTGGTTCGCAGGAAGGCTGCAAAAGCGGTTCGGCACAAAAGCGCTTATGCTTTTCGCCGGTGCTTCCGCCGCAGCGCGCTGGCTGCTTTTATCCATGCTGACAAACACCTCTGTTATTTTGGTCGTAAACATGCTTTCCGGCTGTGGTTTTGTCGGCTTCAGCTACAGCCTGATCCGTTATATCAACGACAATGTGCCGAAATCCATGCGGGCTACGGCACAGTCGTTAAACGGCATTTTGGGTACCTTTTTCTCCCGTATTATTTTTACCCCGATCAGCGGTATCCTTGCCGATCATTTCAGCGTTTCTACCGTACTGCTTGGGAACGGGCTTCTTATGGTAGCGGCTGTGCTGTTGTTCGCTTTCACCTTCAGCAAAGCGGAGGCTTATCAAAAGGCACATCCGGTACTGGAAGAATAATGGGACATATTAAATACGTTGATTCACCGCTTGTGCGGGCAATATAAAGATTCACTTTTTGTCTAAGGAGGACTATTATTATGGTGTCCATCTTCACCAATCACATCGGCTATGATTCCGGCGATACCAAAAATGCAGTATATCGCCGCGAAGGAAGTGAAACACCGGTATCTTTCCGCGTTATCTGCGACGGAACCGGTGAAACCGCTTGGGAAGGCGCTCCTGTCGAAGCAGGGGAGGTTGATCGCTGGGGAACCGGTTATTACTACACCATGCGCTTTGATGAAGTAAAAAAGCCGGGGCAATATTATATCGAAGTCATCGACAACAACGGGGCAGCCCGCCGCTCTTATCCATTTAAAATTGGTCAGAATTTGCTTGAAACCAGCACACTGAGCGCCGTTGGCTATTATTTTAAGGCCCAGCGCTCCACCGGTGAGTATGAGGCTGCGGACAAAAATATCCCGTTTATGTATGGCAAACGCGAAGGACGCATCGATGCGCACGGCGGCTGGTATGATGCTACGGGAGACTACGGCGTGCATCTCTCCCATCTTTCCCACACCACCTACTTTAACCCTCAGCAAGCAGCCTTCTCCGCTTATGCTTTCTTTAAGATGAACGATCTATTGGAAGAAGCGGAATATCCGTATTATACCATGCTGAAGCGGCGGCTGATTGAAGAAGGAATGTACGGCGCAGATTTTCTGATGCGGATGCGTGCGCCCTCGGGCAGCTTTTTTGTGACCAAATCCCGTACAATGGATGCATACGGCCCTGTTGCATCCATGCGCGTACTCGGCTGCTACTTCCGCAACCCAACCGGAAGAAAAGGCGGCGGTTCTTGGGGAAATGTGGATGATATCACGGATTATGATTATGAGACGTCATTCCGTGCAGGCGGCGGATATGCGATTGCCGCACTTGCCTATGCCGCGCGTGTGACATACCCAAGCGATTATACAAAAGAAGAGTACTTGCAGGCCGCCGTCAGTTCTTATGATTACTTGTATGCGCACAACGAGCTGTATGCAAACGACGGCAAATGGAACTTGGTAGATGAATACTGTGCGCTTGACGCTCTGGTTGAAATTTATAAAACAACCAAAGAGATCGACTATCTCCGCCGTGCAAGGGCAATGGCGAAACGGATTATCGACCGCTATATCGCAGTAAATGAGACAATGGGCTACCTGCGCGTCAACGATACAGACCGCCCCTTCTTCCATGCGGCCGACGCCGGAATGCCGGTAGTCAACCTTTTAAACTACTGTGAAATTGAACGTCAGCCGGAAGAAAAAGCCGCCGTTCTGGCTGTATGCGAAAAGCTGATGCGCCACGAGCTTTTTGTCACAAACGAAGTGGCAAATCCGTTCGGTTATGCAAGGCAATTCGTCCAGCATGGCGACGGCAGCAAAACGACACAATTTTTCTATCCGCATGATGTGGAAACTGCACCGTGGTGGCAAGGGGAAAATGCGCGTATCGCTTCTCTTGCAACTGCCGCACGCTCCCTTTCACACTATACACAGGATGCGGCGCTTGCTGCTGCCCTGCGTAAATATGCAGACGACCAGATCAACTGGGTGCTTGGTTTAAATCCGTTTGACAGCTGTATGCTGGAAGGCGAGGGCCGTAACAATATCGACTATTTCTTCGAAGGGGATCGCCGTGATTTTATTCAATGCCCGGGCGGCATTGTAAACGGTATCACCAGCGGATTGCATGATGAGCACGGGATCGCTTATTATAGTGCGCCCACCAGCGAAGTAGACGATAACTGGCGCTGGGCTGAACAATGGATTCCACACGCCTCTTGGTATATGTATGCCTTGTGCATGAAAAAAATCTAAACGCCATATCCGTTTTTTTAAACAATCCGATCGATCAAAAAAACAGTTGCAGCCCGTTTAGAAGCCGTTTATAATCGGTATATGGGTTTGCTGCTTTGTATTTACATGCCGCACCGGCTCTGTCTGTCGGCTGCCGCAGATTTTACAAATCCGGCTCCCTTTTTGGGAAGCCGGATTCTTTTAAAGCCAAAGGGGGAAACCGGGACGAAATGAAGCAAACCCAAACCGTGGAAAGAACGCCTTTTCCCATCTACCTTTTTCTTACATATTTTATTTTTTACTGCGGCCACGCAGTCTACAATACGTACGGAACTGTTTTCCTTTCCCAAAATGGTTTCAGCCAGACGCTGATTGGCATGATGAGCTCTGCCGCTACGCTCGTTCTGGTTCTAATCCAGCCGCTTTGGGGCGTAATCAGCGATAGGTCTAAAAACAAAAACCGGATCGCTGGATTGCTGATCGCGCTGTGCGGCATTTCCGGCATAGCTGTGTACCTCATGAAGGATTTGTGGTGGATCGCACTTTGCACAATGGCAGTTGCCGTATTCTTCTCGCCTGCTATTACACTACAGGATAACTGTACGCTTGAAATGACGGAAGGCACGCGTTGGGATTTTGGCAATATCCGTTTGGGCGGCACGCTTGGGTATCTGGCCTGTGCGGCTGTCATGAGTCTTTTCATAAAAGACTATAACCAAATCTATTGGTGGATCGCGCTCTTTTTCATCCCGGCCGGTCTCCTTTTGATGTGTATGCATCATCATGTGGGCGGCCATCGCCGGAAAGAGGAAAAAGTCCAATATCGCGTGCTGTTACAAAATAAACCGCTGATTTGGCTGATTGTTTTCAATATAATCTATTTTGTCGCCAATTCTTTTTCCAAGTATTACACCGTTTATTACAGCACAGAGCTCGGCGCAACTTCCTTTATGCTGAGCATGACTACGGTCGTAAGCGGCCTTGCGGAAATCCCTTTTTTCTGGTATGCAGGAAAAATTCAAAAAAAGCTTGGCATCGAACGGTATTTGATCCTTGCCGCGCTTTCTTTGATTTTAAAACATGTCTTGCTGTGCTTTGTCACCGACCCGTGGATCGCCATTTTGGTTCACGCCCTCAACGGATGCGGGTTTTCCACTTTTAATTTCTGTGTTTTAAACTATATCAATGAGAATGTGCCAAAAAGCATGCGCGCCACTTCGCAATCGCTAAACGGGATTCTATCCACCGTCTTTTCTTCCATTATTTTCGCTCCTGTCGCAGGGTTTTGCGCCGATTTTCTGGGATCCGGCGGAACACTGTTGGCTGGCGCAGGAATTATGCTTGCCGGTATTATCCTGTTTAAATGCACATTCAGCCGGTCTATCCGGCGGCAATCGCAAACGGTCATGTGAAAGAAGGGATTTTTTTGACAATTTCTAAAGTACACTCCGAACAGGACGCCCGTTTTCCTATTCATATTTTTTTGATCTACGTAATTTTTTATGCCGGCCACGCCTTTTACAATACGTATAATACGCTGTTTTTATACGAAAACGGATTGACACAGGAACAGATTGGCTTTATCAACTCGATTTTTACCGCAATCCTTATTTTCATAAAACCAATGTGGGGTGTCATCAGCGACAGATCGAAAAACAAGGCACGGATCATCGGCGTTTTGCTAATTGCAAACGCATTGGTTTGCGTCGCCTTTTATATTTCCGCTTCCGCATATTGGCTTGCGCTCTGCGTGATCTTGTATCAATTCTTTTTCCAGCCTGCCTATACGCTTCAGGAGAGCTACACGCTTGAATTGATGGACAAAAGCCGCTGGGACTACGGTAATATCCGCTTGGGCGGCACTCTCGGCTATGCTGTCTGCGCTATGTTTACGGGTGTTTTGATTGGCGACGATTACGGGAAAATTTATTGGATGATGGCGTTGCTGTACGGCGCCGCCGGTGTCCTGCAGTTGTTTACCAAACCGATTCCGGGCCAGCGGAAGAAAAAAGAAAAAATTCCTTACCGCCAGGTATTTTCCCACGCCCCTTTGATTTGTATCATCTGTTTCCAGCTGTTCTCCTCTCTTGGCTCCTCTTTCAGCATGTATTATTCCATTTACTTCCGCCACGAATTGGGGGCGCCGTCCGAGCTCTTGGGCTGGATGACAACGATCGGCGCTATAAGCGAGCTGCCGTTTTTCTGGTATGCCGGCCGGATAGAGCGGAAAATCGGGACACATTGGTTTTTGGCCATTGCAACCAGCTCCATTATCTTAAAAATGGTTTGCTTGTCCTTCGTTACGAACCCTTATCTCGTACTTGCGCTGCAAGTACTGAGCGGTATGTCCGTCGTCAGCAGCTCTTATTGTATTATCAAATATATCAACGATACGGTTCCCGCACAGATGAGGACCACAGCACAGATGACAAACGCAATTATAACCACGATTTTCTCTACTGTCATTTGTGCGCCTATCGTCGGTTGGCTTGACGGATTGCTGGGGACACAGGCTGTCCTGTTGATCGGCGCGGGTGTTTCGGCTGTCGCCGTTATCCTGTTTCTTTTGATCTTCCCCGCTGCCACGCGGTATCAAAAGAAAAAAGAGGCCGCGCTGAACACCCCCTCGTAAGCTTTCCTCTTCATCCAAAAAATCCGGAGCCATAAAAACAGATGTAACCCCTCCGTCATCCCATCAGTCTTGAGCAAAACAGAACTGGCAGGGAGTTTTGAACGGCCGCTGCATGGGGAGCGATCGTGTGCTTTTTTACAAGGGCAGGGCGTTTTAAAAAACGTCCTGCCCTCCCTTTTTATCGTCTGCTTTGCATTGGGTTTTGCAGATTCAGTTCGGCTCTATAAAAGCGGGATATGTCTGCCCGCTTTTACCCTTCTGAAACTTTCTGCTGCGAAAACCTACAACCCTCCCGCTCCGCTTCGCAAAGAGGGCCTCAGAGATTTAAACTGGTTCGCCGCAAGGTTCGCTTTTCCTGCTTGTCCTTACACGACGATACAGCTTTTTATACGCTCACTTTTGTAAATGCCTTGAACCTCTCTCTCCCTTAGCACGGCTATCCGATACCGCCTCTTAGTTCCTAATGCTCTCCGCTATAACGCACAAAAGAGGGGATAGGCTCAAACACCTGTCCCCTCTTTTGCCGCTTCACTAAAGCCCCTGCCTTTCGGCTAATCAACCCTACTGATTTGCAGAAGCCCTGCACAGAATGATACCTGCCGGTAAGAAGACCCCGCCGGCAAAACACGTTTCAACGTCTCATATATAAAATAGTGTTCGGATTCATCCCATTTTATACCTGCCCTTCTTCTGCAAGCCGCAAGCGCTTCTTCATTTAAAAATGAGATATCCCCCATTAGCATCATCCCGTCCGGATTCAGATGCTCTAAGATCTCCACCATAAAATGCACTTTTTCCGTATCCGTTAGATGATGCAGGGCATATGTACTGATCACATAATCAAATTTGGATGCTGCCAATTCTTTTGGCAATCCGTACTTAAAATCATGCTGCAAAAAAATGCCCGCAGGCATTTTCGCTTTTGCCGTACGCACCATTTCTGCGGAAAAGTCGATTCCCACAATACGATGCCCTTTTTCGTAAAGACGCTCTGTCAAAACACCCGTGCCAAACCCAATGTCCAATATGTCACTTGGCTTTTCCTTAGGGATCTGCCTCTCAATCTCCCGGAGCATCTGTCTATAGCCAGCAAAAGGATACTCGTTCTGCTCTTCGCTTTCTGCAACCGTCTGATCGTACGTTCCAGCCCATTCGTCAAACCCTTTTGGATCCAGCATCTTCTGTAATTCTTCCTTTCTCAACCATCAAACGTCCTTTGTCAATTTGCATCTGCTTCCCCACTTAAGAAACGGTCAAAATCGCAGGTAAAGCCTACATCCGGAAAATCCACCCGCAAAATCATTCCGCTCTCACGATCCAGTGTCACAGTATATGGCCCCGCATCGCAGGTGCCGGACAAAACCAACTGGCCATCCTCTTCTTTTACATTCGCCCCTATCATATCCGCCGCACCGGAAAGAAGAGAAAACAACGGTTTTACCGCAGATTCCGAGGGAAAGCCCTGCAAATTAAGCGGAACTTCCATATTTCCGTAAGATGCTGTTAACTGGCCGCCCTGCTGCTTTAAGACAACCCCCGCCAATGGGGAGGGGTCTTTTACCGTAAGCGTAATGGAGCCTGTTTCATCCCGTCCCAACACCGCCGTCAACGATGTCTCTCCGCTTTTGATCGTTACTTCTGCTTCAAAAGCGCCGGAAAAAATGTCCCGCGTTTGTGTAACTGCCTGCTTCGTCGTATAAGCCCTCCACAAAAGGATTCCCGCTATAATGGCAACCGCCAGTATGATGATGACGGCTGCGGCCTTTCTTTTTGCACTCAACCCGCAACGCACCTCCTGCCCCATTTTATGCAGAAAAAAATGCGTTATACCGTATTTCGGCTAAAGCCCCAAAGCCTTGAGCGCAAACGGGATTTCCCCGATTAAGTCTCTGGCTAATACGCTGTATTGTGACATTCTGCGCACAAGACGGTCTGCGGCAAAGCCATGCACCCAAACCGCACAAATCGCTGCAGAAGCCGCTTCCAGTCCCTGCGCCGCAAAAGACGCAATCATCCCGGCCAAAACGTCCCCGCTGCCCCCCTTTGCAAGGGCGGCATTTCCTGTCGTATTGATCCAAAGCGTACCGTCGGGGGCTGCGACAACCGTGCGATGGCTTTTCAGCACCGTCACGCAGCCATATTCACACGCAAATGCACGTGCTGCTTCCTCTTGACGGGAAGAAACCTGCTCCACCGTCATTCCAGTAAGGCGTGCCATTTCACCGATATGTGGTGTTATCACAACCTGTGCTTTAGCGCCCTGCAGTATAGAGGGATCGCCTGCTATGCTATTGAGGGCATCAGCGTCTAAAACAACAATACTATTTGTATTCTTTGTGATATATTGTACTATTTGTTTCGTGTTTTCCGAAGTGCGCAGTCCGCATCCGATTAAAACAGCGGTCTTTCCTATGATCGCCGTTTCTATTTGCCGCAGCGCCTCGGATACGATTGTCCCCTCCGCATTCTCGGCCAACGGCAGGGTCATTGCCTCCATCAAATGCGGTGCCGCAGATTTGACTACATTTTCAGGTGCAGCCAACGTCGTAAGGCCGCATCCGGTACGCATCGCCGAAAGGGTAGCCATCATTGCCGCTCCTGCCATGCCGCAGCTTCCGGCAATAACAAGAAGCCTTCCATACGAGCCTTTGTGCGTATCCGGAAGACGCCTTGGAAGCCAGCTTTGCACAGAAGACTTTGTAACCTTGGCAAAGCCATTCAAGGATGCATATAACACAGCCTCAGGAATCCCGATATCCAATACTACCGTCTTTCCGCAAATCTCTGCTGTCTGTGCATTTTGATGCACCGGTTTATATACCGCAAAGGCAAGTGTCAAATGTGCCGCAAAACAGATGCCTTCGCATTCGCCGCCGTCTGCCTGCAAGCCGCTTGGCAGATCCAGTGCCACCCGCACACAGCTTGCCGCGTTCGCCGTCTTCAGTAAAAGCGCTGTTAACTCATCCGGCGTCCCATGAAAGCCGGTTCCAAATATTGCATCAACAAGCAGAGTGGCGCTTTGTATCGCTCGTATTGCTGCATCCGTGTTTTCCTTGGCCTCTATAACGGAGATACTGCCGACGGACAGCATCTTCTGATACGCCTCCGCCGCGATCCCCTGTTCCGGCTTTTCCTGACACAGTACCACAGTAACCGTACATCCCGCCTCTGCAAGCGTTTTGGCCATGACAAACCCATCCCCGCCGTTATTGCCTTTCCCGGCAAGGACGACAGTAAAACGCACCGCCTGTACATGCGTTTTTAAAAGATATGATGCGGCCTGCTGCCCGGCTTTCCGCATCATTTGCGAATAAGAAATACCGCGGGCATTTGCCAGTCCCTCTGCTGCTTTCATTTGTGCCACCGTTAATGTCAGCATGCATTCTCCTCCTGTGCCACAACAATTGCCTGCGCATATTGCGCCGTATGCGTTATACTGCAAAAAAAGCTGAGGCCGCGTTCTTTCACAATCTGTGCGGCGCTGCCGGAAAAAGACAAATAGGGCGCCCCCCTTTCATCGCGCAGCACCTGTACCTCTGCCAAAGAAAACCCGCGAATACCGGTACCCATTGCTTTTCCAAAAGCTTCTTTTGCAGCAAAATGCGCGGCAGCGCGCTCCGCCGCGTGCGCCCCGACAAACAGCGCGCGTTCTTCTTTGCCAAAAAACCGGGATAAAAAGCGGGGGTTCTCCATGCTTTTCTTGATGCGCGCCACTTCTGTCAAATCGATCCCAATGCCTCTCACAGCGCATGCACATGCGGCCGGTAATATTTTTTGATTGCTTCAACCAGCCTGTCTTCCGGTGTGAAAATCAGACAGCTTTTTTCCCCGTCTCGGTTGCTGTAAACAAGGATATAATTGCCTTCCCCTTTCATGGATATGCTTGCATCGTAAACGTTCGCATACGCCTGCCTGTTAAAAGAAGCACTGTCAAAAGCTTCGAATGCCGATGCCTGTGTAATTTTTACCGTCGTCATCCGTTTCCTTTTCCGTTTATTGCTGATTTTATCCACATCTAATTCACCGTTGGTAAAAATATATTCGAACTCAAGATTTAGCCCCGAAACAATATACCATGTATAATAGATTACGCCCGCTAAAATCAAGAAGATAAACGTTCCGATATATTCTTTTAGTGCAAACGGCATCAAAAGTATGATGAATAGGATACAGGCGAGCAAAAGTCCGATAAAAATGATAACTGCGTTGCGTATAATATCCTTCATGCTCTTCTGCTTTTTTACAATTTGTTCTAAAAATACGTCTCCCATGTTAAGACACTCCTTATCTCATGCCAAAAATAGGACTTGGCCGCTGTTTTGCCTAAACGGCGGCATTATCCAATTCGCCAATTTTCTTTTATTATATCATAAATACTTTCCCTACTTCAATAAAAACGGGAAACAACGCATGCACACGCTGTTTCCCGTTCGTTTTACCATTCGGTGTCGACGGTTTCTCCCGCTATCAGTTTTTGCGACTCCCGCGCAACCTTGCTTACAAATCCGGATCGTCCGACAAATGCCGTTTGATCGTTCAGCGTGACAATCGTCGTCGTATCTTCTGCAACATATACTTTTACCACAACGTCCTGTCCGCTCCGATAACGATATGTGATCGTCATCGTGGGCGTCCCAGTCGGCATTTGCGTACTGATATCCTGCACAGAGGTCAGCATTACAAGCTGCATATAAGTGCGGACATTATCCATATCTGCATTTTGCCCGTTGACTGTAGCCGTATACCCACTGGAATCGGATACATCATCACCTGGATCAAAAACAACCTGATAGGAATCTCCCGATACCTGTACGTCAAACCCTTCCAGATCTACAATATTCGGGAATACAACAGAAGACGAAATTAAATCGCTTGTCTGAACAGTAAGCCAGCCGATATCGGACGCCGCGACAGTATAAATTTGATCTACATCTTCACGAATCAGGAAATACGTATCAATATCGCTTTCCGCAACCGTTTCCCCTTCCGTAAACCCAGCAGAGGCGTTAAAACCGGAGCCAAGCGTTAAAACGACCGTTGTATTGTCATCATAGGTCATTTCATAGCGTGCGGTCGGATTATTGAAACCATAGGTTGCAAGATCCTCCTCCGTGATGTTCGCTTTTACAATGCCGTTGGCAGTCAAGCCAAAATTGTCGTAAATGACGCTTTCTGTAGCAGTTTCAGCTAAGAGCGAGAACTGCGGCTCACGCATTACCAAATAACTTTGCTGAACTGCCGTTTCGCCCAGCTCGCCATCCTGCGCCTCGTCCAATACAATCGGGGCGGCAAGATCCGGACGGGTAATTTCGACGCGATTGATCACTGGAACCGCGCTGGCATCCTCTGAATCGAAGCTCTCCAATATTTCCGTATCCAGATAGGAATAGCGTGTATAAAGCAAAGATGAAACAGAGGTCGCCGTTACCGTATATACCGTATTATCGCCGTCTTTTACAAGATAGTAATACGTTCCGTCGGCTGTTTGCAGCCCTATATCAAAAGCATACGAATTCCCGTTGTTGTATTTGATTTCAAAGGAAATCTGCGGATCATCCAAGCCATAGCGCGAAAGGTCGGCGCAGTCCTCTTCAATCGTTTCTATAGCGGAAAAAGTACTCAGATTGGTGAGGGTCTGGTCATACATATAGGTGATCTGCTTTAAATCCATTGTATCGCGGATGCGCCACAGCTCTTCTCCCACCAGTTCAATGGTATAATCATCATCCTGATTTTTAATGTGAAGGCTTTCCACATCGCTGTATGTCTCTCGGATTAAAGCAATACTTTCTACACTTGGAGCGGACGTATCGTCTGTGCTTGACGGCGCAGTCAAAACCAGTGTCACGGTAACCGCGATCAAGACGACCAGCGCCGCACTGCTCCAAATTATTGTTTTGATCTTTTTGCTCATAAATGCCTCCTGCGCACAAAGACCACAATACCGATTGCCAGCACAATCAACGGGATCACGCCGATAAAGATAATCGCATAGGTGACGACCTGTGTCTGGCTGATTGTGATGGTATCATAAGAAAGATCGATCGGAAGGATCTTGATCACAGAATCTTTTCCGCTCGCTTCATTAATGGTTGTTATGGTGAAATCACCGTTTCCATAGCCGCCGTAATTCAGCATGTTGGTCGTCAGCATCTGGGCGGAACCAAATGCAATGACATTGGATGATACCATCTCGCCGTCGATAGAACGAAGTTTCCTCCCCTCAACCACCAAATTCATTGCCGACTGGCTTTGCGCGGATGGATCAAACGTCTCATCTGCGTCATATGGTACCAAAACAGACGTATCGCTGCTCTGAAGCAGTACGGATGTCTCTCGATTGTCCCTCGATTCAAACAACGTTGTTATCGGCGTTGCAAATGCAGAAATAACGGGCAGCTCCGCATTGTTCAGTGAAGATGCCAACTCCTCGTCCGCAACAGTCGCGCCTGAGATGTAGCCGCCATACGTCGTACTGTACATATTGCTCTCATTCATCTCATACACCGTACCGCTCTGCATCTCTATGCCCCAATCGGCAAGGAAGGTCTTCAAAACAGTTCCCGGCGTAGTCCCGTTGCTGATAAACAAAAGCGACTTGCCGAAAGCGCCGTCGTTATCTAAATAAGCATTGATCTTTTCCACCTGCTCCGACGTCAGGTCTTCCGTCGGCTGCGGCAGGATTACAACTTGATAGTCGGAACTGATCTCCTCCGTCAAAAGATTTACAGATGTCACATCATAGACGTTGGAGGTCAGCAGTTCCTGAAGGCCGCTCACATCGATGCTCGACAAAAGCCCTGTCAGCAGAGCCGCCTTTGTAATATTGGACTCCGTTACATACATCAAAGCGGACGTAACCTGCTGCTCCGCCTGTGAACTGTATGTACTGGTGCCGTAGCTTGTAGTCGTAACAGAAACCAAAGATCCGTTATCGATCTTTCTGTAACGCTTGTCCGTTTCTACGATGATATCGCCTTCCTCCAGCTGCTCAGACGGATAGTCGTCGGCTAAGCCCGGATTCTTGGTAATACTCCTAAATTCCACTGTGACACGGCTCGAATGCTGGGCGTAGTCCCTGATAATCTCGTAAATCTGCTTGTAATAGACGCCCGCATTCTCAAAAGTTGCCTCATCTGCCAAAACTGTAATTTTCACATCCTGCTCAAGCCCGGCAAGAAAATCAATGGAATCCTGCGTCAACTCAAAGCGGTTGTCCGCAGTCAGGTCAATTGAAATGGGAAAGCGATCCAGCAAAAGCCCTGCTACAACATTGATCAGGATGATTGCCGCGACAAAGACCGCGGTAATAACCGTAGCCAAAGAACCAAACTTGAAGCGGCGGGAGTGGAAATATCTCATATTGATGCGTTTCATATCGGTGCCCCCCTTAGCTCCATCTCTTTTTCTCAAGCACGCGAATGGTTAAAAACAAAAACACAACCGCAAAACTCAAGAAAAACAGGATATGTGACAAATCAAGAATGCCGCTGACAAAATCATTATACCGCGTAGAAAAGGAAAGGGCATTCAAAATCGTTGCCAGAAAACTTAAGCCGGTGGGCAATACGGAAGCAAGCGTATCAAACATCCAGATAAACAGCGTAATGGCAAACGTGCCAATCGCCGCAACAATCTGGTTTTCCGTCAAAGAGGAAATAAAGATGCCGATCGCAATCAGCGCGGCGCCGATCAGCGCCAAAGCCAGATAGTTGCCTAAAAAGACATTCCAGTCCGGCGTCGCAAAAGTGGCAAGTATAATCTGGAACAGGATAGTACAAGAAACGCCGATCATATATACAACAAAAGCCGCCAAATACTTGCCCACTACAATACCGGTAATATTGACCGGAGATGTCAGCAGAAGCTGGTCTGTTTTCAGCTTCTTATCCTCACTCATCAGGCGCATGGTCAAAAGCGGGATAATCATCATAACGACCGTGAACATGCTGCTGAATACATATTGGATATAATTAGCTTGATTCGACAAAATGTAAAAGAAATAATATCCTGAAAGCGCGTAAATAACCGCAAGGAAGATGTAGCCGAGCGGAGATGAAAAATAAGCCTTCAGTTCCCGTTTAAAGATTGCGCCCATTTATTTTGTCCCTCCTGAATCCTTTGTCAGCTGCAGGAAGATATCCTCAAGCGTCATCTCGCTGGAACGCATCCCAAGAAGCGGCCAATTGCGTTCCGATAAACGCTTAAAGATCTGACGGCGAATATCTACGCCCTGCTGTGCCTCTACTATATATTCAAAGACGCCGGGTTCGCGTTTCCCAAGCGTCTGCACATCGTGCATCCCACTGATCGCACAAAGCATCCGATAGACCTCGTTTTCCGGCCCGTCCACCAAAATGTTATACCGGTGATCCGTCGACATGCTGTGTGATAAGTTAGCGGTTGTATCATTTGCGACCAGCTTGCCTTGATGGATGACAACGACCTTGTCGCAGACCGCTTGAACCTCGGGTAGGATATGGGACGAAAGGATGATCGTATGTTTCTTCCCAAGCTTTTTGATCAAATTGCGGATTTCGATAATCTGCTTTGGATCAAGTCCAACAGTCGGCTCATCTAAGATCAGTACTTCAGGATTTCCGATCAAAGCCTGTGCCAGCCCGACACGCTGGCGGTAACCTTTGGACAGATGCTTGATTACGCGTCCATAGACATTGGTAATCTGTACAATTTCGCAGATTTCCTGAATATGTGCGGCGCGCGGCTGCTTTACCTTTTTGAGGTCATAAAGAAAGTCCAGATACTCCTTTACTGTCATATCCAAATACAGCGGCGGCTGCTCCGGCAGATAGCCGATAGACTGCTTGGCTTTGATGGGATCCTCCAAAATATCAACACCGTTGATTTTACAGGAACCACTGGTCGCAGATAGATATCCGGTCAAAATATTCATCGTTGTCGATTTTCCTGCGCCGTTTGGGCCAAGAAAGCCGAGAATCTCCCCGCGGTCGACATAAAAGGATACATCGTCAACCGCCAGTTTTTGACCGTATCTCTTTGTGAGATTGGAAATCTCGATCATGGTTTTCCCTCCTAATATATTATATCGCCCGGATATCCCGAAACGAAAACGTCCACATATCCTCTCTCCAAATTAAGCGGCTTTACGATTTTACACAAACCTGCATAAAAAAGCCGACAGATAACCGGTACATAATAAGCGATATGCTCATTATATCATATCTGCCGCCTTTTTTCCACCGCTTTTGTGATAAATCTGTGGAATGTTTATCCCTGTTTTGTTAATATCCGCGTCATATTTCGTTCACAGCCGAAAACGTATAAGACGTTTTGGTAAAAAATTCATCTCCCGCGCGGAGAATACAGGACGGAAAAGCCGGTTGGTTCGGCGTATCCGGGAAAAACTGCGTCTCCAAGCAAAAGCCGCTGTGCGGGATATATCTTACACCGTTTTTACCGGTCAGCGAGCCGTCCAGATTGTTTCCCGCATAAAACTGCACCCCTGGAAGATCCGTCTTAACCGTAAGCATCCGTCCGCTTTGCGGATCATAAGCACGCGCCGCTTCGCGGAACCCCGAACCGTTTAATACAAAATTGTGGTCATAGCCGCCGGTTACACGCAAATCGGCATCATCATCGCCAATATGCGCACCTATTTTGGTAAATTGCCGCAAATCGAAAGGCGTCCCTGCTACCGCCGGAAGCTCCCCTGTCGGGATTGCCCCCGTTTTCACCCGGGTAAAGTGGTCCGCATTGATGCGGATATGCTGGTTTAATATTGTATCCGCCTTCTGCCCTGCCAAATTGAAATAGGCATGGTTTGTAAGATTCACAACCGTATCCTTGTCACTTTTTGCACGGTATGAAAGCGTCAACGTCCCTTCTTTCAGAGTATAGCGCACGCTTACGGAAAGGTTCCCCGGGTATCCCTCTTCCATATCAGGGCTTACATAGGACAAAACAAGAGAGTCGCCGTCTACGCAGTCCTCCCATACCTTTGTATGGAAGCCGCCCGGGCCGCCGTGCAGATGGTTCTCCCCATCATTTGGATACAGCGGATATTCCCGTCCGCCCAGTGAAAACCGCGCACCCCCAATACGGTTTGCATACCGCCCAACCGTCGCGCCGATAAAACACGTTTGCTTTTCATAATCCTGCGGCGAATCAAATCCAAGGCATACGTCATCCATATGCCCCTCCCGATCCGGCGCCTCAATCGAAACAATTGTCCCGCCCATGGTCATCACACGCACGCGGATAACCTCATCCGAAAGCGTATAAATTGCAACCGGGACGCCTGAATGGGACAAGCCGAACGTTTCTTTTTTTATGTAACCCATCTGCTCCCTCTCCCTATCGTAAAAATTTCCGCGCTATTTTCGCAAGGTCGTCCGCCGCATATTCAAAAAAGGAACGAAAAGCCGGGCACAGCGTATTAAGCGTATTTTGATCCATTGATATAGGCTCCCTGTTCCGCCGGCATCCCCCGCGGCAAAGCATAAAATAGCGGCAGTCTCTGCACTCTTTTGCCACTTGGCGGGAAATCTCCACAAAACGGCGCGCTGTTTCAGTCTGCCGCATTTCCTCCCAGCCATCCGTCATCACATTCCCGATGCGCCACTCATCTGTAACATAGAAATCGCACGGATAAACGCTGCCGTCTGCTTCAATCATGTAATAGCAGCTGCATGAGCCTGCCATCCCGCAGCTTTCCGGCGGATACCCGCCAATCATCATAACAAGGTTGTCGAAATAGCGAATACTAACGGGATGATTGGTGTTCAAATCCACATACCAAAGCCGAAAAAGGTCTTTTAAGAAGTTTCCGTACAAACTGGGAGTCAGCGAATACTCTTTTTCCCCTGGAAATTTCAATTCATCTAAGCAAGGGATAAACTGCAAATAGGAAAAGCCCTGCTTTTTGAAAAAGTAATAAATGCGGTCAATATTCTGCGCCACATCCCGGTTTACGGTAGAAAGGATATTAAATTCCACCTGATGGCGTTCCATCCGCTTCGCCGTTTCCAAAACGCGGTCGAACGTACCGTTTCCGGCGCCGTCCCTCCGATATTTGTCGTGAATCGGCTTTGTCCCGTCAAGGGAGAGCCCAACCAGAAAATGATTCTCGTGAAAAAAGGCCGCCCATTCATCGTCTATATTCAATCCGTTTGTCTGTATTGCATTATGTACCCGGATGTGTTTTGTATTGTACTTTTTTTGCAAAGCAACCGCTTTTTTAAAAAAGTCAAGCCCCGCCAAGGTCGGTTCACCGCCCTGAAACCCGAAAGATGCCATAGAATCCGCATAGGCAAAAACCTTTTGGATAATGGTTTCAAGCATATCCTCCGACATTATACCGTAATTGGATATCTCACGGCGGTTCGCCACATCTGCATAAAAGCAATAGGCACACCGCATATTGCAGCTTGATGAAGCAGGCTTGATCAGCAAAGAAATTGCCGGCATGATATTTTGCTCCATTTCCGGGTCACATTGTCCGAATTGTAACCCCTTTATAGTAATGTGTTAAAATCTGATGGTATCCCCATCCTGCGGCGGAATAGCCAAGTGCGCCTCTTTGGCTTAGCCCTACGCCATGTCCATAGCCCTTCGTCGAAAAAGTGATAAGGCCGCCGCTCACGGTAATGTCCGTAATTTTCGTACTTTTCAAATTACTGGCGCCAAAAACCCGGTCTCGGAGCGTATTCGCGCTTACCGCCGTACCGCAGACAGGAATTGTGGAAACAAAGCCGCCGTCCGTATACGTTGCGCCGCTTAAATCAAACCAAGTATCCGGTTCTCCCGAAACTGCAATACCGGCAGCAGACAGCTTTTGCCTCGCCGCGTCCACAGAAATAGCATACGAAGACGGAAGGTCGTCATAAGCGCTCTCTACAGCGGACAGATAGGGAAGCGCCCCGCCCCAGACATACTGGCTTGACTGTGTATGCCCGCCTGAAGCGGCATGGTATACCGCATTGGCCGGGCTGTTCCCGTAATACAAAACTTCCCGGTACACCTGGCGCACCAGCTCGACCGTCTTGCTGTGCGGCGTCCTATACGACATTGCAGGGTAGCGGCCGTAGGCTTTTTTATAGTGCTCCATGTAGCTGCGGCATGCAACAGCCTGCGCCTTATACGCTTCATAATACTGCGGGATTGGCGTGGTGTTTGTCCCCACAATCTCGCACTGCACTGCACCGGCTATTACGGCAATCAGATCTTCGTCTTCCATATTGCCGTTAGAAGAGGAAGCGGGCGGCTTCTCAGACGCCTGTCCAGAGGAAGCCGGCTGAGAAGGCGGCACGCTGCTTTCCGGCACTTCGGCGGGCTGCCGGCTTGACAAAACGTCGGCCTGCTCCTCCTGAGAAGAAAGCGGACTGCTTTCCTCCGCAGAAGAATCCGCATTTTCCGCGCTTTCTTCCGATACAGCGATTCCTTCGTCCAAATCAAAACCGCTTTCTTCGGCAAGCACCTGCGCGATACCAAGCTCGCCTTCCTGGGTAATCCCTTCATAAGGATCAGCAGCGGCATACACCGCAGTATCGGCAAGCATATCCGCCCCCAAGACAGCAGATACCCCAAACACAGAAACTGCAACGCCGAGCGCCGCAAGCTGGACGCCGGCATTTCCAAAACGCCGCTTCTGCCGTTCTCTTCGCTTACGCATAAGGGTTCGCCTTCCCGTTTTGCTCAACCCATACTTCAGGCATGATCATATCCGTATTGGCGGTAGCAGAACTTGTGTCCACTGCATAAGATTCGCCGGGACGAACTTTCCGCGCCACCACAACCATGCGGTATGGCGTGGGCTTTTCACTGGTCAGCGTTTCACAAGTGGAAAGCGTAATAAACTCGTCGCCATATTGGACGTCTACCGTCGTATTAAAATACGAGCGCTTATCAATTTCTTCAAGGAAGGTATTGTACTCCTCCTGCGTCATATCAATATAGTCGTGGTAATTGAAGTAATCCGGCAAATCGCTGCGCACTTCTGCCATAAATGCGCCGATAATTTTGTACTTTGCCCGGCCATACGTCGTATCAAAATTGATGACCGGATGTGCACGGTAATAATCAAGGCTCTTATATTCCTTTATCGGGGCAAAATACGAACCGTCCTGTGCGGCATGCCCATATATCGTTAAATTCATACTCTGCTTTTCGGCAGTCAGCGTGGCCCGATAATCGATAAACGGGATGCCCAGAATGGTTTTCCCATAAAAATTGTGACGCAGGTAATATTCGTTATCCGTTCCCTGTACCACAACGGTGGAAAGCTTGGTCCCGTCAACCCAAAGATATCCTTTGACATCTTCGTTGATATTATACAGCGCATTAAAGTCGGAAAGAATGCCGGTTTCCGGATCCAGCTCATCCGATGTTTCCGGTGCGGCATCCCCGCTCGAAGCCTCTGTATTATACAAATCCTTGACTTTATTCTGGTCGCTCTGGATGATCCAATATTTCCCTAAAATCAGCGCGCCGCTGACCAATGCGCCTAATAGGCACAAAACAGTCAGGATTAACAAAACGGTCTGCGATTTGCTGCGTTTTTTCTTGGGTTTTTCAGCCTGCGCTACAGCAGTGGCTTTGGAATTGACTTTTCTTTCCCTCATGATTGCCATCCTTTCTGATTCAGGTGCCCCATCTCGATTATTTCCGTTTTATCCTCACGTAATTTGGCTGATGCCAAGCGCAAGCACCCGGCAGACAGACGCCGTGCGGATCGCTTCGCGGTCCATCCCGCACTCCTTCAAAAGGCTGAGATGCTCCCATTGGCATACCCCTTTGAAGCATGCGGCGATATACACGGTCCCTACCGGCTTTTCGGCTGTGCCGCCGGTAGGCCCGGCAATCCCGGTTACAGCTAAGCCAAGGTCGGCGTCTGCTGCGGACGCAATGCCTGCGGCCATTTCGCACGCAGTCTGCGCACTGACGGCGCCGTATTGCCGAAGCGTCTCACCCCGTACGCCCAATACCTGCTCCTTGATTCGGTTTGCATAAGTAACAGCACTGTATTGAAGCACTGCCGACGCGCCGGAAACCGATGTGATCGCTGCCGTAACCAAACCGCCGGTACAGCTTTCTGCCACAGAAACGGACATTCCGCATTGCTTTAATTTTCCTACAAGCGTGTTTGCAAGCGCTTGAGCCGATATCCAGTCGTTCATCTTTACCACTCCAGCCGAATGATTTTCTCCTCAATATCCCGGATTGCCTCTTGAACCAGCGGGCCAAAATCGAAAAGGGCTTGTGATTCTTCAACGTATTGCAGTGTCGGCCGCGTTTTCGGCCGTTTCGGCGTAAACACAGTACAGCAATCCTCATATGGCAGTATCGATGTTTCAAATGTGCCGATTTCCCGTGCCGTCTTGATAATATCCTTTTTGTCCATTCCGATCAAAGGCCGGAATACAGGCCGGTCCGCTACAGCGTCTGTGGCGGCAAGGGATAAAAGCGTCTGGCTGGCAACCTGCCCTAAGCTTTCCCCGGTTATCAGCGCCGGAATGTTCTCCCGCTCCGCAATGTGTACGGCTATTTCCATCATCAAACGCCGCATAATAATGGTGAACAATTCTTCTGGGCAGTGGTCTCTTAAAGCCTCCTGTATTTTGGTAAACGGTACGCAATAAAATGTGATGTTGCCCGTATAGCCGGTTAGGATCTTTAAAAGCGTCTCCACTTTATCAAGCGCCCGGTCGCTGGTATACGGCGGGCTTACAAAATGGATAGCAGACAGCTTGAGCCCCCGGCGCGCCATCATATAGCCTGCGACCGGGCTGTCAATCCCGCCGGATATCAAGAGCATAGCCTGTCCGCTTGATGACACCGGCAGTCCTCCCGCTCCTTCAATCTGCGGGCCGTGAATGTACGCCGCATAGTCGCGGATTTCCACCATAACCGTCATATCAGGATGGCGCACGTCCACTTTTAAATGCGGATACGCCTGTAAAAGGTCGCCTCCCAGTTCTGCTGAAATTTCCGGAGAGGTATAGGGGAAGCGCTTATCCGACCGTTTTGCTTCCACTTTAAACGTACGAATGTCTTCCATTGCGCTTTCAAGATATACAACCGCATCCCGCCGGATGGTCTCAAAATCCTTTTCTGTAACAAGCGCGCGGGAATACGCCGCGATGCCGAATATTTTCCCCACCGCCTCGCACACCTCGTCTAAATCAATGTCATCTGAAAGCGGCTGAAGTGTAATTGCCGACTGTGCCCGCTGAATTTCAAATTTTCCAAACGGCTTTAGCCTCCAACGTATATTTTTCACCAAAATATCTTCAAACGAACCGCGGTTGAGCCCCTTTAAAGCAATCTCACCCGTTTTGATCAAAATAACTTCTCTCATTCTGCTCTCCTTGTCCCATCGGTTTTGTCTTTTAAAGTCAGCGCTGTGCAGCAAGAGAGCGCGCCCCTTCTGCAATCCGGCATATAAGCTCTTCTATCATTTCTTGCGTCGTATCTGGGGAAAAACTAATCCGCAGCGTCTCGTCCGCTGTCATCCGGTCTACTCCCAGTGCTTCCAGCACATGGCTGCGCTTTCCTTTTGAACAGGCGCTCCCACTTGACACATAGATCCCAAACTGCTCCAAATAATGCAGCATCGTTTCAGAGCGGATTCCGTAAACCGACAGGCTTACTATATGCGGCGCATGCTGCGGCCGTTTCTCCATCCTGATCTGCGGGACAGCCTTTGCCCGCTCCTCAAGGAAAGCGCTCAGCTGCGCGTAATGCGCCATGTTTTCAGAAAGGCGCTGCTTCCCCTTTTGTACGGCGGCGCCAAACGCCGCAATCAAAGGGACTGGTTCCGTACCGGAGCGGACGCCGCCCTGCTGTCCGCCGCCGTACAAAAGCGGTGCAATCCGCACCCCTTTTTTTATGTAAAGCGCCCCTACGCCTTTAGGCGCGTATACTTTATGCCCGCTGACGCTCAAAAGATCAATCCCGGAGCCTTTTAATCGGATTGGCCGCTTCAAAAAAGCTTGGACTGCATCCGTATGGAACAGCACATCGGGGTTCTTGGCCTTTACAGACTTCGCTATTTCCTTAACCGGCAGAATTAACCCCGTCTCGTTGTTGACCGCCATTGCAGATACCAAGATCGTATCCCCGTCTACTTCTTTTGCGAAAGATTCTGCTGTGAAGATGCCGTCTTCCGCAGGGGGGATTTTTTTGATACGATAGCCCTGTTTTTCCAAAAACAGAGCGGCCTCAAGGACAGAAGGGTGTTCAACGGCCGAGACGAGGATGGTTTTCCCGCGCCGCTTTCTCGCCTCAGCCGCACCGATCAGCGCCATGTTGTTCGCTTCTGTTGCACCAGATGTAAAATAAAGCTCGGAAGGCGCACAAGACAACGCCGCCGCAAGTGCAGAACGCGCCTCCTCGCAAAGCTTTTGGGCAGTAAATCCTCTGCGGTGCAGCGAAGACGGATTCCCATATTCCTCCTGCATCGCCCATACAGCCGCGTCAACCGCTTCCTTACAGCTCTTGGTTGTCGCGCTGTTGTCAAGATAGATCTCCATACCACGTTTACCCCTTTGCAAGTCCGTTGTCTAATCCGGCGCGGCGCTGTTTCGACATACAAACCGGCCTTTTATCATCCATATTTCCTATATTAAAACGGTAATAGCCCAAATGTCACATGCCTGCTACCACACGTTCCAAAACCTCTTTGTCCCAACTGTTTTTTATTGTACTTCCTTTCACAAAAAATCGCAAGACCTTTTGTATAAAGCGTTGGGATGCGGAAAAACTATCCGGGAAAATGACCCGACAGCAAAATACGGTATTCTGCTGTCAAATCCGAAAGGAGCACCCTTATGACGCTGTTTATCAAGCGGCGCACCGCCATTCGTATCATCAGCTTCGGCATTGCAGCCATCGCAGTGCTGTCTGTTTTGGCCTTCCGCTATAAAATAGAGGCTGGCGCCGCACATCGAAAGCTTGAGCAAACACTTGTCCAAAATATCAGTGACCTGACCACCTATGCAAGCGACATTCGGAGCGATCTCCAAAAAATCCAATATGCAAACACCCCGCCGATGCTGGCCACCCTTTCTTCAAAAATTTGGCGGGAAGCCAGTTTTGCCAAAGAGTCGTTGGATCTTCTCCCGGTATCCTATAACCGTCTTCAAAACACCAATAAGCTTCTTTCTCAAGTGGGCGATTATTGTGTAAGCCTGTCCAAAAAGTTCAGCGCCGGAGAGGATATCACAGAGGAAGAGCGCCGGACACTCGCTATTCTGGCCGATTACTGCGAAAAAATGCTCAATGAAATCGCCGTCGTATCAGACGAGCTTGCAACCGGTTCTCTGACATATGCTATGCTCAACGAAGAACTCACACGCACCATGGAAGGGGCACAAGACGGCGTCAGTGTTACCGAAGGTTTTTCTGAATTTGAAGAAAGCTTTGCCGCTTACCCTTCGCTGATCTATGACGGGCCGTTCTCCGACCACATTTTGCAGCAAGCACCCCGCGCATTGGCCGGCGCCTATACCGTCACGGAAGAGGCTGCCCGGCAAAGCGCTGCAACAGCGCTCGGTGTTGAGGCACAGCAGCTCACCTCAGAAGAAACGGAATATTCACGGATGGAATCCTATTGTTTTTCCGGAGATGGCGTATACGCCATTGTCACAAAACAGGGCGGCCAGATCTGTTCGGTATTGAAAGACCGCATCCCGGAGGGAGAGAACATCAGCGCCGAGGAAGCTTTAAAACGCGCACAAGCATACCTTGCTTCGCTTGGCTATGAAAACATGGATTCCTCTTACTATGAGATTGCCGGAAATATCCTGACCGCAAATTTTGCCGCCCGTCAGGGAAGCGCCACCATCTATCCGGACTTAGTCAAAGTCGGGGTCGCAATGGATAACGGCGAGATCGTAGCCTTTGATGCGCGCGGCTATCTGATGAACCACACGGCCAGAGGCAGCTTAACACCCGCACTTACCGCAGAGGCGGCGCAAGAGTCGGTAAGCCCGCTTTTGCACGTCAAGCAGTCCAAGCTGTGCGTCATTCCTTCTGACGGGCTGAATGAAACGCTTTGCTGGGAATATGCCTGTGAAACTGCGGACGGCAGCCAAATCCTTGTTTATATTAACGCCCAGACAGGGATGGAGGAACAAATCCTCCTGCTTTTAATCGGCGAGTATGGCCAGCTGACGGTATAATCCGATACGGGCCGTGCCTCAAAAAAGGGTGGGGAAGACGACGATCTTCCCCACCCTTTTTTGATCAAAGCGCCAAAGGCGCTTTACGGTGCGGCTTCCGAAAGCTCTGATGACGGATCGGACGGCAGGCTTTCCGTATCGGAAAAATCAATCTCAGGATACATCAGCCCGGCTACCTTCCGCAGCTGATCCAAAACGGCCTCTGTTCCGCTGTTGAGCGCATCGCGGTCTACCTCATACAGCGCATCTTCCATAACAGCGTTTTTCCCTGCAAAATCCGCGCTTTGACGGATATTCTCAGCTTGCAGCGGCGCTGCATAAAGCAGCACATCCGGCTGCGCCGCCAAAAGGGCCTCATTTGGAACCGTATATCCTTCCCCCTCGGCCATATTTGTCCCGATAAGCGAAAGCAGCGCAGCTTCGAATGTATCCGGGGTTGCGATATGCGGGTCAATGGTACAGACGAAAAGAAATGATTTTTTCTCCTGTGGAATTTTCCCGGTAATCTGTTCTACATCCGCTTTCATGGCATCTATCCGTGCCGTTCCCACAGTATCGGCCTCGGCCTTTCCCTCCATCGCCGCAATCACGTCATAATACCGCTGATACAGCGCATCCAAAGAATCTATTGCGGGAAGCACCGCAACCTGAATCCCCGCTTCCGACAATTCGTCCAGCTGAGATTTGGCCATTGGCATGCCTGTAAACAGCAGGTCGGGTGCCGCTTCCTTGATTGCCTCAAGATCCGGCGCCATTGCCGTGCCAATGCCCCGCCGTCCGGTATCTTCTTCTGTTATTTCATCTGCGGCCACTGCAACCAACCGGTCGCCATAGCCCAAATCCTCTAAAATATTGGTAAGCTGCGCCGAAAGCGTGGCAACCCTTTCCGGACGTCCCTGCACGGTAACGTTTCCGATTGCCACCGGATAGGGCGCCTCCTCTTTTTCAATAGTATGGCTGCCTACACAGCCAGTCAATGAAAGCAACAAAAAAGCAGCCAACATTCCCGCAGTTATCCGTTTCATAATAGAGCCTCCATCTGCTTTTTCCTTTCCGTGCCTTACTTGATGAACAGCATTTAAAGCCTATATGATATCCCGCAAACACGGCTTTATGCAAAAGCAAGGTATGCCAAAAGCCTGTGCGCCTTTTTGCATTTATAAGGATATCATTTTATATCTGCAAATTCAACCTCTGCCCTTCGATCTAAGCTTCCCTTATCAAAAAAAATGAAAATCGGGTGGTGCTTTTGTTGGTTTATCTCTTTATCACATAAAAGTATTGCAATGCAGGAAAAAAGCCGTTATAATAAAAAATAACTATTTTCGGAAGGAATGTATCGAAAGAGGTGGCCGGGTATGACGATAACCGCAGCACAGGCAATGGTCCGCTGCCTGCAAGAGGAAGGGATCCGGGTCGTATTCGGCCTTCCCGGCGCAGCAATCTGCCCGTTTTACGATGCGTTGTCCAAAACCGATATCCGCCACATCTTAGTACGCCAAGAGCAAAATGCCGGCCATGCCGCCAGCGGGTATGCCCGTTTGACAAAAAGGCCGGCCGTTTGCATTGCAACCTCAGGCCCCGGTGCTTTAAATCTCATTACAGCTGTCGCCACCGCCTATATGGATTCGATCCCGCTTGTCGTCATCACCGGACAGGTGTCAAGCGAGCTTTTGGGGCGCGACGTTTTTCAGGAAGCCGATATTACCGGCTCGTGCGAACCGTTTGTCAAACACAGCTATCTGGTTAAGAACGCCGCGGATATCCCCCGCATAATGAAAGAGGCCTTTCATATCGCTGGGACCGGACGGCAGGGACCCGTGCTGATCGACGTCCCCTCGGACGTACAAACGCAAAAAATCCCCTTCACCTATCCCGAAGCAGTCCATATCCGGAGTTATAAGCCCAATCTGATCGGCCATCCAGGGCAGATCAAGCGCGTGGTTTCCGCACTGTCCAACGCAAAGCGTCCGCTTATCTGTGCAGGCGGCGGCGTCTTCAGCGCGGATGCATGCGAAGCGCTGCTGGCCTTTTCTCAAAAAACAGGTATCCCGGTTGTCACCACTATGATGGGCCTTAGCTGCATTCCGGCAAATTACCCGCTGAATCTCGGCATGATCGGGATGCACGGCGCGCCTGAGGCCAACCGTGCCATGAACAGCGCCGACGTACTTTTGCTGATTGGCGCACGTGTGGGCGACCGCGCGATCATGTCCCCAATGGGGCTTTGCCGAAACGCCAAGATTATCCATATTGATATTGATCCTGCGGAGATCGGTAAAAATATCGAAACGGATATCCCGCTTGTAGGCAGCGCCAAATTGATTTTGGAGGAACTTTATGAAAGAGCGGACAAGCTGCATGCGGAAAATTGGAGCTTGGATTTGCAGGGTCGGCGCGCTTTTACCGGGGAATCCTGGAGCGGCGTCATCCGTCCCAAGCGCGTGATCCAAACTCTTTGCAAAAGAGCAGAAGAGGACGCCGTTTTGGTTGCAGACGTTGGGCAAAACCAGATATGGTCGGCGCGCGGCTTTTCTATTCCGCACGGCCGTTTCCTCACTTCCGGCGGGATGGGGACAATGGGATATTCTATCCCCGCCGCCATCGGCGCAAAGCTGGCCGCTCCCGGCAGGCAGGTGATCGCCGTCTGCGGAGACGGCTCGTTCCAGATGCAAATGATGGAACTTGCCACCATTCGCAGCAACAGCATCCCGGTAAAAATGATTGTTATGAATAACAGCAGGCTCGGCATGGTACGCGAATTGCAGGACACAAGATACGGCGGGAACGAAACCGCCGTGTTCCTTGACGGGAACCCTGACTTTGTCAAGCTTGCGGAAAGCTACGGCATTCCTTCTTGCCGCATTTCAAACGACGGCGATATCGACGAGGCCATCCAAAATACGCTGTCTTGTGCCGACGCTTATTTGCTCGAATGCACGGTAAGCCCGGAAGAGCCCACGCTGTAATGGGCAAAAAGGAGCGCTTTTCATGAAATATACGATATCCATTTTAGTTGAGAATCACGCCGGCGTCCTTTCACGCATTTCGGGCCTGTTTGCAAGGCGCGGCTTTAATATCGACAGCCTGGCCGTTGGGATCACAAACGACCCGGCCGTTTCCCGTATGACGATTGTGGTGGACGGAAATGAATACATCGTGGAACAAGTGGAAAAACAGCTCAATAAGCTGATCGACGTTATCCGTCTCCGGCGCCTCGAAGAAGGGGAAAAGGTAAGCCGGGAGCTTGTGCTTATAAAAGTGGAATGTACCCCCAAAACCCGCAGCGATATTATCGATGTGGTCCGTGTAATGGACGCCAAGGTCAGCGACCTTTCCAAAACGACGCTTACGGCGGAACTCTCTGCCCAATCGGAGAAAATCGAATTGTTCTGCGAACTGCTGGAACCATACCACATCCTTGAAATCGCCCGTACCGGGACCATCGCGCTCGACAAAGGGAACGCGACGCTAAACGCATAACCGCTGATCCGGTTTTCCGGCAGCAGCTATATATCTACTTTATGCAACATAAGTTGACAGGAGGAATCTCACATGGCAAAAATTTTTTATCAGCAGGACTGTAATATTGATCTGCTGAAAGGTAAAACGATCGCAGTGATCGGTTACGGAAGCCAAGGGCACGCACACGCGCTGAATGCACACGAAAGCGGGCTGGACGTAATTGTCGGTTTATATGAAGGCAGCAAAAGCTGGGCCAAAGCGGAAGCTGCGGGACTGAAAGTTGCAACTGTAGCGGAAGCTGCAAAGGCGGCAGATTTTGTTATGATTCTTCTGCCGGATGAAAAGCAATCTGCGATTTACTATGAGAGCATTGCGCCATATATGACAGCCGGAAAAATCCTCGCTTTTGCGCATGGTTTCAATATCCACTTCGGCCAGATTACCCCTCCGGCCGACGTTGACGTCATTATGATCGCGCCCAAGGGCCCGGGCCACACTGTAAGAAGCGAGTATCTTGAAGGGAAAGGCGTTCCGTGCCTCGCAGCCGTGCAACAGGACGCCTCCGGCCGCGCAATGGACTATGCGCTGGCGTACGCCGCAGCAATCGGAGACGGATCTTTTCGGCGAACAGGCCGTTTTGTGCGGCGGCGTCTGCGCGCTGATGCAGGCCGGCTTTGAAACCCTAGTAGAAGCCGGATACGATCCGCAAAACGCCTATTTCGAGTGCATCCATGAGATGAAATTGATCGTCGATCTGATCTATCAAGGCGGATTCTCCCGCATGAGATATTCCATCTCTGATACGGCAGAATACGGCGACTATGAGGTAGGTCCACGCATCATCACCGAAGAAACCAAAAAAGAGATGAAAAAGGTGCTTACCGAAATCCAAAACGGCACATTTGCCCGCAATTGGATCCTCGAAAACCGTGTGGGCCGTCCGCATTTTAACGCAGAGCGCCGCATGCACGCGGAACATCAGCTGGAAGCTGTCGGCAAAGAACTTCGCAAAATGTATTCTTGGAACAAGGAAGATTGAGTTTACAGCAAAAATCCCTCCGAACCCGTATCGGAGGGATTTTTGTATTTTGGCCTTCTTCTTTCCGAACAAATGCAGCTATACGGCATTGCCGCACACCGTTGTGTTTTCGCTTTTCAGCGGATCCGCCCCTCTCCCGCCTGTTTTCTCCCTCCCTGTTCTCTCCGCTTGTTTTTGCAGCATAAAGCGGATATAATGATAGCGTGAATAGGAGTTGATTGTGTGCCGATCCCTGTTATTGTCTGCCTCATTTCTGCTTGCTTCCTGCTGGTTGTTTCCCTTCCTGCGCTGCTGCAAAAAAAGTTGCATTTCGGCGTTGTTTTCCCGACGGCCGTATCCTGCCTGCTTTTTTTGTATGCTGCCCTTGCCTGTATCTTGCCTGACAGTCGGCCCCTGCGCATCTGCGGCGTCTTTCTTACCGGTTGTATCGTATTCGGCGCCGTAACAGCGCTTATCTGTTCCCTGTTTATGTGTTTTGGCTGGCGCCGATTTTCAGCCCTGCGTGTTAAAGGGGATGAAACCGTCCTTGTCCTTGGATGCCGCGTTTACCCCGATCATTTGAGTAAAATGCTCGTAGGACGGCTTCAGGCTGCATATACTTTGCTTTGCAGGTATCCCGGCATGCAGTGTGTCGTTTCAGGCGGCAAGGGGGAGGATGAACCCTGTTCGGAAGCCGCCGCTATGAAGCGTTGGCTTGTAAAAAAGGGCATCCATCCCAGCCGGATCAAAGAGGAAGGATTTTCCCGCAGCACAATGCAGAATTTTTCCTTCAGCGCAGCGCTGATCCGGCAGCTCAGCCGATCGGGCCGTATCATTATCGCAACGGACTTTTTCCATCAATTCCGCTCCGCCCTGCTCGCTCAAGGCGAGGGCCTGATCTCCTGTGGCGCCGCAAGCTTCCGCGAGTCTTTTCTTCTTCCGGGCTACTGGCTGCGTGAAATACCAGGCATCCTTTATGCTGGGATCCTGCTACTGCGAAAAAAGGGAGTGTCGCATAAATGAAAGGTAAAGTCATTCAAACCCCCGTTGCCCCGCTTACCCATACGCCGGATCAAAATGCGGTATTACAGGATGAGATTTTCTACGGTATGCCCATAACCGTTTTGAAGGAAACAGCGGACTGGCTGTATGTGGAAACGCCTTACCGCTACCGGGGATATATCCCCGCCGCATGTGCCGCCGGCTGCGCATATCCCGCTGACCTGACAGTGACCGCTGCTTTCGGCGACCTGCTCAGCGGGCCCAGTGTAAACAGCGCCCTTCGCCTTTCCGTTCCCCGCGGCGCAAATCTGCTGTCCTGCGGTGAAAAGCAAGATGGATGGCTGCCCGTACGGACGGTATCCAGGGAGACCTGCTATATCAAAGCCGACCGCGTTTCCCCTTTTGTCCCTTATGCACTGCCGCAGGATGCGCAAAGCTTTCGAAAAGCCGTTCTTCGTACAGCCTATACTTACCTGCACACGCCGTATCGGTGGGGCGGCAAAACCCCTCAGGGAATTGATTGCTCCGGATTTTGTTCCATGTGCTACCTTTTAAACGGGGTGGTTATTTACCGGGACGCTTCCATTCAGCCGGGCTTTCCCGTGCGGCCTGTCCCGCTGGAATACGCCGCCGAAGGCGACCTTTTATATTTCCCGGGGCATATCGCCTTGTACCTTGGGGCGGGCCGCTTTTTACATGCAACGGCGAGGGACGGCGACGACTGTGTGACCGAAGCCAGCTTAAACCCTTCTGATCCCGGCTTTCGCGCCGATCTCACCGCCTCTCTTCTGACAGCGGGATCGATTTTTGCCGCTTCGCCGTGACTCCCCTCTTTTTATCATGATTCTATTTTACAGCAAAACAAAGGAGACATTATGAAAAAGGAAACCCCTGTCCTAAAGTACGCTGCTATCCTGATGATCGTATTCGGCGCAGTGGAAGCTGCCGTCGGAATCAGCGGTTTTTTTGAAATTTCTGCATTGCATGAAGCCGCAGCAGAATTGCAGCTTGCAAATCCGATACCTGTCCTGATTACTTCCGGTATTTTTACCATGCTGATCGCCGTTTCCGAACTGATTGCCGGTATTCTGGGATACTTCTACCGTGCGCGTCCGGCCAAAGCCGCAGCCTGCCTTGTATGCGGCTTTATTTCGCTTTTCCTTGCCGTGCTGTCCGATGGATACGCGCTCTTTTTCTATCCCGCCGGTTTTTCCATGCTCACGCTGCCGCTCGATCTTATTCTGCCCATCATATATCTTGTTGGCGCATACCAGCATCAAAAACGGAACAAACCGTCCAAATCCCCCTCCGAAAAAAGGGAACTGCCTATAAGCGGCTCGGCAGCATCTGATGATACACAGTCGACGAAGGGAGATACAAAGTAATATGACGGATATCCAAAAAGCTCTTTATGCATTTCAGGATCTTTCCTTCCGCGCTTTCCAGTGCAGGCTGATGCCGACCGTTCCGCCTGAAACCGTAATAGGCGTCCGTATGCCAGCACTGCATGCGGTAGTTCAAAAAATAAACCATACGCCCCAAGCCGCCCGCTTTTTGCAGGAGCTTCCGCACCAATATTATGAGGAAAACAACCTGCACGCCCTTCTTATCGGACAAATAGACGATTTTGATCAGGCCATTGCGGCGCTCGACACGTTCCTTCCGTTCGTCGACAACTGGTCTACGTGCGATATAAAGCCGCCGGACATTTTATCGCGGCATCCGCAACGGCTTTTCCTGCAAATCAAAGCGTGGATCAGCAGTCCACACGAGTATGCGGTCCGCTACGCCGTTGGGCTTTTGATGCGTTTTTATCTGGACGACCTATTTGATGCGTCGCACCTTACCCTTGTATCCCAGATCCAAAGGGATGAATACTATATCAATATGATGATTGCTTGGTATTTTGCAACTGCGCTTGTCAAGCAATACGACGCGGCGCTCCCCTTCCTGACTGAAAAACGGCTTCCTGTTTGGATACATAATAAAGCAATCCAAAAGGCCATAGAGAGCACCCGGATCCCAACAAGGCAAAAGCTGTTTTTGCGAAAGCTCCGCTATAAAGCGCCAAAGCAAAACTGCTGACACGGCGCCTTCTTTTGCCTGCCTTCATAAAAATACCGAACCGCTTTATCCATACAATAAACCGGTTCGGTATTTTTGCATCTACGGCCGTTTGGATGATGTCCAGCCTCAGCAAACGCCGCTATATTCAACAGAAAAGGCCGGTGCAGACAGTATTGCCCGCGCTCAATACGTTCGGATCATCCGCCTGACCGCGGCCTTTACCTCATGTTTCCCGCCGCCTTCCAAATAAATCGTTTTTCCTTCGCCGGACACGCCCCGCTTCCTGCCTATAATCAGCTTCCCGCTGCTTTCTACCGGTTCATCCGTCAGCACCACCGACAAGCTGAGCTTCTCCGCCGCCGTTTCCAAGTACCGTTCCGTCTCCATTCCCCATGGGATGCGGAACACCGGCCCTTCTTCCGGCTTTCCCATCCCCCGCGAGAAAAACGCCGCACGGTACCCCTTCTTCCCAAGCTCCGCGCAGACCTGCCGCAGCACCGCCGTCCATTCCCCGTACTGCCCTTCTACGGCCACCACGGGTACGTCCTCCGGCATCCCGGCCGTTCCCGCCTCTTCTTCCTCCCGGTACGCAAGCGTCCCTAAAAAGCTGTCTGTCGTCCCGCCTGCCTTCAGGTGGTTCCAGCAGCATGCCGCCGCCAGTGCGCATCCATAGCTGTTCCCGTATCCCGTCATGGCGGATATCCCCGCCCCTTTATCCAGTATATGCCGGCTCGACGCAGCGATCCCCACACCAAACGGGGGCGCCGGGACCCGGTATATCTCCCCGCCGCTCAATTTAGGGTCCGTCCTCACCCCGAACACCCCTTCCATGCAGGCCGGGAGCGTATACACCCCCTTGTTCGAGTTCGCCGCAAACACCGCCGTCCCCTTCCGCTTCAGCGCGCTGACTGCTTCCGCCAGCTCTGCGGGGATGCTTACCGGCGTAAACCCGATGCTGATGTTGATCACCTCTATATCCTGTCCCAAACACCACCGGAGCGCCGCCGCCAGCTTTCCCGGCGTGCTCCTGCCCTTTTCCCGGCCGAAGATGCAGATGCTCCCTACCGGCGCATCCGGCGCGTATTTCTTGATGATGCCCGCACAGTTTGTCCCGTGGCTTTCCGTGCGGCAGGGGGTCCCCCGCGGCCTCACTTTCCCCCGTCCCGTCACTTCCATGTCAAAGCACAGGCTCCCTATCTGCGGCCAGATGCCCGCGTTTACGCCGTCGTCTATTACCGCTATCATCCTTCCGCCCCCTCGCTGTATTTCTGCACTTGGTATCCGTATAGCTGTGCAAACCGCTTTTTGTTCGCCAGCAGCTCGCTCTTCGTCCCTTCCTCTATCAGCCGCCCGCCTTCTATTACCAGTATATAATCCGCCAAATGGATATTCGACAGCCGGTGCGACGTATACAGCACGGTCTTCCCTTCAAGCCTCCCTTTCATCCGCTCAAACAGCCGGTATTCCGCCTCCGGGTCCAAGCTCGACGACGGCTCGTCCAGCACCAGTACGCTGCTTCGCCGGTAAAACGCCCTTGCCAGCGCTATCTTCTGATGCTGCCCCTCCGACAGCTCCGCCCCGCTTTCGTCAAACATCCGTCCGATATATGTGCCAAGCCCTTCCGGGAACAGCGCTTCCGGGTCGCTTATCCCCCCGTCGTCCAGCGCTTCCCGCACAGCCTTTTCATCCTCCCTCCCGATGTCCGAAAACTGGATATTCTCCCGCACCGTAAAGGCATAGTTCTGCGAATTCTGGAAGTAGCAGCTGAACGCCCCGCGCAGGCTTTCCAGATCATATTCCCGGATATCTCGCCCGTTGATCAGCACGCTCCCTTCCGTTGTATCGTACAGCCGCGTCATCAGCTTGATCACCGTGCTCTTCCCGGCCCCGTTTACTCCTACGATCCCTACTTTCTGCCCTTTCCGGACCGTAAACGTCAGCCCCCGCAGCGCATACCCCTCTGTGAACGGGTACCGGAACCACACGTCCTTAAACTCGATCTTTTCGATTTCCCCCAGCTTTTCCCTGCCGCTTTTGATCTTATGTATGTTCAGCTTCCGGAACGTCTCCATATGTTCCATCTTCAGCTTGTTCTCATAGATCGCGCTGGTCCGCATCACCACTACCAGCACCGCCGAGGTCACCTGTGCAAACAATGAGGTATACAGCGACAGGTCGCCGAGCGACGCGCTCCCCGCCAGCACCTGCTGCACCACTCCTGCCAGCACCGCCAGCATCACGGCTTCCGGCAGCAGCCCTGCCGCCGCCGTCCACACCGCTTTCTTCCTCAGCACGCCTTTCCTTTCCCCGAACACCGCATCCCAGATCGAGATATATTTCTGTTTCAGGTACGGCCCCGTCTGGAACAGGCGGATCTCCTGCGCATACTGCCTGCTCCCCGCTACCATGTCGATATAGTTCTTTTTCCGCTCCTCCTCTATCTGCCCCAGCCCGACATGGTACACGGCCTTTGTGTACCGGTTGGCAAGGATCCCCGACGGCACGGACGCCGCCACCAGCACAAGGCAGTACATCAGGTTCTGGCTCGCAAACGCCCACACCGCCCCCACCAGCGCAATCCCTGCGCTGATGCAGTCGATGGTGTTCCACAGCAGGTATGTCACAGACTGCATATCCTGCTTCAATGCCGTGAACTGGTTGTAGAACTCTTTGTTGTCATATATCTCGATATCCGCCGCCAAGGATATCTCCATCATTTCAAGACGCAGGTGCCGCGACAGCAGCTCCCCGTGCATCCCTTCGCAGTACTGCGACGCGGTCTCCAGCACTGCCGACACTGCGGAACAGGCGCAGATCACCGCCACATACGGGAACAGGGAGGCCATCCCGCCTGCTGCTCCCCCGGCGGACAAAAGGTCGATGAGGTATTTCAGTGCAAACGACGACAGCAGCGGCAGGAGGGGGGACGCCGTCCTGCACAGCAGCCGCACGGCCGTATAGAACCTTGATGACTTCCACGACAGCCGCAGGCAGAACCGTATGGTCTTTATGAATGCGCTTATGTTTTTCATCCTTTCCCTCCTGCTTTCCTCCGGGTGCTGCCTGCACCCACGCACTGGTTTTTTCCAGCTGGTAAAGCTTTATCCACAAAGGGACCAGCCCCTTGTGGATAAATGCCTTATTCGCTTGCTATGATTCTGCACCATCCGGCTACAAAATTTCAGCGTTTGCACGTGAGTTAGTCGTATTTGTAAAGCTTTGTATCCCAACATCATGCGTCGGTGTTGGCTGGCACGTACAGCTATAACATTGACATACTTGGCATCTTGACGCTGCAGCAAACTTTTCAACAGAATCACCGCTGCTGGTCTTCCAACTACGCATACCCGGCTCCCTCCTTTCCTGTGTATTTTAATGATTGGCAGGAATCATATTAGCAAAGCCTTCGAAAATCAAAGGCTTCCTACTCGCTTGCTATGATTTTGAGCTTATCCTCAAATTTTTGGATACAGCC
>ERZ1643249.668-NODE-668-length-37403-cov-19.574167_pt1 | contig 37403 bp, 36 predicted proteins | sample MGYA00579263_ERZ1643249 | MGnify/ENA primary metagenome ERZ1643249 (study PRJEB29033, sample SAMEA4952264) | chicken gut metagenome | biome: Broiler Chicken; feature: Gastrointestinal Tract; material: Caecum | place: Ireland | collected 2018 | study: Broiler...
GACGGCAGCCAATGGCGCTTTCCAGATTGTGGATGGTGCGGGTCACTGCCGGCTGACTGGTCATAAGCACATTGGCAGCGCCGGTGAGACTTCCGCACTTGCAGACATAATAAAAGACTTTGTAGTATTCAAAATTCAGATTCATATTTCAATACTCCTGTAGATTGTATCTGGAAATGTTTATCATAAATCAGTCTAATAGAAAAAAACGTTTTATGCAAGAAAATCTATTTCATCCCCCATCAGTCCCAAGGTGGAGCCTGCAAAGTGCTCGATAAGGCAGCGGCTGCAGAATATATACAGGAAGCAGTGGGCGTATTTCTACGGACTGCTGAAAACGGAGCTGCAAGGAATCTGTGTCAGAATAACAAATAGCCGTTTTCAGAACCTGGATCACAGAATGATCTGACGTAGAATGCTGCCAGGAGTTCAAAACGATCCTGGACATTATCCAGATGCAGCCCCAGTGTTTCACGGAGGATCCGGACACGGTAGTTGACAGTGTTCCTGTGGCAGTACATGGCTTCGGCGATCTTTTGGATACTTCCGCTGCAGATCAGATATTGATATAGAGTTTCCAGACAGCAGCTTTTGTGTATTTTATCATATGTGATGACCGGTTCCAGTTTTTCTCTCCAGTAGTCGTTCAGAACATTCCGGTCGCTGACAGAGAAAAGAATCTTATAAAATCCCAGATCGTCAAAAGCGCAGAAAATTTCCCCGGAGGAAAAAGAGGAGGCCAGAGCAGATCGGGCCTGCCGGAAACTCCGGGGAAATTCTTTGAGTTCTGATACAGAACCCAGCCCGGAGCGGATGTCCCAGCGGGGAAAGGAGCGGCTGATGCGGCCGGCAAGATCCCGCACTGCATTTTTCAGTCCTGCAGAAGCTCCTGTTCCTGAAGGATTCAGTTCTGCATTATCTATACAGGGGAGGAGGACAAGGATATCCTCTCTGAAATGACACATATGGCTGCCGGGAAAGTGGACTTTCAGCTCCAGCCTTACAGTATTTTCAAGTTTTGCTCTTTCCTGTTCCGGACCTTTCCCATTTATACAGTACGCCAGATAACCTTGCTCCGGAGAGAATCCTCTGCGCAAAAGGACGCTGATGGCATGTTCCGGGTCGGAACCGCTGATCAGATCCAGAACCGCTTCTGTGACGGCGTCAGCGGACTGGGTATCCCGGAAGATCCGGTTGTAGTAGCTCCGGGTGATATCGTAGATATGGATCTCCCAGGGCATGGTAAAGAGAGGATAGGAGTGTTCTTCGCAGAAGTTCCGGATTTCCGGAGTGATATCGTCTTCGGAGAGATACATTCCCGTGTTCAGGATAAGGCCGCAGGTGCCCTGCTGAAACAGTTCAGCCACAAAATCATAGAGCCAGCCGGAAGAAGATTGTTTTCCCATACCGGTAGTGATGATCAATTCATTGCCATAGAGAAAGTCTGTGGTGGCAATATCTTCCGCCACATAGACCCAGTTTATAAGACGGTTCAGGCCGCGGGCCCCGCAGACAAGCTCCAGGCGGAATCTGTTTTTGGTTTCAGAATAGATATCTTTCAGCAATAATGACATAGGAAACCTCCCCATAGTGTTGCTGTCAGAATACCACGAAAAAGACCTGTAAGTCAATGATCTTTGTGCTGGCGGCACAAAGATAGAAATAAAATTCGTGCACTCAGGCTGTTGGAAACAATATACAGATGTGCGATACTTATAGACAAAAGAACGAGGAAGTGCTTTTTAAGCCTTTCCCGTTCTTTTGTTTTACAGAGAAAATTTAAGAAGAATACAGTGACAGGAGGATGAGATCATGCTTAGAACAGATTTACCTGAGATTATAACAGAGACACTTCCGGGATCAAAAGCAAAGGCGGTAATTGAAAGAAGAAAAAATGTTGTGCCGTCAGCAATCGGCTGTGTATATCCGGTAGTCATCCAGCGAGGCGAGGGTGCAATGGTAGAAGATGTAGATGGCAATAAATTTCTCGACTGGGTAGGAGGAGTAGGTGTACTGAACATCGGATACTCACAGCCGGAGATCATTGAGGGGGTAAAAGAACAGGCAGAGCGCTATTTTCACGGAATGTTCAATATTGTAACCCATGAGGGATATGTGGCTCTTGCGGAAAAACTGGCCCAGATCACTCCGGTAAAAGGAGAGAAAAAGAAAGTATTCTTTGCAAACAGCGGCGCGGAGGCAGATGAAAACGCAGTCAAAGTGGCCAAGGCTTATACGGGCAGACCCAATATTATTGTTTTCTCAGGAGCATTTCATGGAAGAACTTTGCTGACAATGACAATGACTTCCAAGAAAGCTTATACAACCGGACTGGGACCGCTGGCTACAGGTGTTTTCCGGGCAAAATTTCCTTACTATTACCGCAATCCGGAGGGGATGCCCAAGGAAAAAGAACTGGATTATTACATGCAGTCCATTGAAGATGTATTTGAAGAATGCGGCGCGCCGGATACCATTGCGGCAATTGTAGTGGAACCTCTGCAGGGCGAAGGCGGATTTATCCCGGCACCTATTGAGTGGGTAAAAGCTGTAAGAGAAATCTGTGATAAGTATGGCATCCTTCTGATCGCAGATGAAGTCCAGAGCGGATTCTGCAGAACAGGACGGATGTTCGCATCGGAATACTGGAAAGAGGCAGGGGTAATGCCGGATATCCTGGCAACAGCAAAATCCATTGCGGCCGGAATCCCTCTCTCTGCCATCGTTGCGGGAGAAAAGATCATGGAGGCTGTCGCTCCCGGAACCATCGGAGGAACTTTCTGCGGAAATCCTCTGGCATGTGCCGCGGCGCTGAAAACCATTGAGATCATGGAACGGGATCATCTTGCCGAAAGATCCTGTCAGATCGGTGAAAAGGTTATGGCCCGGTATCAGAAGATGATGGAGAAATATCCGGTGATCGGAGATGTCCGGGGAATGGGAGCTATGGTAGGAATTGAGTTTGTAAAGGATAAGACTACAAAAGAGCCGGCTCCTGAGCTGACTTCTGCTATTATCCAGGCATGTGCGTCTATGGGGCTTATTGTGGAAAGCGCCGGTACCTATCATAATGTGATCCGCTTCCTGGCGCCTCTGGTCATAACCGATGAGCAGCTTGAAGCAGGCCTTGATATCTTTGAAAAAGCCGTTGAAATGTCTATATAGCCGATTTATAATAATCCCGTGATCTCTTGCAGAGATAGGCTTACAGAATGTAGTCTGTAGCCGGAAAGGAGAGGCTGGGATGGATTATTTATCGCACAATGTTGCCGTGAATTTAAAAAGGATACGCAGATCCAGAGGGATGAGCCTGGATCTGGTCGCAGAGCAGACCGGAGTAAGCAAAAGTATGCTTGCGCAGATCGAAAAAGACAGGGCCAATCCCTCTCTGGGAGTGATCGGGAAGATTTCCAGCGGACTGCGGGTAAAAGTAGAAGAGCTGCTTGGGCCCCCGCCCCTTAGCAGCAGCCAGGTCAGGATCACAGATATGGTTCCCACAAAAGAGGTAGAAGGAAGATATAAGGTCTGGACCTGTTTTCCTTATGAGGATAATCAGGCTCTTGAAATCTACAGGATTGAGATCGAACCGGGATATACATATGAAAGCGGCGGACATGGTGAGAAAACCATGGAATATATTTCTGTTTCAGAAGGAGAACTGGTCATACAGTGCGCAGATGAAAGACACTGCCTGACAAAAGAGGATATCCTGAGATTTGAAACAGACCAGATGCACAGCTATATTAACGAAGGAACCGGAAAAGTAAGTTTTCTCTGTGTGTTCGTTGATCAACATTAGTGTGTGCAATATATTGAACAAATAAACTCTAAATAGTATTTTGAGTTATTGGAAAATTATAAAAAAATGACAAAAAAGATTAAAAAATCCTTGAAAAACGTCAGATTATATAAAAATAAAATATCTTCAGAAAAGATATTGACAGAAAAAGGTTTCCGTGATAATGTTATAAATGTACAATATATTGAATGAAAAACAAAAGGCGAAGGCGCTTATCAGAACAAGCGTCTTCGCCTTTTTCTTTTTCGGGAAGGGAGATTACTATGAGATTAAAAGACACAGGTTTAACAGTACAGGATATCAAGGACAAGGTAAATAAATATATGATCGAGACATATGAGCGTTTCGACTTTCTGGCCGAGACGGCAAAGGGCATGTACATTTATGATGAAAACGGAACCCCATATCTCGACTTTTATGCAGGGATCGCAGTAAACTCTGCCGGAAACTGCAATGAGAAAGTTGTAGCAGCCGTCAGAGATCAGGTAGGCGACATCATGCATACTTTCAACTATCCATATACGATCCCTCAGGCTCTTCTGGCAGAAAAAATATGTACCACACTGGGCATGGACAAAATCTTCTTTCAGAACTCCGGTACTGAGGCAAATGAAGCCATGATCAAAATGGCGAGAAAATACGGAGTAGAGAAGTACGGTCCTCACAAATACAATATCGTAACAGCAAAAGAATCTTTCCACGGACGTACCTTCGGCTCCATGAGTGCTACAGGCCAGCCGGATAATGCATGCCAGATAGGATTCGGCGATATGACCCCCGGATTCAGCTATGCACCCTTCAATGATCTGAAAGCCTTTGAGGAGGCTTGTACAGAAAATACCATTGCGATCATGGTAGAGCCGGTACAGGGTGAAGGAGGCGTGCATCCGGCAACCCAGGAATTCCTTCAGGGACTTCGGAAACTCTGCGATGAGAGAGGTATGCTGCTCCTCCTTGATGAAGTGCAGACCGGATGGTGCAGGACCGGAGCGATCATGTCCTATATGAATTACGGGATCAAGCCGGATATCGTATCCATGGCAAAGGCTATGGGCGGCGGAATGCCTATCGGAGCCATCTGTGCCACAGAGGAAGTGGCAGCGGCATTTACTCCCGGATCCCACGGCTCCACATTCGGAGGAAGCCCGGTAAGCTGCGCGGCGTCTCTTGCTGAGATCGATGAGCTTTTGGACAGAGATCTTGCGGGCAACGCAAAAGAGATGGGCGCTTATTTCATGGAAGAACTGAAAAAACTTCCTCATGTAAAAGAAGTCAGAGGACAGGGCCTTCTGGTAGGCGTAGAATTTGACGATACAGTTAATGCAGTGGATATCAAACACGGATGCTTTGACAGGAAACTTCTTGTAACCGCCATCGGAAGCAGCATTATCCGTATGGTTCCTCCTCTGATCCTGACAAAAGAGGACTGTGACAAGGCCTTTGCTATTCTGAAGGAAACCGTAGAGGCACAGTAAGCTGCTTATTGAAGGACCATCATATATAGGAAGGAGAATGACAGATGAGCCATTTTGTAATAACACTGGGCTGTGAATACGGAAGCGGGGGACCGGATATCGGCCGGATGATCGCCGACTCTCTGGGAATTGAATTCTATGACAGAGATCTGATCGATAAAGTTGTGGAGGAACTGGGGGTAGACCGGGAACTGGTAGAAAAAGCAGATACCGGAGATAAAGTCAGATATGAGTTTGACACAAATCTGGGCCCCAGATACGCAAACCTGACGAACCGGGTCATTGCCGCACAGTTTGATGTAATACGGAAATTCGCGGAAAAATCCTCCTGTCTGATCATCGGACGATGCAGCGATTACATTCTGCAAGACCGGGATGACTGCCTGAATATTTTCGTTTATGCGCCGGAGGAATACAGGATCCGGCATATTATGGAACAAAAACATGTAAAAGAAAAAGAGGCCAGAGAACTGGTGAAATACAATGACGATATGCTCCATGCCAGATATAAGTATCTCACAGGAACATACCGGGGAGACAGACACAACCGTCATCTGCTGGTTGACAGCAGTGTCCTGGGACTGGAAAAGACTGCAAAGTACATTATGCAGTTTATCGATCTCAGATTTGAGGACATGTAGGCAGAAAGGGGTGGACACAGATGGAAAACAAGAAAAAATCAGAATTTAACAAAGTGTTCAGCGCCTGGGATATCCTGGTGATCGCATTTGGCGCCATGATCGGATGGGGCTGGGTGGTATCTACCGGCGATTGGATCCAGACAGGCGGCGTGATCGGCGCGATCCTCGGGTTTGTGATCGGCGGCATTATGATCTTCTTCGTGGGTCTTACTTACGCAGAACTTACGGCGGCTCTTCCCCAGTGCGGCGGAGAGCATGTCTTCAGCTACCGTGCCATGGGGCCTATCGGCTCTTATATCTGTACATGGGCGATCGTGCTGGGGTATGTCAGTGTTGTATGTTTTGAGGCATGTGCCCTTCCAACCATCATTACGTATATTTATCCGGATTTCCTCCAGGGATATCTCTATACAGTGGCAGGATTTGATATTTATGCATCCTGGGTTGCTGTGGCAGTGATCGTGGCGATCTTTATTACTTATATTAATATAAAAGGTGCAAAGACCGCAGCCATTCTGCAGACGGTCCTGACAGTTATTATCGGAGTAGTAGGGATCCTCCTGGTGGTGGCTTCTCTGTTCAGCGGGGATATGTCAAATATGGAGAATCAGCTTTTTGTAGGAGATACTACCAGGACTATGGCACGGAACGTATTCGGAGTGGCAGCTCTGACGCCTTTCTTCTTCATCGGCTTTGACGTAATCCCTCAGGCGGCGGAAGAGATCAGCGTTCCCCTGAAAAAAATCGGCGGTATCATGATCCTTTCCATCCTCCTGGCGGTTGCCTTTTATGGTCTTGTGATCTTCGGCGTAGGTTATGTAATGAGCCCTTCAGATATCGCCGCCTCTCAGGCAGGCACAGGACTGGTGACAGCAGATGCCATGGCAAAGGCTTTCGGCAGCGAGATGATGTCCAGGGTACTGATCATCGGCGGAATGTGCGGGATCATTACCAGCTGGAACTCCTTCCTCATCGGCGGAAGCCGTGCTATGTACTCTATGGCAGAATCCTATATGATCCCCAAGGTATTTGCCACCCTTCACAAAAAGTATAAAACCCCTACTGTTGCTCTTTATCTCATCGGAGCCTTATCCGTACTCGCGCCTTTCTTCGGAAGACAGATGCTTGTATGGGTGGTGGACGCAGGTAACTTCGGATGCTGTCTTGCATACTGTATGGTGGCGCTTTCCTTCATTATCCTGAGATCAAAAGAGCCGGAGCTGAAAAGACCTTATAAGGTAAAGCATTATAAGATCGTAGGTGTGATCGCTGTGATCATGTCCGGATTTATGGTAGCCATGTATATCATTCCCAATTCCGGATGTTCCCTGGTACCTCAGGAATGGGTAATGGTCGGCGGCTGGTCTTTACTTGGCGTTGTATTTTTCATTATCTGTAAACTGAAATATAAAGAAAAATTTGCTACTCTGGTAGATATTGTTGATGAGAGTGAACTTGAAGAAAAGAAAGAGGAAGAAAGGGCTGTGGCAGCGGCTGTATCTATTGCTAAAAGTAAAGAGGCAGCAGCTGAAGCTGAGAAAAAGACCGTCTTTTCTTATTATCTTCCGGTAAATATAGAGTTTGGATGCGGCAAAGTGGATCAGGCCGGCAGTTTCGCAAAACCATATGGAAAGAAGGCACTGATCGTTACAGGACGCAGCAGCGCAAAAAAGTCCGGGCTCTATGACCGGGTAGCAGCCAGTCTGGATGCAGCGGGAATAAGCCATCTGCTCTTTGATAAGGTAACTCAGAATCCGCTTACCACTACGGCAGAGGAAGGCGCGGCTTATGCTAAGGAACATGGATGTGACATGATCCTTGCTATCGGCGGAGGAAGCGTTATGGACTGCGGAAAAGCCATTGCATTTTTGGCTGTAAATCCGGGAAATATTAACGACTATATTTTCAACCGTCTGTCAAGTAATACGGCACTGCCTATTATTTTAATCCCGACCACCTGCGGAACCGGTTCAGAAGGAAACGGCTTTGCGGTGCTTACCAATCCGGAAAACGGAGACAAGAAATCTCTTCGCTGCAATGCCATTGTGGCTAAGGTGTCCATTGTGGATCCGGAATGTATGATGACCATGCCGAAAAAGGTACTGGCCTCTGTGGGCTTCGACGCCTTGTGTCATTGTATGGAAGCTTATACGTCAAGGACCGCCCAGCCCTTTACAGATGCGCTCTGTGAATACGCCATGAATCTGATCGCCAAAAATCTGGTAAAGGTTTACCGGGGCGAAGGAGATAAAAGAGCCTGGGAGAAACTGACCCTTGCCAGCACTATCGGCGGTATGGTGATCAATACAGCAGGAGTTACCCTGGCTCACGGGATGGAACATCCCGCAAGCGGACTCAAAGATATTGTTCATGGACAGGGCCTGGCAGCCCTTACGCCGGCAGTGATCGAGGCATCTCAGAAAGGAGATCATTTTAAATACGCTAAGATCGCCAGGATCTTTGGAGGAATTACTGCGGAAGACTGCGCGCCTGCCATCCGTATGCTTCTTAAAGACCTGGATCTTACCTGTACCCTGTCTGATCTGGGGCTGGAAGAGAAAGACATTCCCTGGATGGCGAAGAACTGTATGAAAGTTTCCGCAGCAGGCGTGGCTAATAATCCGGTAGTATTTACCGAGGAACAGATCGCTGAGATCTATCGCGCCGCAATGTAGAAAATATGATAGAATAAAAAAGATGTGAGGCTATCGCATTAATCAAAATCGAGAATATTTATACATTTTATTGCTCAGTCTGTGCGGCTTTGAGCCTATGGTCTCAAAGCTTGCTCGACAAATTCGCATAAAATGTATAAATATTTCTGATATATGTTTAATGTGACAGCCTCATTGTCAATTAAAAACAGGATAGGAAAAGGAGAAAGTTATGGAAGCAAGGGTCTTAAGCTGTGCTGACTGCGGAGTGGTCAACGGAACGTTATGAAGAGGAAGACAACCGCAGGATCATGCAGACTGCGGCGGAAGTGGAATACGAAGGATATCTGAGATGGTGCCGTGTCCGTGAGACTATTGAGTTTGCATCCCGGATGGGATTTCATAAGATCGGGATCGCCTGCAAAGCAGGAGCGGTTCCCAAGACGGAGATGGGGATTGACAAAAAGTGCTGTGAGATCGGAGTGAATTCCTGTAACCCCATCTTACAGGCGGAACTGTTGAATAAAGAAAAGACACAAATGAATATTGTAATGGGGCTTTGCGTGGGGCATGACAGTCTGTTTTACAAATATTCAGATGCTATTGTCACGACCCTGGTCACAAAAGACCGGGTCACCGGACATAATCCGGCGGCAGCGCTTTATACGGCAAATTCTTATTATCATGATAAACTGTATCAGAATAAAAAACAAACAGATGAATAACCGAAACGCTGCCGATCCGTGATATTATGTCATGAAGAAAAGTCCGAAGATGTTTCGGAATTTCCTCCATATTTTTTAAAGATATGTCTCAGCATGATAATCGCGCAGACCGCCAGGAACAGCTCTGCGGTGCACTGGGCATAAGCCAGTCCGTAAAGCGGAAACAGATAGTTCAGGATAAAAAGAGCAGGGATTTCCAGAACGATCTTCCGCATTACCGCAAAACACAGGGAATATTTCCCCAGGCCCAGAGCCTGGAATACGCCTACGGCGAGGAAGTCTACGCAAAGGAAGATCAGTCCCAGGCCGAATCCCTGAAGAAATTTTTCCCCATAAGCTACGATAGCGTCATTATCCATAAACAGGCGGATCAGTGCGCCGGCGCCGAAGTGGTACAGGAGCATGACCACAGCCAGGATGGGAACCATCAGCTTCAGGGCAAAGAGAATGGTATCTTTCATACGTCTGCGGTTTCCCGAGGCAAAATTGTAACTTACCAGAGGCATGATACCCTGGGAAAATCCCAGTGTGATCTGCATGGGAACCATGTAGATCTTGTAAGCGATCCCCATGGCCGCCACGGCGTCTGCGCCGTAAACAGCAGTAAAATTATTCAGGATCGTCATACCGGTTACATTGAGAAGATTCTGGATAGAAGCAGGTATTCCAACACCGCATACTTCTCGGATGATCCTTTTCTGAAAAGAAAATTTCCTGGGATCAACACATACAAAAGTCTTTCCTGGTTTCCCATTTGGAGACAGCCGCTTTAGATACCCCCAGGAACCTGGCCAGCTCTTCCTGGGTGATCCCCATTCTGCGGCGGTTTTCCGTTAAGATCGGACCAAGATGGATTTCTTTCATATATTTGTACCTCGAAATTCTTTTCTGAGTCTAATTTTACATAGTATTCTTCTCCTCTGCAATGGAGAAGTATTCGACTTTGGTAAAAAAAATCAACCAGAAGGAAACTAAATCTTATTTGAAGTTTAGACATACAAAATAATTAGTAAAATATAATTACAATGTAATGAAAATACTTGCATTTATCTGAAAAACTAGTATATAATGATAATGCAAGGAGGTGTTTTATATGGCACAGACAGTTAATATTAATTTCCGTATGGATTCCGACCTCAAAAAAGATTTGGAAGAAACCTGTTCCGATATGGGAATGAGCATGACTACAGCCTTTACAATTTTTGCCAGAACTGTTGTCCGGGAAAGAAAAATCCCTTTTGTAGTTGCAGCAGATCCATTTTACTCGGAGAATAATATCCGGTATTTAGAAAAGAAAATGGAAGATTATAAAGCCGGTCGATTAAAGACGGCCGAACATGAGCTGATTGAGGATTAAGTGTGCAAATAAAAAGAATACAGTGGGATTGTGATGCCTGGGAAGATTATTTGTTTTGGCAAAGCCACGACAAGAAAAATTTGAAGCGTATAAATCAGCTGGTAAAAGATATTTGCCGAACCCCATTTGAAGGGATAGGAAAGCCAGAGCCGTTAAAAGGAAATCTGTCAGGGTTCTGGAGCCGACGTATCGATGGTGAACACAGGATTGTATATGCTGTAGAAGAGGAGGCTATTGTGATTATTGCCTGCCGGGGACATTATGAAAAATATTAATTCTATATTGTATAAAATTATTGGTTAAGGGCCGCTTGTATTTAGCGGCCCTTAAATTATGCCCTTTAAAGAAAAATAGAATCTTGAATCACAGAAAATATTTATCGAAAAACAATAAAAATATCTTGCAAAACAGAAATCACTGTGCTATCCTGAAACAGAAGAAAAGAGAAAATAAAATATAGGAGGAATGAACCTATGAAATGGAATGATGATAAAAGCCTGTTCCTTACCAGGATCTTTGTGTGGCTCAGCGCGGCGGCTCTGGCAGCTCTCTGTGTGAGCGCTCCCTGGATCTTTTCCTGGTTTATCCGGGAAAGAATGATCCTGTCTGCGGACAGCAGGATTTATTTTCTGGCTACTACATACACAACAGCCATCCCGGCGGCAGCGGCTCTCTATATGATGAACCGGCTGCTGGCCAATATTAAAAGGGAAGAGGTGTTTACAGGGAAAAATACCGGATACCTCAGAGGAATGTCCTGGTGCTGTCTGGCTGCGGGACTGATCTTCCTGGTCAGCAGTTTTTACTATCCGGCATTCTTTGCCCTCTGTGCCGCTGCAGTGTTTATGGCCCTGATCCTCCGGGTGATCAAAAATGTATTTGCCCAGGCGGAGGAGATCAAGAAGGAAAATGACTATACCATATAGAGAGGAAGGGTGGATATGCCGATTATTGTAAATCTTGATGTGATGATGGCAAAAAGAAAGGTCGGCGCCGGAGAACTGGCCAAGGCCATAGGGATCACCCCGGCCAACCTTTCTATTTTAAAAAACGGCAAAGCCAAGGCGGTGCGTTTTACTACCCTGGAGGCTTTATGCCGGGAGCTGAATTGCCAGCCGGGAGATATCCTGGAATATGTTCCGGAAGAAGGGAGTGACTGAATATGGAAAACCTGAAAACAGGAAATGAAACAGGACATGGATTGGTACTGATGGAAAAGGAACGGCCCCTTCTGGAGAAACTGCCGGGGGACCGGTGGGATCATGTTTTTGCCGGACTGTATGTGATCCTGGGGATCCTGATGTGGAACTGCCTGTGTATGGAGAACTTTGCCAGAGGACTGTCCATGTTTTCTATCCTTTATATTATTACCGTTCTTGCCTACGCCGGACTGAAAAAATTTTCCATAACCGGGGAAAAAATCTTCTGGACGCTGATCCTCCTGGGGATCAGTCTTCCATACGGCTTTTACAGCGTATTTGATTTCGGCCAGACTTTGATGATCTTTCTTGTGGCCGCCTACTGGACCCTGGTTATAACAGAGGGGCTTTTGTGGAAAGGGCAGACCTCTTCCTGGATCCTGCTGGACGGTTGGAACGGGCTGATCGCTCTTCCGATCCTGAATTTTTTGTGCCAGATACGCCTGATCTTTCAGATTTTTTCTGAGAAAAGGGAAGAGAAGAAAGACTGGCGGATGGTCCTTCTGGGAATCCTCATATCCATCCCGGCCCTGCTGGTCATTATTCCTATCCTGTCCCAGGCAGATACGGGATTTCGAAGCCTGGTAGATACTGTCCTTGATGCCCTGGGAGAGGATTTCCGGATCCTGATCTGGAGAGGGATCATGGGGATCCTTCTGGGAGCATTGATGTTCGGTACACTGTATGGCGGCGTCTATAAAAGACATGTGAAAGAGGAAGAGTGTATCCGTTTTCACGAAGAATCCGGCAGAGTTTTCCGGTTTGTGCCGGATATAGCGGTGCTTACTTTCGGCATTATCGTTTCGGCAGTCTATGTTCTGTTCATTGGACTTCAGGCCAGGTATCTGTTTTCGGCGTTCTTTGGCATCCTGCCGGAAGCCTATACCTATGCTCAGTATGCACGCCAGGGATTCTTTGAGCTGTGTGTCATCGCTCTTTTGAATGCCAGCTTTCTCATTGCCATGAACGGCTGTGCCAAGACTCCACGGAGAAAGAACAGAGGACTGCTCCTGGAAAACGGGATCCTGGGAGCTTTGACCCTTCTTCTTTTGACCACAGCGGCCAGCAAGCTGGGGATGTATATAGTTGCCTATGGCTTTACCGTAAAAAGATGTATTTCTTCTATATTTCTGATCTGGCTTTTCCTGGTCTTTATCCTGGTCCTGATCTATCAGAAGAAAAATATCCCTCTGGTACGCTGGTCAGTCTTTGCAGGAGCAGTATTCTTTACTCTTTTGTGTGTTCTTCCTGTGGAACAGATAGTAGAATGGATTCCTTATTCGCCTGTTGCGTGAGGATTTTTCAGATCCAGGCTTGTATCGGAAGAGAAAAAGAGATAATATTAGGCCAGATAAAGAAGAAATTCTGCTGCTATACTCCTGGAGGGATTGTATTTTTTTGAATACAATCCCTCCAGGCGGAGTCTTTTAAAAGCAGTGCCTTTAAAGTGAGAAAGTGGAGAGAAAGGAGAAAAACTGTAAGTTTTCTACCAAAAAAATGAAGAATAATAAAGTAAAGATCAAGATCCAGCAGATCTATGCCGGCCTGCGTCCCTCGGAACAGAAGGTGGCGGATTATATTCTCAGCTATGAGGGAAAAGCCAGCAGGCTGCTGATGGAAACACTGGCCCTGGAGACCGGAGTCAGCCAGCCTACAGTGATCCGTTTTGTGAAAGCGGCCGGCTTTGAAGGATTTAAGGATTTTAAATATGCTCTGGTCCGGGAAGAGGCCAAAGAACAGCCAGAGGATAATGAAAAAATCGGATTATATGGCTTTCCCTTATCCAAGAAAGACCGGCTGGAGGATATTCCGGGAAAGATCGTGACCACTTCTGTGGAAATGCTGGATGAAACACTGAAAAATATTTCCATGAAAGAGTATCGAAGAGCAGTGGAGGCAGTGCTGAAAGCAGAGAATATCGTCATATACAGCGTGGAAAATTCCGTATGTACTGCCAATGACCTGCTGACCAAGCTGACCTATCTGGGACTGACCTGCAGGATCTACGGTGATTATTATCTTCAGAATGTCAGTGCTGTGAACCTGACCAGGAAAGATCTGGCTATCGGGATCTCCTATTCCGGCTGCTCCCGGCATACAGTGGAAATGCTGGCCCTGGCCCGTAAGGCAGGGGCAACCACTCTGGCTATGACAAATTTTGAGAACTCTCTGATCTCAAAATATGCAGACATTCTCCTGTGCGCCAGCAACCGCCAGTTCTTCTACGGAGATACCATATTTTCCAGGATCTCTCAGCTGGCCCTGGTGGATATGATCTATGCGGGAGTGCTGAACCGGGATTACGACCGCTTTGCCAGAAAATTGAATAAGACCAGTGCCATTGTTGCCAAAAGGGCTTATGGAAAAGATGAAGAAGTTTTGTAGATTTTCTACAAAACTTCTTTTTTGACTTTACCCGGCCTTTACACAGACTTCACTCCGGCTTGATTGAAAGCCGGATTTTTTTGTCTATATAATACAAACTGTCGGCGGGGCAGAACCCCCGGACATAACATGTTGTACTCCAAAAAGAGAGGAGAAAAAAGAAAATGCTGGAACTGAGACATATTAAAAAATCATATGATAACGTAACCATTCTGGAAGACATTAATCTGAAAATACAGGACGGAGAGATCGTATCCATCCTGGGACCTTCCGGATGCGGAAAGACAACTTTACTGAATCTGGTGCTGGGACTGACTCCGGCAGATCAGGGAAAGATCCTTTTTGACGGAAAGGATATTACCAATGTGCCTATGGAAGAGAGAGGATTCAATATCGTTTTCCAGGATTATGCCCTGTTTCCCAATTTAAACGTATACAGGAACATTACCTACGGACTGCGGAACAAACCGGATATTTCTACAAAAGAAGAGGTGGATGAGTTTATCGAACTTCTGGGCCTGAAGGAACATTTGCATAAAAAGATCGACCAGCTTTCCGGAGGACAGAAACAGAGGGTGGCTCTGGCCAGGACCATGGTGATGAAACCTAAGATCCTTCTTCTGGACGAGCCGTTAAGCGCTCTGGATGGAGTGATCAAGGAATCCATCAAAGAGAAGATTAAAGAGATCGCCAGAGACTTCCATCTGACCACCATTATCGTTACCCATGACCCGGAGGAAGCCCTTACTTTATCAGATAAGGTCCTGATCGTAAACCAGGGACATATTTCCCAGTACGGAGCTCCGGAGGAGATCATTACAGCTCCGTCCAATAACTTCGTAAAGGAATTTATCCTGAATCAGCTGGAGATCAAGAGAAACAATATTTTCGCCCTGTTTCACCAGGACCTGACCAGAAATGCACAGGCGGTATAAGAAGATGATCAGAAAAGAAAGAGAAATCAAAATAATCTATATCCTGGTCCTTGTTATATTTGCAGCCTTTCTTGCCATCCCCATTATAAGACTCCTGCTGGAGTCCTTCCTGGGAGAGGCAGGGATCGGCAACTATGTGGAAGTCCTTACAGGACGGGGATTTCTAAAGGCTCTGGGAAACAGTGTGGCGGTATCGGTTTCCAGCGCTTTGATCGCTACAATCCTGGCTTTTTTATGGCTTATAGTATACAGTATACAAATTTACCGGGAAAATTTAAGACCGTGATCCGCACCCTGGCGGTCCTTCCCATGTTGCTTCCTACCATTACTTATGGATTCGCCATTATTTATTCCTTTGGAAAACAGGGGCTGCTGACCAGGATTTTCGGAAGACAGCTCTTTGATATCTATGGATTTAACGGATTGCTTTTCGGCTATGTGATCTATACCCTTCCCATATCCTTTATGCTGATCCTGAATACCATGGGATTCATTGACAAAAAGTTTATGATCGTTTCCAGAGTTATGGGAGACAGACCGGTGCAGACCTTCTGGCAGACCATTATCCGTCCTCTTCTGGGAACCCTGGCTGCCTCTATGGTACAGTGCTTTTTCCTCTGCTTTACCGATTATGGTATTCCGGCTTCTGTAGGAGGTGAGTATGAGGTAGTGGCTACAGTGCTCTACAACGAAATGCTGGGAAGTATCCCTAATTTTAACCGGGGAGCAGTAGTGGCAATGATGATGCTGATCCCCTCAGTGGTGAGCATTGTCCTGCTGAAATATCTGGAACGGTATAACGTAAGATACACCAGGATCTCCCGGATCGAGATGAAGAAAAATCCTGTAAGAGACGGGATCTGCGGTATAGGATCTGCTTTTATCCTGCTGTGTATCCTGGCGGTCTTCGCAGTGATCTTTGTAGTGCCTCTGGTAAAAGAGTGGCCTTACCAGACCAGTTTTACCCTGGAACATGTTCAGGCGGTACTAAATGACCAGAGCCTTTTCGGTGTGTATCAGAATTCTATTTTTGTGGCTTTCTTTACAGCTGTTCTGGGTCTGCTGATCACCTACGGCGCAGCACTGGCTACAGCCAGAAGCGGCTTAAACGGTAAGCTGAAAGGGGTTATTGACGCCATCGCCTTAGTGACGAACACCATCCCGGGAATGGTTATCGGTATTGCCTTTATGTTTATCTTTTCAGGCACGGCTTTGCAGAATACATTCCTCCTTATCATTTTGTGTAATGTGGTACATTTCTTTTCCACCCCTTACCTGATGATGAGAAACTCTCTGTCTAAGCTGAACAGTTCCTGGGAGACTACAGCGTCCTTAATGGGAGATACCTGGATCAAAACTATTGTCCGGATCGTTACACCGAATATGACCTCCACTATTTTAGAGGTTTTCAGCTATTACTTTGTAAACGCTATGGTAACTGTCAGCGCTGTGATCTTTATCGCGGGAGCAAGGACCATGGTCATCACCACCAAGATCAAGGAACTTCAGTATTACACTAAATTTAACGAAGTCTTTGTACTGTCCCTGTTTATCCTGGGAACGAACCTGATCGTGAAAGGGATACTGGGATGTTTGATAAGAAGAAAAGAAGGAAAAAAGGAGAAATAACACATGAAAGCGAAAAAAGTATCAGTGATCCTTATGACAGCGGCGATTTTGGCAGGAACTCTTTCTATGGCCGGCTGCGGCACCGGCGGCGGTTCCGGTTCTTCCGGAGAGGAAGTGGTCATCTATTCCAACGCTGACGACGAGGCGGTAGAAGCCATGAAAAAGACTTTAGATGAAAACGGCTATGAGGGGAAATATCTTTTTCAGACTTTCGGAACCTCTGAGCTGGGAGGAAAAGTTATGGCAGAGGGAACCAATATTGAGGCGGATATGCTTACTTTAAGCACCTTCTATATTGACGCGGCCCAGGAGGAGCAGAATATGTTCCAGCCCCTGGATTTCGACTATACCCTTTTAAACGCCGCCGATCAGAAAGATTACTGCGCCCCTATCACTTCCCAGGAGGGAACCATCATTGTGAATACGGAGGTCATGAAAGAAAATAATCTGGATATGCCGGCTTCTTTAAAGGATCTGACCAAGCCGGAATACAAAGATCTGATCTCTGTGACAGATATTAAAAGTTCTTCTACTGCATGGCTGTTGATCCAGGCTCTTGTCAGCGAATATGGAGATGAGGGAGCGAAAGAAGTCCTCTCCGGTATCTACGAAAACGCAGGACCTCATATTGAATCCTCCGGCTCCGCCCCGTTAAAGAAAGTCCGGGCAGGAGAAGTAGCCGCAGGTTTTGGCCTCCGCCAGCAGGCAGTGGCAGATAAGGCAGAAGGGCTTCCGGTAGATTTCGCAGATCCTACGGAAGGAAACTTTTCCCTGACAGAATCTCTGGCTGTTGTGGACAAAGGAGAAGATACTAACCCTCTGGCTCAGGAGATGGCAGAATGTATTATTACCAAAGGAAGGACAGAACTTCAGAAGTATTATCCAAACGCCATCTATGAAGGGGAAACTACAGATGAAGCTAACAGTTCCGCTTACCCCAAGACTTTCCCGGAACCTCTTACTTTAGACCTTCTGGAGAAACATCAGGAACTGTCTGAAAGCTGTAAATAAGAAAAATGTGATAAAAGGAGAATAGAAAAATGCCAAATTATAAACTGCTTACACCGGGTCCTCTGACCACTACAGACACGGTAAAAAAAGAAATGCTTTTCGACCATTGCACCTGGGATGATGATTATAAAAAGATCACCCTTTCCATAAGGGAGAAGCTGCTGAAACTGGCTCATGTAAACGAGCCTGAATATACGGTGGTCCTTATGCAGGGCAGCGGGACTTTCGGGGTGGAGTCTGTACTGACCAGCGTCATCGGAGAGGAGGATACTCTTCTGATCGCGGCAAACGGAGCCTATGGAGAGAGAATGGGAGACATTGCCCGGCACGCCGGGATCCATTACCTGATGTATGAGGAAGACTACAACAAAATCCCTTCTGCGGAAAAAATCGGAGAGATCCTGGAAGACCATCCGGAGATCACTCATGTTTCCATGGTACACAGTGAGACCACTTCCGGGATTTTAAATGATATTGCCTCTGTGGCCAAGGTGGTCAAGGGTGCGGGAAAGACTTTTATCGTAGACGCTATGTCCAGCTTCGGCGGGGTGGATATCCCGGTGGGGGATCTGGGGATCGACTTTATCATCAGCAGCGCCAATAAATGTATCCAAGGCGTGCCCGGATTCTCCTTTATCATCTGCAACAGAGAAAAGCTTATGGAAAGTAAAGGAAAAGCCAGAAGCCTGTCACTGGATCTCTATGACCAGTGGGAGACTATGAATAAAGACGGCAAGTGGAGATTTACTTCCCCTACCCATGTGGTTCTGGCTTTTGCCCAGGCCTTAAAGGAAATGGAAGAAGAGGGAGGGATTCCCGCCAGAGCCAAACGCTACGAGGAAAACAACCGTCTGCTGATCCGGAAAATGGGAGAGATGGGGATCCATCCTTATATCGGCAGCGAACACCAGGGACCGATCATCACCACCTTCCTGTATCCGGAACACCACAATTTTTCTTTCCAGGAAATGTACCAGTATATCAAGGATAGAGGCTATGCCATCTATCCGGGAAAAGTAACCGACGCAGACACCTTCCGTATCGGAAATATCGGTGAGATCTATAAAGAAGATATTGAAAAACTCTGCAGTATCATCAGAGAATTTTTGGAGGAGAGATAAAACTATGAGATTTGACGGAATTATTTTTGACTGGGCGGGAACTACTGTAGATTACGGCTGCTTTGCCCCGGTGAAAGCCTTTATTGAAGCCTTTGAACATTACGGGATCACCCCTACCCTGGAAGAAGTGAGAAAACCTATGGGTATGCTGAAGATCGATCATGTAAGGACTATGCTGTCCATGGAGCGGATCTCCCGGCTGTGGGAGGAAAAACAGGGGCAAAAATGGACGGAAGAAGATGTCCGGAAGGTCTATGAACTCAGCGAAAGCAAGATCCTGGAAATCGTGGAAAATTATGGAGAGCCGAAACCTTACGTGGTAGAAACCGTAGAGAAGCTGCGGAAAATGGGATTGAAGATCGGCTCTACCACAGGATATACCGATGAGATGATGGCTCTGGTAGTGCCAAAGGCCGCTCAGATGGGCTATTCCCCAGACTGCTGGTTCAGCCCGGACTCTACCAATAAAAAGGGCAGACCCTATCCCTACATGATTTTCCGGAACATGGAAAAGCTGGAGTTAAAGGATGTATCCAGGGTCATGAAAGTGGGAGATACAGTTTCTGACATTCTGGAAGGGAAAAATGCAGGACTGGTAACTGTAGGGGTCCTGGAGGGAAGCTCTGTAATGGGACTGACCCGGGAAGAGTACGAAGCTCTGACAGAAGAAGAAAGGGAAGCCGCGGATAAAAAAGCAGAGAAGACATACCTGGATGCTGGTGCAGACTACGTGGTGAGAGATGTGCGGGGGATCCTGGATCTGTTAGAGTGATCCGGAACTTGGAAAATCTGCCCTGCCAACAAATTGTACGAAAACAAAGAAAAATAATTCTTGCAGTCCTGTCTGGAAATCTTTATGATAAAGTTATGACTGTAAAGGAGGACTGCAAGAATCATGAAAGAAAAAGCAAGCAGCAGAATTCATTATTATGAAAATTCCCAGGGACCGGTGATCGGGACCTGCAGCGATAAGGTGATCCGGGAGGATGGCCTTTATTTTCGTGATATTAACGGAGACGGGAAATTAAACACCTATAAAGACTGGAGAAAATCTCCGGAAGAGAGAGCCAGGGCTTTAGCCGAGGATCTGTCTGCGGAAGAGAAGATCGGCCTTCTTTTCCTGAATTCCTGGAAAATGGGTATGGAACAGGAGGACAAGGCCTTTGTAGATGAGACAGGGCTTTTGGATGAAAAGCCTGTGGAGAAAGGCTCTTCTATTTTTGCCACCAGCTCCACAGTAGGGACTACAGAAACCATTAAAGACTGGAAGGTACGTACTTTTATCCTCCGGAGCAATCCAAAACCGGATGAACTGGCAGACTGGATCAATGAGATGAACAGCCTGGCTGAGGAAGGGGAACATTTTATCCCGGTGATGGTAGTATCCAATTCCAGAAATGAAAACGGAGAAGTAGTCTTCGGTATGAACGACGCTTCCGGCGTTTTTGCCGCCTGGCCGGGAACCATGGGGATCGCTGCTGCGGTAAAGGGAGACGGGATCCATATTATTGATGACTTTGCAGACTGTATCCGGAGAGAGTGGGACGCAGTAGGCATGAAGAAAGGATATATGTATATGGCAGACTGTGCCACAGATCCCAGATGGCAGAGAACCTACGGTACTTTTGGAGAAGATCCAAAACTGATCAAAGAAATTTTTGAACATCTGATCCCGGGAGTACAGGGAAGCCAGGAGGGACTGACTCCGGATGGAGTAGCTATGACTGTGAAGCATTTCCCGGGAGGAAGCGCCAGAGAGAACGGCTTTGACCCTCATTACCGCCAGGGACAGTGGAATGTCTATCAGACCAAAAACAGCCTGGAGACTTATCATATCCCGCCTTTTGAGGCTGCTATCGAGAAGAATGCTTCTTCGATCATGCCTTACTATGCAAAGCCTTCCAGAGAGAAGAGCGCAGACCAGTATGACCTGCAGGGAAATCCTATTGAGTGGAAGCCGGTAGGGTTTGCCTTTAACGATTACTTTATCCAGGAACTTCTGAAGAAGCAGATGGGCTTTAAAGGTTATATTAACAGCGATTCCGGGATCGTCCAGAATATGGCCTGGGGCGTGGAGGAACTGGAAGTCTGCGAGAGAGTGGCTCTGGCTGTTCACGCCGGAGTAGATATCATCAGCGGATCCTATGATATCGAGGCTGCAAAGGAAGCTTACCGGAGAGGAAAAGAAGGCTATTATACCACCCAGGGACGCAAGGTGCCAGAGGGGTATACCGTAGAACAGGTGACTCTTTCTGACCAGGCTCTGACCAAGGCGGCAGCTCATACTCTGAGAGAAAAATTTGAGCTGGGACTTTTTGAAAATCCATACAGAGATCCCCGGAAAGCTGTGGAAGTGGTAGCTACAAAGAAAGACTGGGAAAATGCCGCAGACGTCCACAGAAAATCTGTAGTTCTCCTGAAAAACCAGGGAACGCTGCCTCTTACAGAGGAGAAGACAGCAGGTAAAAAAGTATATGCCCAGTGCTTCAACAAAAAAGAAGAGGATGGGGGAAAAGCCACAGAAGAACTGAAAAAAATGCTGGAAAAAGAGAAAAGGATCACCCTTACAGATAAGCCGGAGGAGGCAGATTATGCACTGCTGTTCCTGACCCCGAGTTCAGGAGAATACTTTAACGCTACCCCCGGATATCTGGAACTGGAGATCTGCGACGGAAAAGAAGTCTGTGATGTAGACGAGGAAGGAAGACCTGCGAAAACTACTCACACAGAGACCACACTTTCCGGCGCGAAAAAAATCTCTGAGATCGCAAAAACCGTCCATGACAGAGGGGGAAAAGTCATTGCCAATATTAACTTTACCCTGGCCTGGGAAGTAGGTACAGTGGAGCCTTATGCAGACGGTCTGCTGGCAGGTTTTGACACATATCCATGGGCTGTGCTGGATGTGATCTTCGGCAGATTCTCTCCTGTAGGAAAGATGCCTATCACCCTTCCAAAGGATGATTCTGTCCTTAAGGTAAGCCCGGAAGGCGTATGTATTTCTCCTAATGATGTGCCCGGCTATGACAAGGACAAATATATGCCTGAGAAGATGAAAGACGAAAACGGAAAAGCATATGCTTATCGGGACAGCGCGGGAAATTACTACGAGCTGAACTTCGGACTGCAGTATTAAAATGAAAATGACTATTGACAAAATCCTGTTCAGGGCATAAAATAATACCAGCAAAAGCAAAACCGTTGAGAAAGAGGAGTAAGCTTTAAAAGAAATCTCAGAGAGCGGCAGATGGTGGGATTGCCGTATGGATTTTATTGCTGAATGGACTTTCGAGGGCAGCCCGAAATGAAAAGAGTAGGCGTTGCCGGGAACCGAACCCGTTATCAATCAGGAGCGTATGTCAGTACGTGAGAAAGTGGGCAAACTGCCAAATTGAGTGGTACCGCGATAATAAAGAATTTTATTACCGTCTCAAGTTATGAAAGATAACTTGAGACGGTTTTTTTGTGGGATACGCCCGGCAAGGGACTGACGGGCTTGCACGAGCAGTATTTACCGGGCAAGAATCATCGAGTGGCAATGCCACAAGATGAGCGAAGTATCGCACAGATATAAACCGGGATTTTGCTTTTGAAATCATGAATAAAAGGAGACAGAGAAAATGAAAAAAAGAGTATTAGCAGTGATTTTAGGAGCAGCAATGATAACAGCAGGACTGGCAGGATGCGGAGGAAATACAGGAAGTTCCCAAAGCAGCAGTGAAGGAGAGAAAATGTATACTATAGGAATCTCTCAGTTTGCAGAGCACGGCTCTTTGGACAACTGCAGGGAAGGCTTTATCCAGGGACTGGAAGAAGAGGGACTGGTAGAGGGAGAAAATCTGAAGATCAAAGTAAGTAATGCGGATTCTGATACAGGAACCGCCGCTCAGATCGCCGATACCTTTGTGGCAGATAAGGTGGATCTGATCTGCGCTATTGCTACTCCCAGCGCCCAGGCTGCTTACAATTCAGCAAGAAATACAGATATCCCTGTGGTCTATACCGCAGTGACCAATCCGGAGGAAGCACAGCTGGCAGATGACGAGGGAATGCCGGTAGGAGCAGTGACAGGAACCAGCGATCAGCTTCCTGTAGAGGCTCAGCTGGCCATGATCCGGGAGATCCTTCCGGATGCTAAGACCATCGGTATCCTCTATACTACCAGCGAGGCTAATTCCGCTTACAGCATTACCCAGTATGAGAAATGCGCAGAGGAATATGGTTTTACCCTGGAGACCGCAGGAGTTACCAATACTTCAGAAGTTTCCATGGCAGCAGCCAGTCTTCTGGATAAGGTAGATTGTCTTACCAACCTTACAGATAATACAGTAGTAAGCGCTCTTCCTACAGTTCTGGATCAGGCTAACGAAAAGAACATCCCCGTATTCGGCAGTGAGATCGAGCAGGTAAAACGGGGATGTCTGGCAGCAGAAGGACTTGACTATGTGAATCTTGGGATCGAGACCGGAAAAATGGCGGCTCAGATCTTAAAGGGAGAAGCAAAAGCAGAAGATATGAAATATGAACTTCTCACAGACAGCAGTCTGTATATCAATCAGGCAGTGGCTGATAATCTCGGAATTACCGTTCCGGATGATATGACCCAGAGAGCAGAAGAAACCTTTACAGAAATCTCTCAGGAATAATAGGAAAGCAGATAACAGGAGGCATTAAAAATGGATTTTGCGTTAAGTATACTGGAGCAGGGACTGATCTACGGGATCCTGGCCCTGGGCGTCTATATTACCTATAAAATACTGGATTTTCCGGATCTGACAGTAGATGGAAGTTTTCCCCTGGGGTCGGCGGTGACAGCGTCCCTCCTGACCAAAGGGGTCAATCCTTACCTTTCTCTTCTGATCGCTTTTCTGGCGGGAGTCCTGGCAGGAACCTGTACAGGGCTGATCCACGTAAAAGGGAAAGTCAGGGACCTTCTTTCAGGAATTATTATGATGACCGCTCTGTATACGGTAAATCTTATGATCGCAGGAAGCAATAATGTGCCTCTTTTTGCACAGGATACCATCTTCAGCAATAGCTTCTTGGAAGGGATCACAGGAGGAAATATCCCAGGATATGCGGTGATCCTTCTGATCCTTTTAGTGGCGGTGATCAGCAAGCTGCTGCTGGACTTTTATCTGAAGACCAGATCCGGATATCTGTTAAGAGCAGTAGGAGATAATGAGCTTCTAGTGACCTCTCTGGCAAAGGATAAGGGAAATGTAAAGATCCTGGGACTGGCTATTTCCAATGGACTGGTAGCCCTGTCAGGCTCTGTGTTCTGCCAGCAGCAGGGAGTCTTTGATATCTCTTCAGGAACCGGCTCCATGGTCATTGGCCTTGCCAGTGTTATCGTGGGAACCAGTCTTTACCGGGTAGTCAGCAAGATCGGTCCTTTCCGGAAAAAAAGTTATATCAAGGTGACCACTTTTGTGTTTGTGGGAGCTATTTTATACAAGGCCTGCACAGGTCTGGCCATCCGGTACTTTGTACCTCAGTCCATGAAAATGATCTCAGCCCTGTTCCTGCTGGCTGTGCTTCTTCTCATGCTGGTATTTGACAATATGGATAAAAAGAAGGTGAAGAAAAATGCTTGAACTGCGTCACATTCATAAATATTATAACCCGGGAACAGTCAGTGAAATGTGCCTTTTCCAGGACTTTAACCTGGAGATCCAGAAGGGAGAATTTGTTTCTGTGGTAGGCAGCAACGGTTCCGGAAAGACTTCCATGCTGAACCTGATCTGCGGCAGTATCGGCCTGGATGATGGTCAGATCCTGGTAGATGGAAAAGACATTACAAAACAAAAAGAGTATAAACGGCTGAAACGGATCGGCCGTGTTTATCAGAATCCGGCCATGGGCACCTGTCCGGAAATGACCATACTGGAAAATCTCTCAATGGCAGACTGCAAAGGCGGCTTTTTCGGCCTTCAGAGAGGAACGGATAAGAAAAGGATCCCTTATTACCGGGAGCTTCTTTCTCAGCTGGGGCTGGGGCTGGAAGATAAACTTTCAGTAAAGGTAGGAACACTTTCCGGAGGACAGCGCCAGGCCATGTCTCTCCTTATGTCTGCCATGACTCCTATTGATTTCCTGATCCTAGATGAACATACGGCGGCTCTGGATCCAAAGACGGCGGATCTGATCATGGAACTGACAGAAAAGATCGTAAGAGAGAAAAAACTGACCACTATTATGGTCACTCATAATCTCCGGTATGCGGTGGAATACGGAGACCGGCTTCTGATGATGCACCAGGGAAAAGCGGTGATGGATATCGCCGGAGAAGAGAAGAAAAACCTTCAGGTAGAGGATATCCTGGATAAATTTAACACCATCAGTATTGAGTGCGGAAATTAACAGACTTTTGTATAAATTCACGAATCTGAAATATGGGCTTGAAACCAACCATATATTGTGGTAACATTAGTGTCGCTGACAAAATGTAGTGGAGGTTGAAAGCATGACAACAGAAGAGTGGCTGGGCAGCGAGAACCAGCTTGGAATGGACATCTGGACCAGAAAATACTGCAATGAAGGCGAGGATTTTGAAGCCTGGGTCCAGAGGATCAGCGGCGGAAACCAAGAAATAGGGAAGTATATTAAAGAAAAGAAATTTTTATTCGGGGGAAGGATCTTATCCAACAGAGGATTGAATAAGCAGGGAAGAAAGGTTACTTATTCTAACTGTTATGTGATCGCTCCTCCGGAAGATAATATTGAAAGTATATTTGACTGTGCAAAAAAACTGGCAAGGACATACAGTTATGGCGGCGGATGCGGGATCGATATTTCAAAATTAAGCCCAAGGGGAGCCAAGATCAACAATGCTGCAAAGGAAACCAGCGGAGCAGTATCCTTTATGGAACTGTATTCTCTGGTTACAGGGCTGATTGGTCAGAACGGAAGAAGAGGAGCCCTGATGATCTCTATCGACTGTTCTCATCCGGATGTTCCAGAGTTTATCGAATTGAAAACGGACCTGGAAAAGGTAACGAAAGCAAATATTTCTGTGCGGGTTCATGAAGATTTCATGGAGGCTGTAAAGAAAAATGAAGAATATACCCTGCACTATACCAGGGAGACTACCGGAGAAGTCATCGAAAAAAAGGTAAATGCCAGAGAACTTTTCCACAGGATCACAGAGACAAACTGGGATTATGCAGAACCAGGGGCTCTGTTTTGGGACAGGATCACCAGCTGGAATCTTTTGAGCAATACAAAAGAATTTTCCTATGCCGGGGTAAATCCCTGTGCAGAAGAACCACTTCCCGCAGGAGGAAGCTGTCTGCTGGGAAGCGTGAACCTGGCAGAGTTTGTCCAGAATCCGTTTACAGACGAAGCCTTTTTTGATTTTGAAGGGTTAAAAGAGTGCGTACAGGCTTCTGTCCGGGCTTTAAATGAGGTTCTGGAGGAAGGCCTTCCTCTTCATCCGCTCCAGGAGCAGAGAGACAGCGTAGAACAGTGGAGACAGATCGGTCTGGGGATCATGGGACTGGCTGACGCTCTCCTGAAGCTGGGGCTTACCTACGGGGAAGAAGACGCTGTGGAAATGTGCGACAAGATCGGATTTGCCATGGCGGATACAGCCATCGCAGCTTCTGCAAAGCTGGCGAAGGAAAAGGGAGCTTTTCCAAAGTGCAATGTGGACGAGATCATGTCTACCCCTTTCTTCCGTGCAAATACCACAGAGAAGACCAGAGAACTGGTAAATAAACACGGATTGAGAAATTCTCAGCTTCTTACCATAGCACCTACAGGCACGCTGTCTACTATGCTGGGGATTTCAGGAGGAATCGAACCAGTATATGCCAATTATTACGTGCGCAAGACTGAGTCTCTCCATGGAACAGATGTATATTATAAAGTCTATACAAAGATCGTAGAAGATTATATGAAGCAGCATAATCTCAGCGAGGACAAGGAGCTTCCGGATTATTTTGTGACCGCTATGACTTTAGATTACCGTCAGAGGATCGATATGCAATCTGTATGGCAGAAACATATTGACGCTTCTATCAGTTCAACGGTAAACGTACCCAACAGCTTTACTGTGGAAGAGACAGAAAGCCTGTATCTTTATGCTTATGAGCAGGGCCTGAAAGGAATCACTATTTTCCGTGACGGCTGCAAAAGAGTAGGTATCCTGAATACAGAGCAGAAGGAAGAGAAGAAAGAAAAGAAGATCACAGCGGGAGAAGGTCTGAAGAGAGGCGAAATCCTTCTGGTTACCGATGATGTGGTAGGCAAGAAGAGAAAGCTGATGACAGGCTGCGGAAGCCTGCACTGTATTGCTCTTTTTGATCCTCATACAGGAGCCCTTCTTGAGACCTACTTAAGTAAGGGATCTACCGGTGGATGCAACAACTTTATGGTGGGACTTTCCAGAATGATCTCTATCAGTGCCAGAGGAGGTATTGACATCGAGACGATTGTGGATCAGTTAAATTCCAGCGGTTCCTGTCCTTCTTATACTGCGAGAAGAGTCACCAGAAAAGATACCAGCAAAGGCGCCTGCTGCCCTATGGCTGTAGGAAACGCCCTGATGGATATGTATAAGGAAATGCAGGCAGAGCTGAACCAGAAGCAGGGAAAAGAGCCTATGAAACCTAAAAAAGCTCCAAAGCCTAAGGCTGTGACTCCTGTGGAAGAGACAGACAAGATGTATTGTCCGGAGTGCGGAGAACCTCTGGTATTTGAGGAGGGCTGCAATATCTGCAAGAGCTGCGGATGGAGCAAATGCCATTAAGAGAAAACAGCAGCTCTGAAATCCTGGCGGAAGGCAGAGCAGTATGATATAGGAAAAGGCGGCCGCTGAAGAAATCTGACCATGAAGATTTTGAACAGCGGCTGCCTTTTTGATCATAAAGAAGAACTATAAAAGGAGGAGAAAAATGCGGCTGGAAAAGATACAGAAAGTCTTGAAAGAAAAAAATTTCCCATATACCTATACAGAAGAAGACGGCTGCGGCAGTATTGATTTTGAATACCGGGGAGTGGTCTATCATGTGTGGGAATTTCAGGATCAGGACCAGTGGGGCGCGGAGACTAATGTGAGGACTGTAGGACGTCATGAAGATATCCTGGGAAATTACGAAGAAGAGATCATAAAACTGATCGGTGGCTGGAAGTAGGGCCGGGAGAGGAAAAAACGATGAAAGAAAACAAATATGATGATCCGGAGTTTTTTCAGAAATATAGTGAAATGAACCGGTCGAAATACGGTCTTCAGGGCGCCGGAGAGTGGCAGGAATTCCAGAAGATGATGCCTGACTTTAAAGATAAAGAGGTTCTGGACCTGGGCTGCGGCTATGGGTGGCACTGTGCTTACGGGGTACAGAAAGGCGCCGCAAAGGTACTTGGCATAGATCTTTCCGAGAAAATGCTCCGCCAGGCAGAAAAGATCAACAGCTACGAAAAGATCACTTATCAGAGAGTGGCTATGGAAGATCTGGAATTTCCGTCCCATTCTTTTGATATTATACTCAGCTCTCTGGCTTTTCACTATGTCAAGGATTTTCCTTCTCTTGTCAGGAAGATCAGCGGATGGCTAAGACCCGGCGGAACCTTTGTTTTCTCTGTAGAACATCCGGTATTTACTGCCTATGGCTCTCAGGATTGGTACTATGATGAAAAAGGGAAGATTCTTCATTTTCCCGTAGATAATTACTATTACGAAGGAAAGCGGGAAGCCGTATTTCTGGGAGAAAAGGTCACAAAATACCACAGGACCCTGACTACCTATGTGAATACACTGCTGAAAAACGGATTTGTCCTGGAAAATCTGGTGGAACCGGCCCCTCCGGAAAATATGATGGATCTTCCAGGGATGAAAGATGAGATGCGCCGGCCCATGATGCTGCTGGTCCGGGCGAAGAAATAAATACTGGCGAAAAAATGTTATAGAAAAAGCGCTGTTACATTAAACACATGTCAGGAATATTTATACATTTTATGCGAATTTATCGAGCATAGCTTTGAGACTATAGGATCAAAGCGGCACAGACTGAGCAATAAAATGTATAAATATTCTAGATTTTGTTTAATAGGACAGCGCCTTTTTGTATGTTATTTATAATTTAATACCAGCGGACCATTGGGAAATCATTATTGATACCCTTTGTCAGAAGAATCTGATGGATATCAATGATGCCGTTATGGAAAGTTGCCGCACAGGCATTCAGATACATATCCCACATACGAAGGAAACGTTCGTCGAACATTTTCCGCTCTTCCTCTATATGCTTGTGGAAATTATCCGCCCAGCACAGAAGGGTCTTGTTGTAATGAAGACGGAGATTTTCCACATCCATGGTATGGAAATTATCCTCAGCCAGACAGGACAGGATCTCCCGGAGGCTTGGAATCGTTCCGCCCGGGAAAATATATTTTTTGATCCAGGGATCTCCGGCATGCTCTTTCAGAGCGCTGATAAAGTGAAGGAGGAATACGCCGCCTTCTTTCAGGACTTTGCTGACACAGTCTACAAAAAGCTGGTAGTTTGGTCTGCCTACATGCTCGATCATACCTACGCTGACAACACGGTCAAAGGTATAGCCGCTTTTTGGAAGATCACGGTAGTCCATGATCTCAGCTGTAAGGTAATCCTGAAGACCTTCCTTTTCAATACGGCGGTTAAATTCCGCGCACTGTTCTTTACTTAAAGTGATGCCTACGCCTTTGATCTTGTATTTTTTTGCTGCTTCAATAAGTAAAAATCCCCAGCCGCAGCCGATATCCAGCAATGTCATGCCTTCCTTCAGATTTAATTTCTGAAGGATATAATCTACTTTATTTACCTGAGCCTGATACAGGGTATCATCCGGGTTCTTGAAATAACCGCAGGAATAACTCATGGTTTCGTCCAGCCATAACTTATAGAAGTCGTTTCCGATATCATAATGAGAAGTTACTTCTTTTTCCTGATTTTTCTTGGAAACAGATGTATGGATCAGTTTTTTCAGGGCAGATTCATTGGTGGAGAATTTCCCCATCTGTCCCAGAAAATGATCAAGGGCATAGTAAAGGTCTCCCTCGATTTCCAGATCTCCGTCCATGTAAGCTTCTCCAAGAGCCAGAGAAGTGCTGGTGAGAAGTTTTGTTTTTGGTATTGGTTTTTTAAAATCTACGGTAAATTCCGGTTCTCCTTCTCCGATAAGATATTCTTTGCCATTCAGTTTTACCTTAAAGGGATAGTCGTCAAATTTCCGCAGAAAGGTGATCATAATATCTTCCAAGTTTCCTACCTCCAGTTAAAAATTTGCTGTGATGCTATGGGAATATTGCATATAAAAACTGCCAATTATAGTACCATAATTATTTTAATCCTGAAAAAAAACAACTTCAAGGCGCTAATAGACGAAAATTACAGACAATATTTCAGGAATCATTATAAAAATGACGAATAACAGATCAGGTTCGATGTTTAAAATGCCAGACTGTGTATTTACAGAAAAACAAACAAGTGTCTTGTCACATGTAAAAACATGGTGTATAATTCCTGTTAAAATTGTGTTAACAGGAGGGGACAGGGATGGAGTCCGTAAAAGAAGAAATCGAGAAGCTGAAGAAAGAAAAAAGAGCCGTTATACTGGCTCATTATTATGTGCCGGGAGAGGTCCAGGAGATCGCAGATTACATAGGAGATTCTTATTTTCTGAGTAAAAAGGCAAGAGAAACCGATGCAGAAGTGATCCTTTTCGCAGGGGTATCCTTTATGGGAGAAAGCGCCAAGATCCTGAATCCAGAGCGGATGGTGCTGCTTCCGGATCCTCAGGCTGACTGCCCTATGGCTCATATGGCTTCCCCGGAAAAGATCCGGGAAATGCGGGATCGATATGAAGATCTGGCAGTGGTCTGTTATATTAATTCGTCCGCCCGGCTGAAGACTTTGTCAGATGTATGTGTGACTTCCTCCAATGCGGTAGATATTGTAAGAAAACTGCCCAACAAAAATATTTTTTTTATACCTGACGGAAACCTGGGGGCTTATGTGGCGGCTCAGGTTCCGGAAAAAAATGTGATCCTTAATGAGGGATACTGCCCGGTACACCGGGAGATTACCTTGGAGGATGTAAATAAGGCCAGAAAGGATCATCCCGGAGCTTTTTTGCTTGTTCATCCGGAATGTACAGCTGAAGTAGTGAAAAAGGCAGACTTTGCGGGAAGTACTTCCGAGATCATCCATTTTGCCTGTCAGTCGGAAAGAAAGGAATTTCTTATTGGAACAGAAGAAGGGGTCCTGTGGGAACTGAAACAGAAATGTCCGGAAAAAGATTTTTATCCGGTAAAATCGGAACAATGTTGTCCTGGTATGAAAAAGGTTACTCTGGAAAAAGTAAGAGATGCATTGAAAGAGGAGAAGTGTCAGGTAATCCTGGATGAAGAGACGGCCCAGAAAGCAAGAAAGCCTCTGGATAGAATGCTGGAGTTGGGAAAGTAGGAGGAAAGAAAGATGAAAATACAAAATACGGATGTGCTGATCGTGGGAACAGGAGCCAGCGGACTTTTTGCGGCTCTTCATATCCCTCAGGATCTCCGGGTACTGATGATCACAAAAGGCCAGGTAAGAGAAAGCGATTCTTTTCTTGCCCAGGGCGGGATCTGTATGCTGAGAGATGAAGATGACTATGAAAGTTTTATGGAAGATACTTTAAAGGCAGGCCATTATGAAAACCGCCGGGAGTCTGTGGATATCATGATCCGCTCATCCCAGGGAGTGATCCGAGAGCTGATGGATTATGGGGTGGATTTCGCAAGAAAAGACGGAAAACTGGATTTTACCAGAGAAGGATGCCATTCTAAGCCAAGGATTTTGTTCCACGAAGATATTACTGGAGAAGAGATCACCAGCAAACTGCTGCAGGCTGTACAGAAACTGCCTAATGTAGAAATCCTGGAGCAGGTTACCATGCTGGATATGATCGAAAAAGAGAATACATGTCTCGGAATCCTGGCCAGGACAGAAGAAGGGGAGCATCTGGGAATACAGGCAGAGTATACCATATTCGCCACCGGCGGTATCGGAGGTCTGTATCAGCATTCTACCAATTATCCTCATCTCACAGGAGACGCCCTTGCCATAGCCATGCGTCATGGGGTAGAATTAGAACATATTGACTATATCCAGATCCATCCCACGACTCTGTATTCAAAAAAGCCCGGCCGACGGTTCTTGATCTCAGAATCTGTCCGGGGAGAAGGAGCGAAACTCTATAATGCAAAAGGGGAGCGGTTTGCCAATGAGGTACTGCCCAGGGATGTGCTGACTGCAAAGATCCGGGAGCAGATGGAAAAGGACGGGAAGCCTTTTGTATGGCTGGATATGACAGTTCTGGGAGAAAAGGTCATATTGAATCATTTCCCGCACATCTATGAAAGATGTCTGGAGGAGGGCTATGATGTGACAAAGGACTGGATACCGGTAGTGCCTGCCCAGCATTATTTTATGGGAGGGATTCATGTGGACCGTGACAGCAAAACAACCATGGACCGCCTCTATGCGGTGGGAGAGACCAGCTGCAATGGCGTCCACGGCGCCAACCGTCTGGCCAGCAATTCTTTACTGGAGAGTCTGGTATTCGGAGAAAGAGCAGCTTCTTCTATCGTGGAACACTGGGAGAGGGCAAACAGATCAGCAGAGGAATTTTCAAAGCTTCTTCAAAAGACAGAGGTGTGCGTCTGCCGGCAGGAGAAGGATCTTGCAGATACATATAAGCAGGAAGTATTAGGAGAAATTGAAAGGGAGAGACAGGCAAAATGAATGAGATAACCATGAAATTAAATGCGGACCGGCTGATCCGTATGGCCTTGGAGGAAGATATTACCAGTGAGGATATTACCACAAATTCTGTGATGAGGGAAAAACAGCTGGGAGAAGTCCAGCTTTTATGCAAAGAGACAGGTATCATTGCCGGGATCTGGGTGTTTGAGAGAGTGTTTACTCTTTTGGATGAGAATACAGAGACAGAGTTTTATGTAAAAGACGGGGATAAGGTGGAAAAAGGACAGCTTTTAGGAATCGTAAAGGGAGATATCCGGGTGCTTCTCTCCGGAGAACGGACTGCCCTGAATTATCTTCAGAGAATGAGCGGTATTGCTACCTATACCCGTCAGATCGCTGACCTGCTTAAAGGCAGTAAGACAAAACTTCTGGATACCAGAAAGACTACTCCTAATATGCGTATCTTTGAGAAATATGCGGTAAAGACAGGCGGCGGATATAATCACAGATATAATCTTTCTGACGGAATACTCTTAAAGGACAATCATATCGGAGCAGCCGGAAGTGTGAGAAAAGCAGTGGAAATGGCAAGAGAATATGCGCCATTTGTCAGAAAGATCGAAGTGGAGACAGAAAATCTGGATATGGTAAAAGAGGCTTTGGAAGCAGGAGCAGATATCATCATGCTGGACAATATGTCACCTGAAATGATGAAGGAAGCTGTAGCGCTTATCGATGGCAAAGCTCAGACAGAATGTTCCGGGAATGTGACAAAAGAAAATATTGAGAGACTGATATCCATAGGCGTAGACTATATATCCAGCGGCGCGTTGACTCATTCTGCGCCTATTTTGGATCTTTCTCTGAAGAATCTTCATGCCGTGTATTAATTACACAAAATGTTCCCCGGATTCGCAGGCGGCCGTCCAATGAACATAAATGCTCGCTTGGCTCCCTGATTTGTGGTACAATAGAGACAGGAAACCAGGCATAGAATTATTAAAGAAAGGATAACAGCGGAGGAGATGACAGTGCAGATGGCAGGAGAAGAGCGGAGACAGGAGATTTTAAAATATATAGAAGAAAGCGAAAAGCCGGTATCCGGTCAGAAGCTGGCGGAAATATTCCATGTAAGCAGACAGGTGATCGTTCAGGATATCGCTTTGCTGAGAGCTGGAGACAGAGAAATCCTCTCCACCAACAGAGGCTATGTGTACAAAGATGAAAAAAAGGCTGTGAGGATCTTCCGTGTCTTCCATTCTGATGAACAGATTGAGGAAGAGCTGAATATCATCGTAGATTGGGGAGGCAGGGCTGCAGATGTTTTTGTAGAACATGAGGTTTACGGAGAACTGCGTGCCGCTTTAAATATCAGTTCCAGGATGCAGGTCAGGAAATTCTTGGAAGAGATCCGAAGCGGTAAGTCCCGCCCTTTGACCAGTCTTACCTCAGGATACCACTGCCATACAGTCTATGCAGACAGTGAAGAAATCCTGGACAGAATTCAGGACAGTCTGAAGAAAGCAGGGATTTTATCTGTTTAGTGCCTGGAAGTCCTGGATTTTCTGGTCGCAGAGAAAGGAGAAGGCTTATGGGGAAAAGAGTCATTACAATCAGCCGGGAATTCGGCAGCGGAGGTAGAACAATCGGAAAGAAAACGGCAAAACGTCTGGGAATTCCTTACTATGATAAGGAATTGATCAGAAAGATCGCAGAGGAAACCGGCTTTTGCCAGGAATTTGTAGCAAAACAGGGGGAAGAAGCTTCCAGCTCCAATTGGTTTTTCTATAATCTTTCTCAGGGACAGGCTTTGGGTCCCAACGGAATGTCCATGTCAGATTACCTCTGGTCGGTTCAGTATAAGATCATCAGGGAACTGGCAGAAAAAGAGCCTTGTGTGATCGTAGGCAGATGCGGGGATTATGTGCTGGAAGACAGGAATGACTGCCTTCATGTATTTGTCCATGCACCTATGGAATTTAAAAAGGAAAGGATCCTCAGGCTCTACGGAGAAAGGAAGGAAAAACCGGAAAAACGTCTGGAGGAAAAGGATAAGAAAAGAAAACTCTACTATCAGCATTATACCGGAAGGGACTGGGGAATGGCTAAAAACTATCATCTTTGTCTGGACAGCAGTCTCATAGGTATTGATAACTGCGTGGACATTATAGAAAGACTGGCGAAAGGACTTTAAGGATTTATGGACAAAATATTGATCAGAATGGCAATACCAGAGGAAGCCGGGATCCTGGCAGAAATTGAAGGAATCTGCTTTCCTCCTCAGGAGGCGGCTTCACCGGAGCAGATAGAGGAAAGGATGAGGACTTTTCCCGAGAACTTTGTAGTGGCAGAGGCAGATGGAAAACCTGTAGGTTTCATTAATGGAGGAACTACAGACAGGCCATATCTTCCCGATGAAATGTATCATGATGCGAGCCTTCATATTCCCGGGGGAGATTACCAGACAGTTTTCGGACTGAATGTGCTGCCGGAATACCGGCATCAGGGAATTGCAGGAGAGCTGGTGGAATATTTTTCTGCCTTGGCTGAAAAACGGGGAAAAAAAGGTGTGGTCCTGACCTGCAAAGAAAGACTTATCGGATTTTACGAAAACCATGGGTTTCAATGCTATGGGGAGGCGGATTCTTCCCATGGAGGGGCTGAATGGTATGACATGAGAAACGTATTTTGAAAAAAGAAAGAGAGCCGGACAGGTATGAGGAGTATTTTCCCCAATCTGTCCGGCTTTTGATTTTAAAATTCCCGAGTGATATTTTTCAGCCATTTATAGCTTTTGTAATGACGATATACAAACGGAAGTTTTACGAATTCATCAGTGCAGATAAGAAAGTATACCCACATAGGAGGCAGTTTTAATACAAAGGCAGAGAGAAAGCCAAGAGGGACTGCATAAATCCACATGTCAATAAAGTCGCAGATAAATCCCCATCTGGAGTCTCCCCCTGCTCGGAAAATACCAGTGATCACTGAAGAATTCATGGCTTGTCCAAGAACATAGTACATATTGATAAAGAGCATAATATTCAGATATCCCTGGGACACGGCGCTCAGATCAGACATATTCATAAATACAGGACGGAGGAGGAAAATCAGGATTCCTCCGGCAATACCGCTGAAAAAGGTTACTTTGCAGAAACGGGAAGCATCTGCTTTTACCAGATCCATGTGTCCGGCGCCAATGGATTTTCCAAGAAGAATAGCTCCGGAGCTGGCAATTCCGAAACAAATGACAGTTCCGAGATTCCGGGCTACTACTACCACCGCGTTTGCCGCTACCATATCGCTTCCCAGGTGCCCCATGATTACAGAATACATGGAAAAGGCGACTCCCCAGGAAACTTCATTTCCAAAAGCCGGAAGGGAATATTTCATAAAATCTGCAAAAAGAAGTTTATTATGCTGGAAGATGGTAACCGGGCGGAAGCGGAGTGTTTTAAAATGTAGAGCGTCTGTCATACATAATCCCAGTTCTATAAAACGGGCAATGGTTGTGGCAAGAGCTACTCCTGCGATTCCCATTTCCGGGGCCCCCAATAATCCGAAGATCAATACAGCATTTAAGATAATATTTAAAATTAAAGCCGTACCGTTTACAACCGTGGCAAAGATCACCCTCTCAATAGTACGCATAGTGCACAGATAGACCTGGGAAATACTCATAAAGAGATAAGAAAAGCTGACTACTCTGAGATAAGTTTCTCCAGGCTCAAAGAGAGAAGGGTCGTTGGTAAAAATATGCATCAATACAGAAGGGCAGAAGAAGGCCAGTATAAAAAATACAAGGGAGATTAAAATAGAAAGCCGCATGCCGATCCCCATGATCTTTTCGATGGTATGGGTATCTTTCTTTCCCCAATACTGTGCTGCCAGCATAATGATACCGGAAGAAATCCCTGTATAAACAAGGTTTAGGATAAACATGATCTGACTGGCAAGAGAACCTGCAGCCAGGGCTGTCTGACTGACGAATCCAAGCATGATTACATCAGCGGAACTGACTGCCGTAGTGATAAGATTCTGCATGACGATAGGCAGAGCCAGCCGGAACATATCTCTGTAAAAAGTAGAAGTATTCTCTTTGGTTATTCCATTCATATCATAAGTACCTCCATGAGTAAAAGAAGACTGCCCCATTTAACCGAAGTCTGGCATATTACATCCGGCAATTTATGGAACAGCCCTTTAAGATCTAAGTCCATTATAGAGGAAACGTGAGGGAGAATCCTCTAAAAAAAGCAGAAAAAACTACGATATTATGACTTTTGCTTTTAAAGTAATAATAGATCGGGGACATTCGTTGCAATCTTGAGGAAGGTATGTTACTCTCTTTAGAGAAAAATTGTTACGATAGAAGGCAGGACAAGAAAATGCGCTACAGAAAACCAAAATATTATTCGGATTTTCAATGTATAGCCGGCAGCTGTCCGGACACCTGCTGCGCAGGATGGCAGATTGTGATCGACGAGGAATCTCTGGAAAAGTACGGCAAAATAAAAAGTGATTTCGGCACTCGGCTTTTAAACTCCATTGACTGGTACCAGGGAATTTTTGAACAATATAACAGACGCTGCAGCTTTTTGAATGAGGAAAATCTCTGCGATATTTACCAGGAACTGGGATCCGAGGCCCTTTGTCAGACCTGCCGCCAGTATCCCAGACATGTAGAAGAATTTGAAGATCTGAGGGAATATTCTCTTTCTCTTTCCTGTCCGGAAGCAGCCAGGA
>ERZ1643249.669-NODE-669-length-37389-cov-8.221996_pt1 | contig 37389 bp, 52 predicted proteins | sample MGYA00579263_ERZ1643249 | MGnify/ENA primary metagenome ERZ1643249 (study PRJEB29033, sample SAMEA4952264) | chicken gut metagenome | biome: Broiler Chicken; feature: Gastrointestinal Tract; material: Caecum | place: Ireland | collected 2018 | study: Broiler...
GTGCTGCATCATGCACGATACGCCACACAGTATCACCCTTCTTGCACGGCAGCACCACGCCCCGTCCCTCCCTGTCCGCCTGGGCAAGCTCGCGGAGACGGGCGAGGGGAATATCCCGCACAATCTCCAACCGTTCCCCCGCTGAGGCCCTGAGCGTCAGTCCGCGCCCGTATTCATCAAGGATGCACTCGATTTCCTCGGGTTCCAGGCCGGTGTCCTCGTAGGCGGCGAGGCGCAAAGATATATTTTTTAAAATTTCGTCAAATTCCGGTTCTCCCTGATACTTTGCGATATCAAGGATGTTATAAGCACCGTTAGGATCACTTTTCACAAGGAAAAGGGTTTCTTCCCAATCTTCCAGGCCGAAATCGGCTTCGTGTGTAAGACGTTCCATGCTCATTCCTCCTTCTGGCCACGCCATTCCGGTGAATCGCACCCACCGCAAGAATCGGCTTCTCTGTCATGTTTTTCGCACCATTCGTCCGCGCTGTCCCACCACTTGCATTCCGGGCATCCTGTCCATTGAAAAATTGTTTTGATAGCCGCATCCCGCTCGGCTTTCACCTTTTCAAGCTCGGATTCCAGCCTAGCATTTTCCGCCTTATAGCTATTCGCCGCACCGCGCATGGCTTTCAGTTCGATTTGCAGGGTGGCGAGGGCTTCGGCGGCTTCTCTACATTCTTCCTGCTTAAATCCATAGGTTCCACATTCTTTGAGGCGGTCAATCAGCTTTTCAACGTCCATCATGTGTCCTCCTCCGTTGACTGCTGGAGCCACTTCAAAATGGTTTGCTGTGTGTCTGGATATTTGCTTTCAACTCCATGGTGTTTTGAGACTGCCTCACAACGCCATACCATCAATTCCCACGCCAGCTCCTCATCACTCATGGCCCGGATTTTATCTCCGTTTGTCATTTGTCCTCCTCTCCCTCCGGCGGACGGCGGTCAGGCGGTGCGGGGAAAGCATGGCGATACGGCCAAATTCCATATTGGTTTCTGACTTTCTCCGGCCTTCTTTTGTTATTAGCCTGAGTAAACCAATCTGCCCATCTACAATTATCCGGTCGATAATCTCCGTTAAAATCAATTCGGTCTATCGTAAGGCTTTCTTTATATCCGTGTTCTTTTGCCCATTTGACGAATGTCGGAAATCCGGTTTCTTTGTCCGACCACTCTTCACAGACTGTAATTCCGCGTCCTCCATAATTGTGATAACTATTTGAGTTCGGATTGAAACACCGGCTTATCATCGACTTCCAGCAAGAGTACAAACGCCGCTCATCAGAAGTTAACCCATGATGCTTCGCTTTTTCTCTTTTCACATCGAGATTTAGACAACCACAAGACTGGCAACTACCATTCCTAAGGTGACGGCCAAGAGCAATTCTCTCATTTCCACAGTCACATTTGCACCGCCACAGTATTTTCCTATAATCGTCGTGCCCGGCTTGCTCAATTACAATCAGTCGTCCAAACCGCTGTCCTGTTAAATCTCTAAATGCTCCTATTGTTCTCACCTCCGTCATCCTCCACCCTCACCCACTCGTTCGGCTGGGTGAGGGTGGGCCGTGCCAGCGTTATACTTGCGGAGACTTCGGGATTTACAGTCTTAACAAGAGCCAATGTTCCACAATCGGCGCACTTTACCAGATACAGCCGTTCCTCGCAATAATAAGTTTCCAACGGCCCTCCGCAGAGGCGGCAAACATAGCCCGTCCTTTCCCCGTGTCCTTTGGGCTCATCATAAAATTTGTGGCACAGTTTATCTAAGTAGGTCGCGCCTTTCTCAATCGCCTTTGCCATCTTTCAGCGCCTCCAATCTGTCTAAATCCCCCGACAGCACCAGGGCCACAGCCTCGCAGAGGATGCCCATTTTTACCCTCTCCATGTTATCCCAGGATAGGTCTTTCCTGTTCCCGTTCCGTTGTCCTGCTGTCTTTTGCGTGGCCATTTGTACCCACTGGAAAACCAGCTCCCGCAGCATGGGTATATTGGACTTCTGACCGCCGCGCTGGAGAGCTGCCCACATGGAAAAGTCCTCCAGTGGTCTTGGGTCAAGTCTCTCCATGCAGCGCCTCCATCTTCTCCATCACCATCTCCACGGCCTCGTCCGTCATGGGAGCGCCGCAATTACAAAACGGTTCCTCTTTTGTATTTTCTCTGCCACAAATACTGCAATGATAAACAACAAAGTCGTGCAGTATCACTTCCCCTTGCTCGTCATATTCTACGGGGATATAAGTCTGCCTCAGTTCCTTAATCCACTTTCCCCTCCACACCTTCTCCACCTGCTCCCGGCTGACGGGGCGGAGGGCGGAGAGGGCAATCTCAGCCATCTCTTTTCGCCTACGATATAAACTATCATTCTCTCCCGGATTACTACCAAATCCGCTATCAAGCACCACTTGCGCCGCTGTGAGCTGCTTTTCAAACAATACAATCGCTTCTTCCCGCGTCATAATCATCCTCCTAAAAATGATATTGCAGCTCCTCATCCAGCATTGCCCACCTAAAATGATCGCTGAGTACAATCAGTTTTTGATCTTCCAGCGCAAACCGCTTTTCAAAATCATGTACGGTTCTCCCATCTGCCTTAAACGTGACCGGGCTGTCTTTGTCCCATTTGAGCATCAACGCCCACAAATCCGGGTAGTTCTTGCGCAGGAGCCTGAGCTGTCCCACGCCCTGGTTGTGACAGAACCAGCAACCTCCGCGTGTTGCAGTTGTGTATATCGGGCTGAGAAGGTCGTTTTCTTCACACCACCGGCGGCAATAGGCTTCGTCCCAACCAGATTCTACAAGGGGGGATTTTTTGGTTTCTGTCAGGTTGTGAAAACGGTTCGGTTCGTCAGCGGCAATGCCTATATACTGGATCGCGTCCCGGTTGATCTTTCTCAGCGCTGGAAGCTTTAACTGCTGCAAGCACCACTGCCCGCGCTGCATAGGCCAGCCGTATTGTTTGCCATCAAACTTTGTCTTTCGCCCTGTTCGCCCACGCCGGAAATAGAATCCCCGCTCAAAAGTGATTCCGCTGGAGACATGCTCTACCTCTATGCCCCACCGCCTCTTTATGATTCTGTCAGCATTGGCCTTGAACTCCACCATGGGCGGCAGGTCAGCGGGGATAGTATCGGTAGCCCAGACTTCCGCGTGAACAATCCGGTCCAGCGGCCAGCCCAGCTGCTCGATTGCGCCCAGGCAGGCTAACGAGTCTTTGTCAGCTAACCATAGCTGAGTGACAAAATATGCTCAGCCATGATATATGCTCACCCCCCTTTTTCTATAACCGCCTTTTTGTTCAATCTTCGGAGTTGAAAATATCCTTTCTATGCTCCACCCTTTATGCTTTCTGTCATAAAATACTGATTTGGATATTCCATATTTTTTGCAAGCACTTTCAACAGTATGAAATTCTCCAAACACATAGAATTTTAGCACATTGCTTTTGTTTTTCTGCTGTTCCTCTATTGTAATCCAGACGCAATTTTCCGAATTATACGGACCTAAACCACATTTTCTTTCTATCGTCAATCCTTTTTTGTATCCAGACGAAATAGCCCATTTTCTAAAATTTGAAAAATCTTCCCATTCTTTACATATTGTTATTCCTTTACCACCATACCAAATGTAATCATGGCAATTTGGGTTATTACATCGTTGTCTCATTGACTTCCAGACATTATACAAATCAGTCCCGCATCCTCCGTGCTTTATTTTTGCCATTTTATCACCTCTTTAAAAATGAGAATATGCTCCAATCATTACCCCTCCCAACCATCCGAACGGTTGATTTCCTCCACCAGCTGGAGGGCATCGATGGCGGCCTGGTAGCATTCTATCTTCCGCTGTATGTTGGCAGCGTATTCTTCATTCCCCCAGCGGAGTTCCCTTTCCCGGTTCCGGATGCAGCGGTCCCGCTGCACCTGAAAGAATCTGATATATTCATCCATTCCCGATCCCTCCGAAGGTCCTTGAAATCTCCTGCTGCATCCCTTCCGGAATCTCTTCCGGGAAGATGACGGCCTGCAGGATCAATCCCACTTTGGCAGCCAAATACACTTTTCCGGCTGCGTTCACCCGTTCCATGATAGCAAAATGGCCGTCTGACGTATCCAGCGGAGAGAAGTATTCCGTATTTACCACTGCCAGCCCGCGGCAGGTAATAACCGGCCTATAGGATTCTCCGTGCCATTGAATGATTATGTTGGGCAAATCAGCTTCTTTTTCCCCGCTCTCGGTATCGGCCAGATTGCATAAGGTATCATCGGCCATCCGGTTTTCCAGCTGCCAGTCATCCCGATCCTTCCCGGGAATGTCAAACAGTCCCAGCAGGTGCTCTGCCTCCATGACCGGCATTCCCTGCATCCGGTAGACGGCTCTGCCGGCAAGAATGTACTGTGCGGCCACCTCTCCCCGGTGATCCGGCCTTGTCCACAGTTCTGCTTTCTTTTGAGACTTGCAGATAGCAGCAATTCTTTTAATTTTCATTTCTTTTCACTCCATTCAATCCACCGCGTGGTCAGCGGCGGCATGATTTTTTGTTTACCTTCCAGCATGAGATATATAGCGTCTGCCCCTGTTTGCATTGCCCTTTTGATTTCCTCGATGGTGTATCCTTCCAGGTATGACTCCCAAATAAAATCTTCCGGACTTTCTGAGCCATCATATACCAGTTTTGGGCGCTCCAATGATATTCCCAGCTGCTTCATCTTCTGCGGCAGCCATGATGCGCTTACACCCAATGCCGCAGCAATCTCTGTCCAGGTATACCGCTGTCTTTTTTTCCAGGCAGCCCATTCCAATTCGTTCATTCCTTCTCCTTCGTTACAAAACTTTACACATTTACAAGTTTTCAAAATGCTGATCACTCAGCACATCATTTTCTCGTTTTTTGGCTTACGCTTTTCCGGCACCCGCACATATTTAAAATACAAATATCCATATGGAGTACTCATGGTTTCTGTAAGGATGTATCCTTTGGGTGCCCGCGGCGGTTTATCTTCTGAATACTCACGCTTTATTTCTTTTGGAGGTTCGGCAGTCGGTTTCCGTATGTTTTTTGTCTGTTTCCATCGGTGCCCTCCTTGTTCCGGTGTCCAGTGATTGAAAAGATAATTTGCTAATGATGAGTAATCCTGTCCGTGATCCACTCCATTATAAAAATTGTGTTCCCGCAGATGACTGCAGGATACAATCCTTCCATATGTCCACTGCTTCCTTATGACTTCCTCCGGTACGCCTTCTGAAAGCATATGGCTGTGTATTCGGTTGGTACTTTTTCCTCTTCCCAGGTAAATGAAAATAACGGCCTTCGGGCAGGCGTATTTCAACCTTCGAAAATATAAATCCCGGATATGCTTGGCTTCTTCAAATGTATGTACTTCATGTTCATCGTCTATGGTTAGAGTGCTATATAAGGAAGTCGGTGAAAAGTTTTCATTCACCAGCCTTGCGTGGTTGCGGCGAGATATTCCCATTCGATGCTGTTCACGTTCAGTATCATCTTTAAACCGTATTCGTGGTGCGCATTTTTTAACGTCCGCTCTATTCGATATGCTATATATAATCTGTTCGCACACAGCACCGGAAAACAGCCTTCGTTTTACTCTTTTCATATGAATATACGGCCCTTTCGTTTGTTTGACAAAGGGCCGTATATATGCTACAATAATATTGTCATTTTATAGCATACGACCCTTATATGCCTCCGTCCTGTACGCTCATACAGAACGGAGGCCTTTTTTTACGATCTCCTCTTGCACATACCACCTTTCAAAGTCCTTCCGTTCCTGGTCAGACAGCGGATCTGCCACAGGTATTCCCATAATGCCCCGGTATTCCCCCAGCTTTTCCCGAATTCCGCTGGAATTGATATCCAGCCGGAAGCCCTGCTCATTGGGCCATAGCTTCCTTAACTCCATGTTTACCAGTTCATCCAAACTGGGCTTAAAATCCTTAAAATCCTTAATCATATCCACTTCTCCGTCCGTAAAACTCTTTTCGGCATCTTGGCTTTCATAATCTCAATCACGCCGTTTTCTATTTTCCGGCGTTCTTTGTCCCGCTCTTTCAGTTGCTTTTCTGCTTTGGCCCAGTCCAGATATAGCCTGCACTCCGCATGGCATCCCTGCCGGCGCATGGTGCAGTCCTTACATGGGCTAATCATCGTCAATCCCCCGGCAAATGAGTTCTGCAATCCCGCCGAGAACTGCGAAAAAGAGGGACGCCACCCCTATACAAAGGAGCAAGGTAATGATGTCGTTCAGCATTTTTCTGTCCTTTCTTCCCATGCGGCTATGGCTGCCGCCGTCATCTGTTCCCGGGTAGGCTTGTCCATCGGATGAACAATGTCCTGCCCCCTCTTGTTTTTTGGCATGATGAGGATCCGCTCCCCGCTCTTCTTTTCCACCAGCAGGCAGTCATGGATAATAATGCCATGAGCCCGAAAGGCGATTTTTGCTAACACTTTCCCCTTTGTCCTGGGGAAAACTTGTACTTTTTCAATTTGCATCGGTATCCCCTCACAAATAACTCTTGCCGAAGATGGCCCGGAACTCTTCCCGGCTGTGGCCTTCTTCTTCAAAACGCTCCTGATACTGACGTTTGAGAGAAAGGTCTAGTTCTCTGTTGTTATGTACGCCCTCCGGCCCCTGATGGCAGTTGTGGCAAATATGGATTGTCATTCCATACTTTTCCGCCAGCTTCCGGATTCCCCGCCCATGAAAAACATGGTGTTTTTCAATGGGGTTATAGAAGCTCTCCCAGCATCCACACAATTCACACTGTCTCATTTATTTCTTCCTTTCTAAGTCTTCCTACCGGCTCCACTTCCTTCAGGGCGTCCGGGTCGCTGATTTCCACATCATACCCCTGAGCAATCAGGGCATTATATTGTGCCTGCACTGATTTCTGCCAAACGCGGGCCCGCCAGCACTCCAATTCTTCCGGCGTCAGTTCCTCCATGGGGATGGATGCCGCACCGAATCCCCGCTCCCCATGGATCAGCATCCGCCGGTGTACCGTGTATTCTTTCGCCATCACATCCCCTCCCTTGTGTCAGATTATGCCGTTCCCTGCTTGTCAGATTCCCTGGTTCCTTGTCCTCCCCGCCGCCCTGTGCTATAATGAGGGAAGAAAGGAGGAGTTTTTTTGAATTATACGGAAATTATCTGTTCTTTGATTGCTTTTTTGGGCGTTGTCCTTTCCGGCTTTGTTTCATGGTTTACCGCACGTTATGCCGCCAAAAAGGAAGCTGAAAAAATGCTGCTGTCCTGGAAGCACGAATCAGAAGTTTCCTTCGAAGAGGAATTTTCCGAAATGGTTTCAGCTGCCAATGAGTTTATCCTGCGCCGAAGCCCAAAACGCAAACGGGATGTCTGTTCCCGAATTTTGACGTTATGCGCCAAATCTCCGGCAAGCTTGCTGCCATATCTGCAAAAGCTTTACCAGCTGTTTCGGAATCCTCCCCCTGAAACCTCTCTCCTGATATCCGCGTTATCAGAAATAATAGAAGCAGAAAATAAAAACCGCACATGCCGCTAATATCCCCCATGCGCCCAGCAGGCCCCGGAAATATCCGGTCTTCCCTGCCGGGTTTATTTTTTTCAATCTCCCATACAGGATAAATTGAAACAGTGCAGCAGCTATCAGCATGATCCAGAGATATGGCACCCTCTCACCCCCTGGCCCCGCTCTGGAGCCTGTCGTAATGTCATTTGTCAAAAGAAAATTTCCTTCGCGTCCTTTCCGACGCTGGCCGCGAACCTTTTCATCTCTCCAAGGGTGAAGTCCTTGCGCCCGTTGATCCGGGTAGAAAGCGTTTGCCGGGTGATCCCCATCTCTCGGGCCACCGCTTCCATGCTTTTGCCGCTTCCGATGATCAGGCCCCGCAGCTTGTCCCTCATGTTTTTCTCCATTTTCTCACCTCTTGCCCCGCGCCCTGGCCAGCCTGCGCCTATTCTGAACCGCCATCAAGGCATATAACCTGATGAATGAAGGGAGTTTTAAGCCAACCTGTTCCACATACGTTTGATTTCTGAAACGCCTTGAAGGGATTTGCGGTTCTTTTTCCGGCATCCGAACCTTTCGATCCGGAAGAAACCAACCCGGCGTCATATTTCCGTGCCGGAACTGCACATCCAATTCCAGGCCCGCCGCAGGCTGGCCGGAACGCGGGATTTTTCTTGTCCTCCCCTATGCCTCGTGCTATAATGAGGGCAGAAAGGAGGTGTTTTTATGAAAGTGAAATACATTCCGATTGTTGTCCGCTGCCCATTTGATCCGAAAATTCTCCAGCATATGACAATTGAAATAGTGGACTTCGAAGATGGCACCCAAATGAACCGGTACTGCCTGGGGTGCGACTCTGCAAACGGTTCCGCAAATTGCGAAAAATGCAAGGCGAATATTACAGAGTTCTTTTTTCATCACCTGGATGCACGTCCGGACAACCCTCTTGATCCATTCTCCGACGGGTTTCTCTCACCAGTTCCCTGATTGCCTCGCAGTAATACGCTTCCATTTTCCTTTGATAGTCAGGCCCCACTAATTCGCCGATTTTCAAAAAACGGGAAAGCCCCCCGGACTTTTCGGACCCTCTGATCAAATTTTCCGCAAAATCGATCGCACACCCAACCGGCATTCCTTCTCCAGTTCGTTCCCATTCGGCCCTCCGCAGAAACTCCACCGCAAGGTTAAGAGCATAGGTGTATAGCTCCTCTAACCCCCTTCTGACTTTCTCATCTTTTTCAGAAACCAGAAGTTCCATTTCAAAAAACACACCGCACCCAGGCCTGGAAACCAGCATTTCCAGTGCCCTTCGTGCATTTTCGATTGACATCCATTCTCCTGAATGGGTGTCTTTTTCTATTTCCGCCATGGTTTCACCTCCTGGCCGTCAGCATTGCAGGAATCGTGCTACAGCTATTACTATGGCTACTATCATAAAAGCAAGCGCCAGAATAGAATTCTTTATCCTCATTTCGTTGCGCAGCGAGTCTACTTCATTTTGCAGCATCAGGATTTCGCGCCCCATAATTTTTGTAACAGCTTTCAGGTCGTTCTCTTGAACGGCCTTTTCTATTTTTTGAATATCCACCCTCTCACCCCCTGCCGCCGCTCTGGGTGTCTGTGTCCGTTGCAAACAGATACTCAAAGGATTTGTTGAAATATTCGCAGAGTGCCTTGCACTCGCCGGGCCAGAACCTTCCGCTTCTGACCTTCTGTGAAAAGGAGTTCCGGCTTACCCCGATAATCCTTCCCATATCCTCGTCCGAAAGCTTGTGTATTGCCTTTTGTCCTAACAGGTTTGCGTACATGCCATTCACCTCCATGTTAGCGTTTCGCCAACCACATCTTTATAATATCAGCAGTACGCCAACTTGTCAAGAGCTTTTTCAAAAAAAGTTGACATTTTGCCAACATTGTGCTAAAATGCAGGTAAAGGAGGTGTGTTTACATGAGCTTTCCGGAACAACTCAAAAAAGCTCGTCTCCGTTCGGGATACACTCAGCAGGAAGTCGCGGACAAAATGGGAATCACGAAAAGTACATACTGCGGCTATGAAACCGGCAAGCGGCAGCCGGACGTAGAGAAGATCAAACAGCTGGCATCCATTTTCCAAACCTCCGGTGATATGCTGTTAGAAATTGAACTTCCCGCTGTCGCCAGTGACTCCGATGACCTTTCCCCTCTGGAGCACCAGATCATCAAGAATTTCCGCACGGCGGTTCCGGCCATACAGTACGCCTGTCTCCGCCTGCTGGAGATCGATGCCGCGGAATTTTCCGCAGAAAAAGAAAAACGTCACGCTTGAAAATTCTCAAACGTGACGACAAAAGAATTGATATAGAAATCAGGCGATAAATTATGCCATTTAAAAAAGGAACGAAGCATAATTTCTTTGTAATATCGTTTCTAATATTGCTGATTTACATTATAGTGATTATCGAAAATGAAAATAGTATTATCTCATCTGTTTATTCTTTGCCAGTCACAGAGTCAGAAAATTATTTGCAAGCGGAATCTCATACGCCTTCCGTAGCAGAAACATCTCATGTAAATGGGGAATCCAGCCGCACCTCCCGCATTTCCAGCAAAACAGAGTCCAGAGCTGTTTTCTCAAACAACCATTCTGATAAACCAAATGTTTATGACAATATAGAAAGCAATGATGTTGTCTGGATCTCCAAAAGTGGAACTAAATTTCATTCCTCCCCAAACTGTTCTAATATGATAAACCCCATTGAGATTTCGATTGAGGAGGCAATTTCTCGCGGTCGTACACCATGTAAAAAATGTTATTAACCTTGTTGGCCAAAATGAATCAGAATTATTTAACAGCCATATTGAATTTTTACAGAAAAAACTTCTTAAACGGAGCGGACAATGGAAAAAATTAAATCGTATGCGCCAATACTTGGAATGATTGTACTTATCGTCTTAGTTCTTTTTCTCATCTTCTCCGAAGGTGCTATACAGCGTAGGGAAGAGAATAAGAGAATACAAGAAGAAATTGAAGATGCATATCAAAGCGGAATGGATTATGGAAAAGAAAAAGGTTATCAAGTCGGTTATGCTGATGGCGAGGCTGAGGGGTATCAAGCAGGCCAAGAAGAAGGTTACAGCACAGGTTATTCAGCAGGATATGAACGAGGATATGAGCAAGGATATGATGAAGGGTACACCAATGGATACAACTTTTGTTACGATGAAATATTAGAATATTAGTATAATCGCACTAACAACAATAAAAATACTCCCTATCATACATATTCATCAAAATCAAAAAACAAAATGTTCTATTGTAAAAACTCCCGCTCCGGTGCGGGAATACCTAAGCGGGAAAAGAGCAGATTATTTTCGATTTAAGGAAAAAATTCTGCTCTTTTATTGTATCATCATGTACGAGGGCAAAAGGAGGACTCCATGGAAGAGTTAAAGACCGCTGCCTGCTATATCCGGGTATCAACAGACGATCAAACCGAATACAGTCCGGATAGTCAGCTGAAGCTGCTGCGGGAATATGCCAAATCCCACGGCCTGATTTTACCTGAAGACTTTGTTTTTATGGAACAGGAGGGAGTCAGCGGACGGAAAGCGGAAAAGCGGCCGGAATTTCAGCGGATGATTGGTGCAGCTAAAAGCCCGGATCATCCCTTTGACGTGATTCTTGTATGGAAATACTCCCGCTTCGCCCGGAATCAAGAGGAAAGCATCGTTTATAAATCCATGCTGCACCGTGAATGCGGTGTGTCTGTAGTCAGCATTTCGGAACCGCTGATTGACGGTCCCTTTGGCGGTCTGATAGAACGCATCATCGAATGGATGGATGAATATTACAGCATTCGCTTAGCCGGAGAGGTCACCCGTGGCATGAAAGAATCCATAAGTCGGGGGAACCATGTGAATGGAACGCCCTTCGGATACATGCGGAAGGAAGGGAAGCTGCTGCCTGATCCGGAAAAGGCTCCACTGGTAAAGGATATTTTTCAATGGTATCTGGATGGATACGGCTGCCGCCAGATTGCAGAAATGCTGAATGATATGGGGATCCAGTCAAAATACGGCAATCTGATGGAAAACCGAACTGTGGAGTATATTCTTTGCAATCCGGTTTATATTGGGAAACTTCGATGGGGCGGAGACGGATGGTTCCGGCGGGATTTTCAGAATCCCAACATTGAAGTTTATGATGGAACCCAGGAACCGCTCATCGACCTGGAGATATGGAACGCAGTACAGGCCAAAATCCGCAATGTAAAAGAGCGATACGGGTATAAGGAAAAGAAAACGGCAGACCACGACTATTTTCTGCGCGGCATCATAAAATGCAGCGATTGCGGCGGGACCCTGACGCGCAGTTCAAAAGGGCTTCAGTGCAATAACTATTCCCGGGGGTCATGTTCTGTTTCCCATTACATAAGCATTGAAAAAGCACAAAACATTGTATTGGAAGCGCTCAAAGAAGATATCCTCTCCGGGACACGCACCGCAGAATTTACAGTTCGGCCCCGTGCTGTTCCGTCTGCCAAGGATCCGGCAGAGCAGCAGATCAGACAGGAGGAACGGAAGCTGCAGCGTGTGCGGGAAGCCTATGAATCAGGCGTTGATACGTTAGAGGAATACCGTGCCAATAAAGAAAAGATCGCCCGCCGGATAGCGGAATTAAGGCAGCGGTTAAAGGCTGCTGAACCTCCCCAAGACGTTACAGCTGCATTTTTCGACCGGGCGGAAAGTGCCATGCAGATAATCTTATCCCCTGACACTTCGATACCTGAAAAAAATACTGCGCTGAGAGCTTTTGTCGATCACATTGCATTTGACCGCAAAAAGTCCTCTTTCACCATTTTTTATTACTTCTGATTATAGGTTATAGGAGTGTGGTGGAACACATTCCTATAACCTATAAAACAGCAAAGCCGCCCTATTAATTGGGCGGCTTTTCCATTTCAAAATGTCAGGTCGTTTGTACAGCACCGCTACTATCGGTAGCAATCATGGCGCCGAAGGGGATAGGCCCGTCCGGATCATTGTTGAGGAAATAATGCTTGCCATCAAGGGAAAGCCAACCGGTAACCATGGAGCCATTGGGGCCCATCTTGTCCGTGCCCGGACGGAAGTAGTACCACTTGCCGCTAATGAGCCGCCATCCTCTGGCCATGGTGCCGGAGGATGTCAGATAGTACCAGCAGCCGTCGATGAAGCGCCAGGCATCGGCGGCCATGAATCCGTCCGGGTCCAGATAATACCAGGTTCCCCGATCCAGCAGCCAGCCGGTCGCGTCTTTGCCGTCCTTGCTGTACCGCCATTTTTCACCCTGCTTGTACCAGCCGGTTTGCTGAGGTTCCGGGGACTTGTTTCTCTGGATAGCCCACGCTTCCACAAGGGGGATGGGAAAACCGTTGGTTTCACTCCAGGTAAACGCTTCGTCTGGAATATAGAAATTCCCGTTTTCTCCCCATTCTTCACCCCAGGAATTTAAAAGTCGGCAGCCTTTCTTCCCCCATCCGTTTCCGATTACCGCATGACCGCCCAACGGGACCATGGTTTTCGTGGTATCCGGCAGCGGCATTACGGGATTTTCTTTGGTGATCTGCTTAAAATTCTCAAAAAGGTACAGCGAAAAGAATACGTCCATGCCGTTGAACATTGCCCTGCAGCATTCCTCATTAGAATATAGGCGATAGTAAGGACCCAAAGTATTTTTTGCGGCCTCCGGGTCTACCGCTGAAGCGTTCTGTTCGAATATTTTGATAATTTCCGGCGCCTCTGCATCATAGGGATAGCTTTTAAAGCTGGGCACTCCGTCCTTTTGAACAGTCTTTAAGGCGTCACGGACTATCAGACCCTCGCCCGTCCAATCCGTATGCCTGCGATCCCCGTAAATGTAGCCATAAGCCATGGCGGGGAAGCCCTGCTGTTCATATCCGGCCGCAATGGCATGAGCCACACAGGAATTGATTTGGCCCTGATTATGTACAGGAATCTGTTTTGGATACCATTCTTCCGGCAGTTCTTCCCCGGAAATTCCTGCCGGGAGACGATAGTCCCTCGGGTCCACCGGGGAAGGAATTGCGCCGCCGATTTTGTACGGAAATTCACTCATGCATGATCTCTCCTTTTTCGTTGGTAATAATTAATGCGCCGGCAGGAATATAGATTCCTGCTATTTCTTTTGATTTGTCGTTCAGTGGATAGGCTTTTCCATCGATTTCCTGCAGTCCTGTAAGCATTTTCCCGTCTGATCCCAAACGGTACCACCATCCGTCCGCCTTAACCCACTGATTTTTCATGGGTTCTCCATCTCTGTAGAAGTACCAGACAGAACCGGTCCATACCCACCCATTTCCGTTCATCAGTCCGTCTCCCCCTTCATTGAGGTCTACATTTCCAGAAATGCCGCTGACAGTTCCGGAGTGAGAATATTGCCATATGAGATAAGGCTTACTGCAGACCGGTTTTTCAACGCCTACATGTGCCACCCACCTGGGGAACCCGTCCAGCCGCGGGTCCTGAAGCCTGGTTTCCAGCCAGTTTGAAAAGCTGTAAAGCATAGGCCGGTATCCGGCGGCGGCAATCCGGTCCAGGAAGGCCTTGCAGCAGGCGGCAGTCGTGTCTGCCGTCATAGCGCCCTGGGTTTTATCCTCCCAGTCGTAGGCCACCGGCAGCACGATCTGGGACCGGTATGATTCAATAGTTTTTATGCAGACCTCCGCTTCCCGGATAGCCTCAGAGATGCTGACAGCATAGCTGTACCAGTACACTCCCACAGGGATGCCTGCTGCTTTTGCGCCGGCCATATTTTCTGCGAACCGGGAATCCACCTGATTCTCATACATTCCATATCCGGCCCGCACCATAGCAAATTCAATACCTGCGGCCTTGACCTTCTGCCAGTCGATAACGCCCTGGTGTTTGGAGACGTCAATTCCTGCCACAAAATCACTCCTTAACTTACGAGATTATAATACACGTTTGCTTCCTGCCAGCTCATTCCCAACGACTGCAGAGCGGAAAGCTTTGCCTCTTTGAGGGAGCCAGAGATTGTTTTCCCATTTGCATCTTTGATGCCTTGGCAGGAAGAAAGCACGTCCTGAATATAAGCGAAATCGGAAACGGGAAGGTTGTAGAAGTACCCGGACACATCCCTGTATTTCTGCTTTGCGCTGTCGGAGAGTGCTGCCAGCACATCCTGTTCCCGGTCTCCGGAAAGAGTATCTGCACCGGATGCCGAGAGGGCAGACCAGATACCATAAGCATCCCTCCGGGAAAATCCGTTGTCCATGATGGACTGAATTACCCGGTTTTTCTTTTCCAGACTGGTTTCATCCGGAAGTTTTTGAGCATTCACCAGGGTTTGAAGTTCCTCAAAGGCATTCACATCCATTCCCCCAGTCATGGAGTCGACTGCGTCATACCTTGCCTGATCCGCGCTGCTCATCAGGGAACGGTAATACGTGTTTTCATTGGTGTAATCTGCTGCCTTTTCTTCATCCCCTCCAATCAGCAGGATATCGATGGTCCTTTTTTGTTCTGGTGTCAGCCGTGTATCGCTCATCAGGGCATCCCGCTTTTGTTCGGTGGTTGTGACGGTGGTTTTCCCCGCTGAATCCTTAACCGGTTCTATATCAGAAAATGTATCCCGGATATCCAGATAGTCGAAAATGGAAATCCCGCTGTCCACAGCCTCCTTTGCCTTTGTCACCCAGCTTCCCGGTTCATATTGGTCAATCCCTTTTTCAGCCAGTGCTTCATCCCGCGCCAGCTGTTCGGCGTAGGTGTAGACATCCTGCTGCATCTCTTCCGGAACGTTTTCCAGTTTCTCCGGCAGCAGCGCCAAAAAAGCGTCCTGATACGCCCGTTGTTCTTCCCCTGTCAGAGTAACAGTCCCGCTCACCTTGTCTTCAGCTTCTCCATAACTGTATCCTACAATTCTGGGCAGACTTCTGGCTTTGGCTTCGTTTGTCTGCTCCTGTCCTTCTGGGAGGATGGGCTGGAAGTCCCGGTAATAGTCCCTGGCGTTTTGAGTGGAGCTGGGGCCGAAAAGGATCGCCTGTACAGCGTCCATTCCTTCGACAGGGTAACGCATTTCCTGCCCGCCCTTGGAATTTGTGGAGTAAACGCCGCCTTGTGCTGCTGCCTGAATTCCCTCTATGGTCTTTTTGGCCTGTCCTCCTGCTACAGGCGGGACGATGTAATAAATCGGTTTTAGCAGTTCGTCTCCAATCCGTTCCGCTTTTGCATTTGCCGCAAGATTCGGATTAAGAGCATCGGATATCATTCCAGTTACATCCGGGATAGCCGCCTCCACTGGATACCTGCCAGCGGTATCAATTCCAACCAGGTTCAGCGCAGTTGTAAAAGGGATCTGATTGAGGACTTCTTCTCCCAGATTAGAAAGGGCCTCTGTGGTAGAAAGGTTCTCATTCTGCAGATCTTCCGAAAAGTCCAGGGCGACCCCGATCGGATCCGCTGCCGGCCTTCTTCCAAAGATTGCCTCATACACCTGATTGCACAGCCATCCGGCCACGCCCATTTCCAGTAAGGTTGCCGCGAGCCACGCAACGCCTTTCTTTTTGGCTTCTCTGGGCAGGTCCTTAAAAAGATGGGAAAGCTGATTGTTGACCTCTACCTGATACATGGTAAACAGCCGGGTGAAAGGGTTTTTCTTCTCAAAGATGGTAGGCAAAGAACCTTTTGACCGGTCTGCCATCACTGAAGCTGCCCATTTATCCGCTTCCCTCATAGCAGCGGTTTCTCCCATACCAGACTTAATATTATCAAGATACCGTCCCCTGACCAGCACATTGGCAGTAAATAGATCGATCATCTGCATGGGCGAAGAAAGAAAATCCGTAGCCTTTTCCAATCCGGTTTGGGAAACCCTGCGGCTTCCGGCCCGGTTGGTCAGGAAGGTAGAGCGATCCACGAAATTGTCGGCCTGCAAATAGCTTTTCATGGTCTGGTTCATTGCCTGAACCAGGCTTGTCTTTGAAAGCTCCATTCCTCCCTGTGTCAAAGGAATGAGGTTGTTCACCCAGGACCCGGGGTTCAAGGCCACCATATTGGCGGCCACCCGCTTCTCCATGGCATTTGCTATGGAATATATGCCGCGGCTCCAGCTGTGTTCGATGTTCCGGTCGCCGATATTCTTTTTTCCTGCCAGGGCATCGGTGTAGCTGTGCAGCTCCGTAATGAATTTGGAAAGCCGGGACGCATCAGAAGCAAACCGTTTGTCCAGTTCGGTGTCCGCAAAGACGTCATCCGGCATATTCTCCATGGTGATCTCATTGATCTGCTGCTTACCAGTCTTGTTGCGGTCGTATTTATCCCGAATCACCTGCTCCAGCATTCTCAGGTTCTGGATATCCTCGGTGTGATAGATAACATTGCTGACACCTTCCAGATAGCGATCAAAACCTTCTAGGGCGTCATAGTCTGTTTTGTTACCTTCACGGTGCAGCAGGTTTGCAAAGAAACTTTTTCCCGGCTCAAAGGTTTCTGTAATGCCGGCGATGGAGGTAGGCAGTTCCCGGGTGTCGATGTTCAATCCCAAAGTCCGAAGTGCGTTTGTTATGGGGTCATTGGGATCATTGAAATGGGGAAAATAATTCTGGATATATCCTGAAGGGGAATATCCGTTAAGCATCAAGGAATCAGAAAGCTGATTGTATAGCTCTGGATAAATGCGGTCACGCAGTTCGGTCACCGCGTTGGATATCTTAATGGGATCCATTCCCAGAGGAATCTCTCTCAGGTCTTTGACGCCTTCACCCACCATCTGAACCCATTGGCTTTCCTTTTTGGTCAGGCCCAGCTTTTTGACACGTTCCCGGTACTCGTTTAAAAAACGGGTCCTATCTGCTTCATGTTCATGGACAGGAGAAAAATACCGGTCAATGATTCTTTCGGCTTCTGCCTTGTTCGGGACAATATCCCGAATATTCCGTTCCATGGTTTCCCTCTGGTACTGAAATCCGGTTGCCTTGTCCTTCCAGAGGTCACTGTTTATGGTAGCTTCCCGGGCTTGTGTTTCCATTTGCTTCAGTCTGGCCGCATTATATTTCCGGATCGGCTGTGTTACCTCATCCAATTTTCTCTGAGCCATAGCGGTCCGGATCACCAGGTCTATACGGTCGGCATCCTGAAGCTTCTCAGAGATAACCCGCGCATCTGTAGTTCCCTTTCGAAGGGCACTTATCAGATCCTGTTCTTGCTTTGTCAGTTCCTCGTTAGGATATGCCTCCGCCTGAAGCTCCTGTGCCCTTCTATATGCCTCCCTCAAAATATCAACCTGTTCCGGATCATCTACCAATCCCCGGTCAATATCGTTTAGGAATTCGCTGTTTTCCTCATAGTCCTGTTCCGGAGACGGTCCAGTTTCCGCAGATCCCCAAATGCCGCTCCGATCCATCTGTTCAGACAGCTCATCCAGAGCGTCGTCAAACTGCTGTCTTACAAATTTACGGTATTCGGCAGCATCTTCTCCGTAATATGTATCCGCATCAAGCTCCTGGGCCTCGATACTCTTTGAAACCTCTGATATGCGGAGCAGCTGTTCTGACGGACTGGTGATGCTCTGAGGAAAAAGTTCCGGATACATTTGGGACAGCTCCAGATACACCTGATCCACGGACTGGGCAGAAGGGTCTTTTGTAATGGTAAAATTCCCAAAATTTGCTTTTCTGAAGGCCTCAAAATCCTGGATATTGCTTCTTTCAGAATCCGGAAAAAACATTTTGGTTTGCCGAAGTTGTTTTTTCAAGGCTCCATAATAATCCAGCCAATCCGTATTTTGGATTACGATGTTATTGTATACCGTATCAAAGGCGCTGTCTGCTGTCTGCTTAGATATAGTGCCCGTGGCTTCCAACTCAGCGATCAACGGGCTCAAAGCCCTCTGCACTTCCTGACGGGCGCCCTGTGTCCCTGAAAGGGGGATATCTTTCCGCAGTTGATTCCAAAGTCTCAGCTGCGGTGTTCCATTGGTTTCCTCTATGGCAGGTTCGCTTTCCCCGAAAATGCGTCCCAGTTCCGCCTGTTCTTCGATGGATACAGGAGTGTTTTCCGGTGTTTCCGGAGGCATTTCTGGTAACGCTTCCATCTGCAGCTCCTGTTCCCTCAATGTTAAAGCGTCAAAAGCGTCCTGCCGCTGCTGTCGGAGGGCTTCTTCCCTGGTTTGGCCGGTCTCGACCTTTCCAGCCAGCCAGTCCGCCAGCGTCCGTCTCCCTTCCGTCTCCGGTGCCGCACCCGCCAAAGCTCCCACAGGGTCGGGGATTTGCCCCTCTGCCGGATTGACTTTGCCGGGAGTTTGTGGTATACTGTTTTCGAAGGAAGATGCATTCGATGAGACGCCGGGAGTGGTGGAGGAATCCGTCACCCCATTGTCCAAGGTGTGTCTTCCTTTTTTAATGTCCCAATCGTAGATTTGGCTTTCATTATCTGTCTTCATATTTCGAACAGCAATCCGCACACCCACCGTCTGATCCCCCAGCTTCAGGGGGACATAAAAATAGTGCCATTGCCGGATATCCGGATTGCTGCTGGCAGTGCTGTGAACATCGTTTCCGGTGCTGTAAAGATATTCTGCCTGCCGAAAAATATCCTGGCTTCGCCTGAGCATTGCCGCCTTTTCCTGGCTCATATTGCGGGATACATGATTGATCCCCTCGTTATAAACTCTTGCTTCCAGGATACTGCCGTTGACGGAAAGCTCTACCTTCTGTCCATCGAACATGGTATGGAGCATTTCCTTGATTGCCGGAATGAGCTGCTTTTTCTTTTCTTTGAGAATGGCGGTTCGTTCCGATTTTTTCATGCTTCGCAGGTCGGGATAATAGTCTGCGAAAGCCTGCAGGTCTGCATCTGTAAGTTCCACTGTCTTCCCCCGGCCCACCATGTCCTCGTGAATCTGCCGGGTAATCGCCTGTTTGCTCTCCTGGTCGTTATAGTCCAAAATCCGGTACTGCGGCGTTTTTCTCCCGCCGCCGTCTTTCAACGGGCCATTCACCAAAGCGTCAGCCATGACTGCCTCAGGCGTTTCCCCGCTTCTGCCCGCATTTAAAAGCACGTCCACAGCGGATTCTTCCCCGGACGCCATCCGCTCATAGAGCTGCCCCAGGCCGGTTTTTGAAACCTGTCCTTCCATGGACTGTCTTGCCAAACGCTCCGCCTCTGCCCGGATGCTTGGGCTTTGGGATTCCATTCCCTGGGCAAGCAAATCAAGCCCTTCCCCGGTTTCAAAAAGTTCATTTCCGATCTGCCGCTGACGTACAGTATCTCCAGCCGCGTTGATGCCGGCTACCGTGGAACCAAACAGGATGCCGGCCCCTGCCTCTGACAATGCCTGCTTCACATCAAAGGGAGTGTCCTCATCCAGAATAAGGTTTTGCCATAGCCGCTGCAGATCGTACTCCGTGAAGTTTTCAAGGCCTTCTTCCAGACCTGTTCCCAGCACCTGGGCTGCCTTATTGCCGCTCAAAGAAGAGATGTATTGCACCGCCTTTTGAGGAAGCCCGGAAAGCACAGCCTGTCCTATCCGGGTACCGCCTATTTTCTGCAGCAGCTGTTTTCCCCAGTCACCCGCGACACCGCCGACTTTTTCAATGCCGTAGCTGATTGCGCCGGAGCCTGCCGCCAAAGCCAGTGCCGTGTCCGGATCCACACCGGATTCAAGGGCCTGCTCTCCTGTTGCCGCGCCGGATGTTACGGCATTATAAGCGGCAAAGGGTATGCCTGTCATAGCTGACATCCCATAGTTTGCCAGCATATCGGCCCCCATGACTCCGAGATTTGCCGCTGCCTGTTCACCGGGAGAAAGCCCCTCCATGAGTTTTTCCTGCGCCTGTGCTTCCTGGGTCCGAAAGATTTCTCCCACACTCTGATGGCCGTCATTCTCTTCACCAATGCCAAACGCATCAAGAATAGATTCAAGCAGGGTATTCCGGTGAAGTGTACTGTCAGCCTGTTCAAAATCCAGCTGCATCTTTTCCCGTGTCAGGGCATACAGTTTTTCCTTATCTCCGGCTTTGCGGGCTTCTTCGATTTCTGCGTTTAACTGTTCAATTTTTCCAGGCAAAGCTTCCGCCTGTTCACGGCGATCTGCAGCATTTTCAAGCATAATTGCAGATAAAAAATCATTCGTTGTAGCTGCCGGTTCCGCCGGGTTCACAGACTTTACAAAACTATCGATTCTATCTGAAACCGAGGCAGGTTCTTTAAACGCGCTTGTCACAGTACGGCTGGGGCTGAGGCTCCCGGATGAAAAGGAAGGAAAGGCGGCACTCCTATCGGGTGCCGTTTCCTTCATGATAGTTGGCCGCTGAAGCCTGCTTTCCGAAATAGATGTCATGGCATCGATGGCCTGATTTCTTTTGGCCTGCGGATTCATGTCTTCCGGTTGTGCAACTGTGTAGTTTTTAACCGGCTCCGGCTGATAAATCGATTTAGCCGGAGTTGTTTTTGTGGTCTTTTGCACCGGCTGTACTGTCCGGTTCTGTCCCAAGGCGCTCTGTTTTTTTCTGGCTGCGGAGGCGATGGCATCCTGCCGCTGCTGTTCTGTTTCTTTTCGTTTTTGGATATACCAGTCCCGCATGATTTCCGATGGCATGCGCTTCACCTCCCGGGCTTACTGCAGCATATAGGTGTATTTCCCCTTGTTTTTGACTGTCTGACTGGTTTTTCTAAGGTTCTCACCTATGGTGTCCATATTGGAGGAATCGGTTCCTTTCCCGGAAGTCCCATTTCCGGATGTCCCGTAAATCGCATTTCCATTCTTATCATATCCTATGATTTGTCTTTGGAGTGGCATGTCTTTTTCATCCATGGAAAAGTCGCTCCCAGTATCTGTGTCTCCGGAATCTCCGCCGCCTCCACCGCCGGAATAACTGCTGTAACTGCGCTGTCTGGAAAGCTGATACTCCCGGTCTGCCTGTTCCTTCTGCCAGTCAAACTGTGCCTGATTGAAGGCGTTTGAAATAGCATCCTGTTCTTTTTGGTATGCCAGTTGCTCCTGATACCGTTTTTCTTCCATCTGTGCCAACTGCTGCTGGAGCCGTGTGTTGGCGAGATTTGCAAGATAATTATTGCGCACATCTGCCAGCATCGTGTTATAATCCCCCTCAGCGCCAGCTAGGGCATCAGCTCCGGCAGCCCTGACGCTTCCGATTTGGGTATCCAGGTCATACATTTGCTGATCCCTGTCCCGTCTGGCTGTGTTCAGATCGTTTCCATATTCAGCAGCCAAAGCCAGCTGAGAAGATTCGGAGAGTCCCCCAGTCATACCCTGGGCCGCCAGCTGCTGCGGAAGATCTCTCTTCGCGATCATGTTCTGTGTATATGCTTCCCGGGCGGTATCCTCAAAATTCTGCTCTATGGATGGCCTCTGTCGTTCCAGCTGTTCCACAGCGGCATCGTATTGAGCCTGTATTCTGGCAAGCTGTGCGGCTCTCTGAGCCTCCATGGCTTCCATCATCATCTGATACTGACTTTCCAAGGCTCCCAGATATGCTTCATACCCGTATGCATCGTTCCCAGTGTTTCCCGCAGCGCTGCTCAACGGAGTTTCATAGATAGGCATTTGTTTCCCTCCTTATTCTTTCTTGCTTTCATCCTCCTGTGAGGATGATTTTTTTACATTGGCAGCATCCACAAAGCCCTCGCCCAGGATGTAGGCGATCAGGGCGCCCACCGCCATAACAAGAGCCGTGACTTGTTCCATTGTGATATCTTCAACTCCGAAGATCACACAAACCGAGGTAATCACCGCCACGATTGCCGCCCAGAATTTCCGGGAGGTCAGTTTCTGTACCCAGTTGATTTTCATAACATCCTCCTTACTGCTTCACAGGGAGCCTGTCCACTTCATGCATAATAGTTTCCAAATGGCCATTGCCGCCCAAGGATTTGTAAGCCGCATACATATCATGAAGGTTTTCCTTGTCCTCCAAAGAGATTTCCGCCTGTTTTATGTACCTGCTTCCCAGATATCGCACCCGGTCAATCATCAGCACTTTCTGTGCGTTGACCAGGGAGGCAATGGCTGCATCCTTGCCGTCCTTTTTCTTCCAACGCCGCTGCAATGCCGCCAAGACAATTGCCATAATTCCCGCCCCTACCGACCCGGAAAGCACTGTTACTGCAAATTCAATCATACCATCACCTACTTCTGCGGCGTCGCCAGGATGAGCTCTGCCTGCTCAGCGGTAATGAATTTGGGAGCATATCCCCGCACCTTTTCCTCGTCGATAGTCCCTGCCACCCACATGCTCAGGATAAAATTGTAGAACATCTCTTTTTCCTCCTTTACACATTCATCATATCCATCAAGCCTAAAACGGCCTGATTGAGCGCTTCTATTTGCTGTTCTTCCTTTGTTGGAGGTCTTTTCTCCAAAACAAGCTCTTTCGTTTCAACATTTACGGATTCAGGATAGTACCCTTCTGGTATCTCCTCAAAAATCACGCCTGCATCCTGTACTTCCGCAGTTCCGCTTTGCGCAAAAATGATTTTTCCGTTTTGATCATAAACGATAAATGTGTTCATAATATTCCTCCTTAATCACAGTAAGCTATGTATTGAAGAGTATAATTTGAGTCCCCACTAGAATTATCAACCGTAAATGTATTTCCAGATACTGTAAGTTCTGGGTATTCATAACCATGCGGATTTGTCGTTATATTTATTGTTTTATCAAAAAAACAATAATACATCGGTGATTGGGACCACGCAGCATATGTTCCTATTAACGTTTGGATGGTTCCTGAAAGGGTAACAGTTTTTTTCATTGTTGTGTAATCAGTGTCTACCGTAACACTTCCGCTAACTCTCGTAAGTCCCTTTTGTAAGGATCCGGTTTTGATCTCTTTGTCCCCTGCATAGAAAGTTTTCCCTGACAACACATCTGCCGCCGCTGCTGTGGCGAGGGCCAGCTTACTTGCGGATAAGCCCCCGCCGCTCTTAAAATTTACCTTTTTGGCTCCGACATCGACGATGAGAGGGACGGCAGCACCGGTGACGAAGAGGTTATCTTCAGCGGATTCTCCGTTTGAGAGCTGGACGGTGTAAGGAGTACCGTCTACTGTAAAGGTATCGCCGGCGGAGAAGGCTGCTGACGCTGTAAAGACGCAGGACACAGTACCGGTCAGACCGGTCAGACCGGTAAGCTGATGAACATTGCTGCTCTTTTGGTGGGTGAGAGGAATAACGGTTTTGTATCCATTCCATTTCTGCTTGTCGGAAGCCGTCACATGGATATTCCCGTTTTCAGTGTGGGATGTCAAATCTGTTGCAGCAGCGGCACCCAGATCTTCCGGGTGCAAGGTAATCTCTCCGTTTACCTGCTCCACGCCGTTGACCTTCGTTGTAAGGCCGTCCCTCCCGGGGATACCTTGAACGCCCTGAGGACCTTCCGGACCCTGAATACCTTGAATCCCCTGTTCGCCCTTTGGCCCTTGGATTCCCTGGATTCCTTGTTCGCCTTTCGGGCCTTGTGGACCCTGGGGACCGACTTCCCCCTGAGGACCAGGAACGCCCTGTTCCCCCTGTTCGCCTTTCGGGCCTTGTATTCCCTGAGGTCCGGGTTCACCCTGAGGACCCTGGATACCTTGTTCACCCTGTTCCCCCTTGGGACCCTGAGGGCCCTGAGGTCCAGTTTCACCCTGAGGGCCTTCCGGGCCAGTCTGCCCCTGCGGACCCGCAGGACCGGTTTCTCCTTGGGGACCAGGAGGACCCATCAATGGTCCAACGTTCTTCCATTCGCCGGTGTCCACATCCCAAAGGTAGATAGTATTGGCGTCTGAGGTTCCGACAGCCCAGGCGTCGCCCGGTTGGCCGGTGGGGTGTGCGGCAGTGAGTGCAGAAAGGGTATCATAAATTCCCAGAACAGAAAAACTCTCGCCGGAATCCCCCTTGGGGCCTTGTGGTCCTCTGGGACCGATTTCACCTTGAATTCCCTGAGGGCCGGCGGGGCCTACTCCGCCTGTATCCCCCTTTGGACCCTGGATACCTGCGGGGCCCTGGATTCCCTGAGGACCGGCGGGACCAGCAGGGCCAGTTTCTCCGGCAGGACCTTGTTCACCGGTGGGTCCTTGGATACCTTGAGGACCTGCGGGGCCAACATCTCCCGTATCTCCCTTCGGCCCCTGGATGCCTGTGGAGCCCTGTATTCCCTGGGGACCAGTGAGGCCTTGAGGTCCCTGCAGGCCTTGGACACCCTGAACGCCCTGGGGCCCGCGGATATTCCGCGCTGCCGGAATGGCCCCACTATATTGTGCGACAGTCCAGGTAATATCCCCATTCTCCGCTACTGCGGGGATATACACTTTTCCCTCTGGTCCCTGGATTCCCTGGATTCCCTGGGGACCGGTTTCTCCCTGTGGGCCTGGAATACCGCTTAAAATAGTGGTATTTTCTTCCGGATCGTCCGTCACTGTCCCGTTTTGCAGCTTCAGCCTTCCACGCTGAGGCATTTCGTGTCCATTCGAGTCTATAATCAGGTGACCGCTGGAACCTGTAGCTTCAAAGCTCTCACCGTCATAGCTCACTTCAAGCTGATTATCTTTATTTACTCTTATTTTTTTAATATCGCCGGATTCGACCCTTTTCTGTAAAAGGACCAGCAACGCCTCCAGCTGATCCTGAACGGTCTTTCCCTCCAGTCCCTCCGCAGGCTGTGCCCCGATTTGCCCAGCCGCATCCGCTTCTCCCAAGGCATCAATCAGGCTATTAAATTTTGGAATGATTACGCTCCGGGCAGTTTCCTCAAATTTCTGCTGCATTTCTGCAGCGGAAAGTTCTGGGGTATCCGGCAGCCCGATCACGCCTTTTCCTGATAGATCGGCACCGGTAATTTTATCAAACACAGGCTTTTCCTCCTAACGTTTATATCTCCCGCTCTCTGTAAACTCAAGAGAGATTTCATAGATTCCAAACGGTTCATTTTTTTCCCGGTTTTCCAGTCGAAACCTGGTTTTATCCACCTTTTTCACCTTGATCTTCTGGACGATGGTTTTAGGCGTTGTATCGGTGGAAAAGGTGAATTTAGAAAAAGTGATTTCTGAGAAAACAAAATACCGTGCCTTACTCATCACACGGCGCAGCTCTGTCCAAATACCGCGGACCTGTGCCTTTAAGACCACACTGGTTGCCGGAGCCGCAGCCAGCCGCATACAAAACATACGGATGGTTTTGTTCCGATAAAAGGAGTTTCCGTCAAAGTCTGCCATATCCCACCATGCTGTAATGGCTTGTCCGTCGTCAGAATAGCTCATGCCTGAGGTGGGGTCAGTAAAAAAGCGGAAGACTTTCCCGTCAGTTGTTCCAAACCAAAGGGCGCCATCCCATTCCCATAGAACCCGTGCTGCGACATTCCAGACATAGCACTCATACTGATAGGATGAGTACGGGGTACCCCGCTCGTATGTTTTCTGCAACCCATCCAAGATAAAGATTTTGCTTCCCAATGCCAGCAGATAAAAGTCTTTGTAGACGAATGCAAAAGCGTCAGAAAGATCCCCGGCTTCCAGAATAGCTGGATTGATATAGAAGCTCCGGCTTTGGGTGTACCTCTCTCCGGTGATATCCGTAGGAGATATGGCATAAACCCCCAAAGGCGTCAGGAACAGCGGTTCTGTTCCCAGATATCCGAAAGAATAGGAGGAAGCAGCTCCTTCTCCCTGCAAGGCTCCGGTTACCGGGAAAGCAGCCTTCCCGTCAGTGAGCTGCCCGGTCCTTAAAAAGACGTTTCGGCCATCTTCAGCCCGGTCCTTGTGGGCTGCCAGCCTGTCCCCCACAACAGAGTATCCAACAATCTTTGAAGAATCCTGCCCCAGCATGGAATACCAGGTATCACCGAAAAAGGTGGGGTCATTCATCTGGCTGTACCAGTCATAGTTTGGCCATTGGTTGTTACCGGTCAGAAACAGCCTGTCCGAGGCTCCCGCCACCCCGAAAAGGGTAGAGACCGTACAGTGTTCGATTTTCTCCCGGGATTCGCTGCGGTCTTTTGAGGCGGTCAGCTTGATGTTATCCTGCCCTGTAACAGGGCTTTTACCAGGGGCCGACTTAAATGTGACTTTTCCGGTTTTACGGTCAACTGTAAAATCTGTATTTTCCGTCAAATCTTTCCATGATCCATCTTCCTGCAGCTGTTGTCCAGTCACGGGTGTATCATCCAGATCCCCGAATGAGAGCTGATATTCAGTGGAGCTGCCGTCTGAAAGGAAGGAATCGATCCATTTATCCGACAGCATGTTTACCGGCTCATAGGCAGTCCCACCCCCTGAGGGATCCCGATTAATAATGACGGTGGGAACATAGGCGCTTTGGCTGACTTCAGCGATTTTCCAGGAGACCTGCCCGTCCTCATCTTCTTCCGGGCCGTATTTTAAAAAATGAGTTCCATCCAGCAGATAGAGCTTTCCGCCGATCTGCCAGCCTGTGGAACGATGATCCGCCATTTCGTTGTAAACGGATACAGGTCCGTCCTCCGTCAGCTCATACAGCGCAGTGCCGGCATGGATGAGCTTTTTCTCCCCGTGGACGGTGTCCAGCAGCCAGGCGCCGTTAATCCTTCCAAGCAAGACAGCCTGTGATTCGTACCCCATCCTTTTCCGGACTTTTCCCGGTACATCCCGAATCATGTTAGGCGCATCCGGACTGCGGGAAAGGTCGACGTTTGTAGGGGAGTTATGAAGATCGACGCCGCGCAGATATGATACATTGAGGACATTTCTGGCAGGTCCTGCGCTGGGGATACTGGTTTCCTTTGCCATTATTCTTCATCCTCTCCGTATACATCTTTGACTTCTCCCAGCACCGCAGAGGCCAGTGTTTCCCGTGAATATTCATACTTCTGGTTAAAAAACTGTGCCTTTCCAGTTTCGTCATCGGACAGCATCAGATGGGCTGCCAAACCGTAAGGCATACATTCCCGCTCAAGAACAGTCTCATATCCTGGGGAATCATCCATTGCCACCAATGTAGGGATCGTGTCAAGGGGCTTCATTCCTGCTGCTTCCCGCCGGATGTTGTTATAAGGGAAGACTTCACAGATGATGATATTCAAAAGGCCCAATACCACCGCAGTATCGTAGTCCCCCTGAGAGGTTGGGGGTTCTCCCGTCAGTGCCAGAGCCGCGTTGTAAATATCGCTTCCGGTCATAGGTACCTCCTTTTGAAAAAAGGGGACGCGCCTAAAACACGCGCCCCCTTTCGGGATATTATGCTGTCAGAACTGCTTCGGCGACTGCAGAGGGGAATGAACCTTCTTTTTCAGCATAGGCTTTTACAACAGTTCCTTCTTCGGTCACATCGGCCTGCGTACCGGTCTTGCGGTTTGCGGAATAACGCGGATCGCTGCCGTCAGTGGTGTAGTAGATGGTAGCGGAACCAGTGGAACAACTAATAGCGCCGCCTGCAGCGGTAATTTCAGGCGTAGCAACAATGGATCCGGCGCTGGAGGATGTATCCACCTCCGCGTAAACTGCGCCGGCTTTCTGTTCAAAAACAAAGCAGTCATAGTACATGCGTCCTTCCAGGAGGTTTCCGGAGATTCCGGGGGGATCCTGGTGGAGTTTGGTATCATTGAGCTTCTGTGCCACAATGACAGCAGCCTTGTGAGCGATAATAAAGTTAACGTTTGCGGGCCAGCGTCCGACCGGTACTTTGACCACTGTCATCCCAGCAAATTCGCCGACGACGCCTTTGGAAAGACTCTCCTTGGCCAGACTTTCTACCCCAATAAACTCTGGAGACATCCGCAGCATGGCATACTTATCCGGTGGCAGGAACAGGCTTCTGCCCTCGGAAGGCGCTTCTGCGTTGTCCAAAGCGATCACGCCGTTGGTAATTGCTTCGCAAATATTGGACTTGGTGAGTTTGGTACTGTTGCCATGGATTGTGCCTGCCAAATTGGCAATGCGGTTAAAGACGTATCTGTCCAGGGTGGGGACACACTGTTCCTGGACTTCCAGGGCCAGCATTTTCCCTGCAGCCTTCAGACCTCCCTGATCGGAGTTGTTGCCCTTGTCCACACTCATGGAGAAGGCCTCGTCCTTGGTCAGGGTCATCTCCTGTACGGTGTCCTGCATTTCCACAGGATCGCCATACCGGTTTGAGCCGGTGCGCTTATAAGGCTGCAGCGGCACGGTCTGAGGGGTCATTATCCGGACAGTCCGGACGCCGGTAAAATCCACCTTGCCGGTAAAGCGGCCCTTGGCGATGGATTCCATGGTGAATTTCTTGTCGATTTTACCTGCATATTTGTCATGCAGATAGATAGCCATTCAAATCATCCTTTCTCCCGCCGGAGAAAGAGAGGGTAAACTCAAACGCTGTCAAATCCTGCGAGGAACGCATCAGCGTCCTCCGGTGTGCCGGACCCTTTCAAGCTTCCGGCGGTCTTTTTTCTGTTGTCGTTGTTTTTCTCAAGGGCAGCCAGCTTTGCTTTCAGCTGCCGGTTTTCATAGGCCTGGTATGCGGCCAAAGGTTTCTGCCCTCTGGAGATATCTTCCAGCACCTCAGGCGGGAACTCCTGAACATCCGGATATGCCTTTACAAATTCCATCAGGTCCTGGTTTCTGGCCTGCTTAATCTGTCTGACCCTGTCCTGTTCTTCTCTCGCCCGTCGGTCTGCCTCCAAAGCCTGCAGACGCCGCGCCACATCTTCCGGGACGCCGCGTTTTACCTCTGCCGCGATCTGCTGATCCCTGGTGCGCTGCTCCACTGCCTGGATGTAGTCGGCCCGGCTCATCCCCGCCTGTTTTGCCAGCCGGTCAATGAGCGCGACTTCCGGAGACTGCCTGAGGCTGTCCCGCTCCTGCCTAACATGGTCATAATCCAGCCCCTTCTGGGCGTTGGCGATCAGCTCACTCATAGTCAGCTCGACATCCTGTCCCAGATGCCGGACCTTGATTTTTGCCGGCTGTTCCGCTGGGTCCCCGGAGTCTGTGTCCTCCCCGACCGCAGCTTCTGTTCCGGTGTCCTGTGGTTCTTCTGCCTCTGCGCTTTGGGATTCTTCGGCTTCCGTGGTGTCCGGAGCCTCAAAGATATCCTCAAAACTGTCATCGGCTGTCTGTGTGCCGGTGTCGGCACTTTCTACTGTTGCCTGATTGGTGTCCTCAAGCATGATGTTACCTCCTATTTATAGGCCGGTTGGTGTCCCCGGCCAGATTTACTGTTGTTCTTCCGGTATCCCTTCAAAGAGCAGACATTTCCGCTCTCCAACTTTTTTTCCATAGTCCGGGCAGTTGGGATTTCTGCACCGAAGATCCTGTACCTCATAGACTTTTACCCGCTCCCCGTCTTTCACTCCCATCCTTCCGGAAGCGGAAATAACGGTTTCTGTGCGGCATTTCGGACAAACATCCATCACGATCTCTCCTTACTGCATAACCGTCTGCTGTGCTACCATCATCCCCTGAGCTGCCTGCAAAGCCTCAGCCGCCTGCTGCTGTTCCCGGACATGGGCCAGCAGCTTCTGTTTGTTGGGCAGGTACTGGCTGGGGATACTCTCCAAATACAGTCCCGGATCGGTGATAATTTTTTTGACCATCAGATTATCAAGGGTCTGCATCTGCATGATCTCCGACCAGTAGGTGGACGCTCCAATATTTACGTTCAGTTTCCATCTCATCCGGTCGATGTCCGAAAAATCAAAGTATCCGGAAACCGTTTCTCCGTTTTCGTTTTCGTAGGATACTTCCCTAAGCCCGTATCTTGCCCGCATGACGTCCACAAAAACGCGGATGTAGTCCTCCACAAACTGGTAAAAGGTCATCCTCTGCAGCTCCAGGGGCATGGAAGACGCCTTTTGCACAGCGATAATCGCGGAGGTGTTGTCCGGATTGACATTACCCAGGGCTGCATCAGAGGCGCCCATGGTGTCCCGGGTGTACTCCATCACTTTGTCGATGAGCTGCATCACCTGGCTGGACATATCCGGCATTTCGACGCCTTTTGCCACGGCATCCGACGGAGAGCCGTTTACTCCGACCGCCTCCCCCACTCGATTGGAATAACCGTTGGGGAATATCTGCCGGTTGTATATCACCTTAGGAAAGGCCATCTTTTTCACATGCTCCATGCACATGGCAAACAGCTTGTTTATAAAAATCTGGTTAGGGATCAGGCCGGTAACAGCCGCCTGACCATGGTATGAGTTTTTGATTTTATCCCAGCTCATCCAGGCCAAAGGATAAAGGCGGTATCCAGTATTTTCAGGAGGCTTTATTACCACCTGCCCGGCAGTTTTGCAAAACCATACAGCGCCATCCTGCCGCCAGAACTTTGTGAGGACTGTAACCTTTCCCTGCTCCAATTCGGTGTTAATTCCGTTGGGGTCCTCATCGGATACGATGCCGGCGATCCGGCTCTCCGGGACGCCGTTTGCCCTTGCTTCCTCTCTGGCCTCCTCCACCAGCTTCCGGGTCTGGATCATTACCCAGGGCTGCCTCTGTATCTCCCATACCTGAGGATTTCCAAAGTATACGTCGGTGTTGTCCAGCACTTCCAGCTCAATGGTGCCTTTGGCGATCTGCCCGGTTTCCGCCTCCGGGTCAAAGTTGACGTAGATGCAGGCATCCCCATCCACTGCGGCATTGCGGATAATATCGCGGTTTTTGGCTTTCGCCTTGGTGTTTTCAATGATTTCCGCTATCTGTGCCGATACGATTTTAACAGCCGCCTGGCTCTGATCATCGGCCCCGCCGAAAAGGGTGAGCTCCGCGCCCACATCGTCGGACACGATGGAGGACACAAAATAGGAGATCACCCGTTTCAGGATATTCATCACAGGCTTGTCCAGATCAGGAGCATTGACGCCTTCCCATTGGTTCCCCACAAAAAAGTCCTCGTTTTGCTTTACCCGCTCATAGAGGTTGCCTCCGTTACACTCAGTATTATAGCTCTGTGCCTGGTGATACTCAGCGAGTATGGAGGCGGGGTCTGTCTTAATCATTGCAGCCCTCCTGTCTGTGCCCGTCAAAGGTCAAGAGATTGTAAAACTGGTCGATAAAAGCCTTTTTCCCTTCCAGCTTTTCCAGTTTTTCCAGTTTTTCTCTTACCTCCTTCAGCTCTGCAGACAGCTGTTCCGCCCTCTGATACTCCCGTTCCCGGGCTTTCATCTCGGAGAGCAGCTCCCGCTTCAAGCATTCGATCATCTGTTTTTTCCGTCCGAACATATCAAGTCCTCCTAGTGTCCATAATTCAGGAAATTCCTTTGTCCCGTATCGTAATCGATGTAATCCTCGTCCCGCTCCACCGGAATCATTGCCGGCGCGGGCCGTCCCGCGACGAAATACCGGATTGCATCCGGCCCGTGGGTGATCTCATGAGGTTCTTTGGAGCAGTCATTGGGATTTTTGCTGTCGTGGATCAGCGCCGGGATGCTCTCTATGAGGTTACGGCAGTTTTCAAAGATTCTTAACGGTGCGATTTTCTCTCCTGTTTCGTCCTCTCCCGGCTGGAGCCATTCACGGAGCGCCATCCATCCCTGTGCGCGATCATTGCTGGCCCTGGTCAGCCAGATTCCCCTCTCCCCGAATATGTCTGCAACGCTTTGCCCGGTGTCTTGCCGCCGGTTCCACATGTCCGGCGGGGCAAAGGTGGCGTCCACCGGCTCCCCGCTCATGGAAAGGATCCACTCTGCTGCCTGGGAGATCACCAGTTCCGGCTCGTATAATTCCCGGTATACATATCCCCGGCCCTGCTCATCCATGGCGATCCAGTAACAGGCCAGCATGTCCAGCCCGTAGTCCATCGTACGATACCGCCGCCAGTGCTTTGGCAGCGGGAAAGGCCGAATTACATGGACATCCCGGGAAAACTCTGTAAAATATTGACCCTCAAAGACGTCCCAGTCTCCCAGCAGCATGGCCCGCCGCCGGTTTTCCGGCAGGTTTTCCAGGTTCCTAACATAATCCGGGGAGTTGGAAAGGAGATATGGATTGTCGTATACCTTTGCCGGGATAAAGGCATAATCTTCCGCCCGCTCCTCCTTGCGGTATTGGCGGGAGATGAAAAGGCGCTTGACCCATCCATGCCCTACCCCACCGGGATTGCAGGTAAAGTACATCCGGGGCGGGAAAGGTTTTCTGCAGAGTCCAGATGACCTGGAAATTTCCGTGAAGGCCTGGAACTGGAACTCTGTAAACTGGGTGGCCTCCTCCAGAATGATCACATCATAGGCTTGTCCTTGGTATTGGAGGACATCAGCTTCCCGGGCGCAGTATCCCAGCTTAATCCGGCTTTTGTTGGGAAACACAAACTCCTTGTTCTGATCCCGGTAAAAGGCTGCCCCTTGCAGTAACTGCAAAAGCGGGATCACATGGTTTTCACGCAATTCCGGGAGCGTCCTCCGCAGAAGCAGAATCTGTATTCCCGGAAAGTTAAAAGACAGCAGGACTGCTTTTATCCTGGCAGCCCAGCTTTTGCCTCCACCCCGAGCGCCGCCATATGCGACAAAGCGATTTGTGCAGGCAAAAAACTCTTTTTGTCGTGGATTGGGCTGAGGAATCACGATATCAATGGTTTTTTTCATTCATCGAGGCCTCCAGTGCCCTCCATCCGCAGATTGATATCGAGACCTCCGGCCTGGTCAATTGCCTGCTTATTTTTCCAACGGTCGCTCCTGCGGTTTGTCAGCCAAAAGATCTGCGCTGCCGTGTCCGGCGGGATGTATTGTTCTTCTTCAGCCTCCTGCAGCACCTCTTTTTCAGCAATTTTTCGGCCTGTTTCCCGGTCATATTCCACGGTTTTGAGCTTAAACTGCTTGGTGATAGTGACCTTGTGGCCCACGCAGCGTTTAAAAAGAGCGTTTTCCACCGCATAGTCGGCGGCCTCCCGGCTCTTTTTTAAGGCTTCCGAAAGTTCCGATCTCTTTTTGTACTCACAAAAGGTGGAGTAAGCGATTCCCAGCGCCTTTGCGATCTGCTCTTCCGGCACCCCTTCCCGGCTCATTCCCTCGATCTCATCAAGCCGCGGTAACACAATGGTATCGTATTTTGTCAGCCGCGGTTTTATTGGCCCGGCTTTTACGGGCTTCTTCCGCGCCACTCAAACACCCCCTAAAACAGAAAAAAGGCGCAGTTAGGTCTTTGATATCCCACTCATCAGTGGATGCCAAAGACGCAACTGCGCCATGTCAAGGGATTCAATTGTTCTATAATTATTATAAGCGTACCCCGCTCCAGATGTCAAGAAGAAAAACCAGCTTCCATCTGCTGAGCTTTTTGATGCTATATTTCTTCTGTTTCTTCGCATGGCCGGTGTTCTGGGTTTGTATCCTTCCGGGTGCAGTTTTCCGGAGGACAGCCGCGCTTTTCCCCGGTATAAAAGCAGTATCCGCAATGCCAGTATCCCAACAGATACAGGCTGTAGATACATCCTTGACAGGATTTTCTGTGATACCGCGCCCGTCCTAAACGCTCTTCATCCATCCCCATGCCCCCTTATACCATGATCTCCGGCGGCATGGGGATTTGCTTTTTCTGCGGCCTCCACAGATGCAGACAGTAGGAATGCAGATTCACATAATTGCTTTTTGCCGGATGATATTGCACCACGGTTTCTTCCGGTTCAAAAAACATGTCTTTGATAGCGCACATCTCATCCCATGTGGGGCATGTCTTTCGCTTTTTGCTGCAAGGGGTGACACTTACATGATCCCATTCTCCGCCGCTGGCTGCAATCACAAAAAATGACCTGCCTCCTACAAACACCTTAAAACATCCGTTTCTATCATCACCCGTTGTCCAATATATACGGATTTCTTCATTCTTCAACCGGTATGGATCAAGCGCCCTCAGATTTTTCATTTTGTACTCCCTTCAGTTTGAAGTTTTCACATTGGTATCCCTTTCCTGACTTATAGCACATCACCCCATTGTTATCACAGTATTTTTCACATAATTCCGCGAAAGCGTTATCCGCTTCCGGATTATCGACACCATGCTCCATACGGATTTTTTCTATATCTCCAAACACTTCCATGAACTGTCTTTCCAACTGTTCGACTTTTCCGGATAGTTCGGTGATGGCATCTGCGGCATCCATACACATGTCCATAATTTCAAGTGTGGCTTTGTCTTTATACAAGCTTTCAGTTCTAAGCCGTTCGGCCAATCCCTTGTAGTCCATGGTCAATTCTCCTTTTCGCCAAACTGTTCCAAATACCTGACCGCGGTTGCTTCCAATGCGCGGAGGACCAGATCTCTGTATTTCGTGTTCAGTTCATATCCAGATCCTATATGCCGGTTGGCCTGCAGCTTTTCAAAGGCTGCAGTAAGGTTTAATATGTCCTGGGATGTAACATCCATTTTATCAGTCCTCCATCCACTTTTTGACGATGTTTTCAGCGGCTTCCTGAATAGGCTCTCCTTTGGCTTGTGCGTGCAACGATGAAATACATCCATCGACACCAATCAATAACAATTCCCTCTCGATGTACTCCTTCATTCTTCTATTCCCCTCATAAACTCCAGCAATTCCTTGACAGAAATCGTTCCGTTACTATTTACCTTGCACCCACAAAACATTAGTGCTGAGAAAGCAGACTCCAGTGCAGACAGGCCTCCATCGCATAAAGCCTTTCCTCTCCTGAATGTTGTTTCATATCCAAACTGGAGCACCATATCGGCTAATGCGTCCAGCGCATCGTAGAGCTGGTCTAAGTGAGCTTGTGTTAATTGGTCAAGGCTTAATCTGCTCATCCTGCTCCCTCCGTAGTGCGGCCCTATATTTTTTAGGGCGTTTAGTCGTATCTATCTTTTCAAACAATGCTCTTTCAACAGGCCATCCATCATAAATCCGTCTCCTTAAAGCCTCTGGCGGTATTCCAATAAAATCTGCCCAAATATGTAGTGGCTTTTCAACATCTCCCACCTTGATAATGGTTGTGGTAGATTGATTATTGTTTTATATTTTCTTTGTCGTCCATCGACAATTCTCTGGAGAATATGGGCCATCGTTATCTATCCTGTCGATTGTTAAGCCCTCCTGATAGCCATTTTTGAGCGCCCAATTTCTAAATGCTACGAAATCATTCCACTCTTCACAAACGGAAATACCGCGCCCTCCATAATGGTCATATCTTTTATCGGTTTTTCTATTGCACCTTGCTCGCATTGAACACCAAACCTCATACAATTTGGTTCCCTTTCCTCCATGCTTATACCGCCCATTTTCTTTTTTGCTTGGCATAAACTACCCTCTTTCTGAAATTGCGGCCTCGGCCTCTGCGCGGGTGAGAAATAATAGCTTGCCAAAATTCCAACCGCCCATTACTCTATCTCCGATTAAGTGCACCCATATATCTCTATTTTCATACTTGATATCAGTGCATCGGTCTTTTGTGATGTGCGGTGCTGCATCATGCACGATACGCCACACAGTATCACCCTTCTTGCACGGCAGCACCACGCCCCGTCCCTCCCTGTCCGCCTGGGCAAGCTCGCGGAGACGGGCGAGGGGAATATCCCGCACAATCTCCAACCGTTCCCCCGCTGAGGCCCTGAGCGTCAGTCCGCGCCCGTATTCATCAAGGATGCACTCGATTTCCTCGGGTTCCAGGCCGGTGTCCTCGTAGGCGGCGAGGCGCAAAGATATATTTTTTAAAATTTCGTCAAATTCCGGTTCTCCCTGATACTTTGCGATATCAAGGATGTTATAAGCACCGTTAGGATCACTTTTCACAAGGAAAAGGGTTTCTTCCCAATCTTCCAGGCCGAAATCGGCTTCGTGTGTAAGACGTTCCATGCTCATTCCTCCTTCTGGCCACGCCATTCCGGTGAATCGCACCCACCGCAAGAATCGGCTTCTCTGTCATGTTTTTCGCACCATTCGTCCGCGCTGTCCCACCACTTGCATTCCGGGCATCCTGTCCATTGAAAAATTGTTTTGATAGCCGCATCCCGCTCGGCTTTCACCTTTTCAAGCTCGGATTCCAGCCTAGCATTTTCCGCCTTATAGCTATTCGCCGCACCGCGCATGGCTTTCAGTTCGATTTGCAGGGTGGCGAGGGCTTCGGCGGCTTCTCTACATTCTTCCTGCTTAAATCCATAGGTTCCACATTCTTTGAGGCGGTCAATCAGCTTTTCAACGTCCATCATGTGTCCTCCTCCGTTGACTGCTGGAGCCACTTCAAAATGGTTTGCTGTGTGTCTGGATATTTGCTTTCAACTCCATGGTGTTTTGAGACTGCCTCACAACGCCATACCATCAATTCCCACGCCAGCTCCTCATCACTCATGGCCCGGATTTTATCTCCGTTTGTCATTTGTCCTCCTCTCCCTCCGGCGGACGGCGGTCAGGCGGTGCGGGGAAAGCATGGCGATACGGCCAAATTCCATATTGGTTTCTGACTTTCTCCGGCCTTCTTTTGTTATTAGCCTGAGTAAACCAATCTGCCCATCTACAATTATCCGGTCGATAATCTCCGTTAAAATCAATTCGGTCTATCGTAAGGCTTTCTTTATATCCGTGTTCTTTTGCCCATTTGACGAATGTCGGAAATCCGGTTTCTTTGTCCGACCACTCTTCACAGACTGTAATTCCGCGTCCTCCATAATTGTGATAACTATTTGAGTTCGGATTGAAACACCGGCTTATCATCGACTTCCAGCAAGAGTACAAACGCCGCTCATCAGAAGTTAACCCATGATGCTTCGCTTTTTCTCTTTTCACATCGAGATTTAGACAACCACAAGACTGGCAACTACCATTCCTAAGGTGACGGCCAAGAGCAATTCTCTCATTTCCACAGTCACATTTGCACCGCCACAGTATTTTCCTATAATCGTCGTGCCCGGCTTGCTCAATTACAATCAGTCGTCCAAACCGCTGTCCTGTTAAATCTCTAAATGCTCCTATTGTTCTCACCTCCGTCATCCTCCAC
>ERZ1643249.670-NODE-670-length-37064-cov-230.131563_pt1 | contig 37064 bp, 52 predicted proteins | sample MGYA00579263_ERZ1643249 | MGnify/ENA primary metagenome ERZ1643249 (study PRJEB29033, sample SAMEA4952264) | chicken gut metagenome | biome: Broiler Chicken; feature: Gastrointestinal Tract; material: Caecum | place: Ireland | collected 2018 | study: Broiler...
CAGAGGGAAAAATAGAAGAAGCTCTAACCGCTATCTGGCGGCACGTAGGCGAGGCGAAAATTTATGAGGATAAAGAAAATGAATAATATTAATTTTTTAGATGTGCTATCCGAGCACTGGTCCATAAATCCAGAACAAGTATCAAGTATGAGGGTATACGAAAGTTCAATATATCTTTATATTAACGATGCAGAAGAGCCGAGTATTCGTATAGAATGCGAGAATGAAAAGGCTGCTCAATCATTTTTTACTCTTTGGAAAATGCGCATAAATGATTCGAAGAAAAAAAACAAAGAAAGGAACACAAATGACAGATAAAAAGAATAATTTTGCTAAGGACATAAATGTCCCTCGCAAAGAACAGATAATATTGGACGCTTGCTGCGGGTCTCGAATGTTTCATTTTGACAAAAATAATAAAAATGTCATCTTTATGGATAACAGAGATTTTGAAGACACATTATGCGACGGACGTAAATTAGAAATTCACCCTGATATTATTGCAGATTTTCGCAATATTCCATTTGATGATAATTCATTTAGCTTAGTTATTTTTGACCCCCCGCACTTATTGAAAGTAGGTCAAAATAGTTGGCTATGTAAGAAATATGGGAAATTACAAAAAACGTGGCCGATTGATATTAAAAAAGGCTTTCACAAAAATAATAACACATTTTTTCTAGTTTTTATGAAAGGTATTATAAATGGATAAAGAACCAATAATGATTGATGGCGTGGATGTAAGCTGGTGTATTGAATTAAATAAAAGGGATAAAGTTAGTTGTTATCATCTTTTATATGACAAGTGTAAGGACGCGCCAAACTGCTATTTCAAACAACTCGCCCGCAAGACTGCGGAATGCGAGGAACTGAAAAAACAGCTTGAAACCTCTGAAAAATGGCGAAGCGAATCAGACCTCCAAAATACACGCTACCGCAAGGCGCTTGAGGAGATTGAGAAATATCTCCAAACACAATTAGACGGTTTCGGCAATGATGTATATGAGATGCAAAAAAGTGCAATAAATAATATCCGAAACATCATTAGCAGGGCGAAGGAGGGATAAATGATATCATTAGATGTGTTTCGTTTGCTTGATTTGTACGGTATTAATTATTTTGAGAAAATTAAAGACGAATTATCAGACGACGATTACTGGACTATTTTACGTGCATTATGGATTGACCACGGAGTATGTAATCGACAATGGATGGATTTAATTTATTGTGACAGAAAAAGAAGCCATAAAATTATGAAAAGTTCGGACAGGCAGATATTGAGACGTTTGCCTAAAAAAGTCAAAGCTTATAGAGTGTCATATCCAGATAGCAATGATTTTTATAAATTTAACTGGACTTTAAATTTGGATTTTGCTCTGAAATACAAATACTTTCGCCCGAATGCATTTATTGAAGAAAAAATTATTGATAAACGCAATATCTTTGCTTACTTTAATTCAAGAGGTGAAAAAGAAATATTATTAAAAAGATAATGAATTAACATAGGAGAATATGACAATGAAACGTGCTAAACGTAGAGAAGATTGAGAATAAGTCAAAACTAAATAAAAAACATATATCGTTTGCTAAAAAAATTTGAATAGTTTTTATTTCTGATTTTCGGAAAAAATCGAAAATCATTTTTTTATAAAAAAGCAGATTTTCAAAAAAAATAGTCTGCAGATAAATTTTTAAGGCAAAATTTAAAATAAAAAAACAAAAAAACATAGCTCAATATAATTCAGGCTGCTTTATACATAACTTTTGTTATTGGTATGTTTCGTTTAGATATAAATTAAGACAATATATAAACTTAAACTTTTGTATTAATTGCTATATTTTCCAAGGATTTTTTAATTCTTCAAATTCGTCTTCAAATTGATGTTTTAATATCGTATAAAAATTAGTTAGCAAGGCTTTACAACCAGAGCTATGTTCAAGATTGTCTATAGCATATTCTTTTTTGAGCGGAATTTTTTTCTGAGGCAACGGAGGCGGCTGAATTATAATTTTTTTGGTTGGGTCAATCTCTTTGGCTCTTTTTATGGCAGAAGAAAAATCGTTATCTGCACTGAGTAAGAAACATTTGTCATATTCATTTTTCAGCGTTTTTTCTATTAGCATTATTGCTAGGTTAACATCAGAATTTTTTTCTTCATGTCTTATCAACTTTTTTTTGTCAGGCGTTTGAATACAGTTGACGCATTTTTCATCATTTTTACAACGATGTGTCTTTTTTTCTTTAAATTCTCCATATACCGGAATTATTCCGCGTTTTGTTAAAGCCTTTATGTAGGTTTTATGCCGAGTAACGGCTGCTGCACCTCTCCAGTGGGCAATAGCTGAAAAATAAAAAATTTCAATAGATTCTTTTTCATCTTCTTCTGATAGCCAAGATTCTATAAGACTTCTGTAATCAAGCCATTTTACACATTTATTATATTTTCTTTGATATTCTTTAAGTTTGTGATAGTAGTTAAAACCATCGATTAAAACAAGTATTCTATTTTTCATGCTCCTCACCCACTAAAAAATGATGAAAGGCGACCTAAGCCGCCTTCAACTCCGTATTAAAAAATACGGCAATTATACAAGTATTATTGTATAGCTTTTTTACATTGTCAATAATTTCATAATAAATATTATACCCATTTTTTAAGAAAAATAATCACCTATTTGTATAATATTTTATCTTTTTTGTACAAATTTTATAATAAGTAAAAAACTTATTAAGAAATTATAAATAAAATTAAAAAAATTTTTATTTTTTAAAAAAGCTTAATTTATAAGGGTTTTGTCTTGTTTTTATCGATTGAAAAAAAAACATGGTGTGTCAATTAAGTATGACAGATTTTGATTTGTCATTTATTATTTTTTCGTCAGGGTATAATCCAAAACTTGCATATATTCAGATATTGCAAGCAAGCGCTTAGTACGTCGGAGGTGGCTCGGACAAAATTTGCCTAATAGTGTCTTTTTTTGAAAAACTTTAGAGGAGAGAGTTTTTTATATGACTATAAGTTGCTGTAGGCGCACATTTCGAGGAACAAGTTATATAATTGCGCCGCAAAAATATCTCTATCAAGAGATGACAATTTTACAGAGATGTCCTGTATGCGGGCATTATATATTGAAGATAAAAAGGATACTCTCAACAGGGGAACTACAGGAATTAATTTTCCGCAATAAATCAGGCATGGCGATGTTTGATAAATTAAAAAAAAATATATTGTACAGACGTGGCGAATTTAAAATTTATGAAAAGAGGAGTTATCTTAACTATAACGATTACGGAACAATTAAGAAATGCTTCAGTAATTTATCAACAGTGAAATTAGGACTTTTTGACAACAACATAACAAAATTTGATGATTTTTTGTTTTCCCGATTGATTTTTTAATCGGGTTTTTTCTTATGAATTTTATTATTACAAATAAGTCTCAGCTTAAGAATGTATTGACGCTTTTTTATTCGAAGTATAAAGAGAATGAGCGATATAATTTAAGTTTTGACGTTATAAAAAAAGAAGTCTCAAAAAAGCAGCGAGGCTTTATTTTTGGCGGATTATGCAAGGTTTTAAGAGCTTTTTTTTATGAAACCCAGGGAGAATTGTATGAAATCAGCGATATAAAAGAAATGCTATATCGTAAGGCAGGCGTTTATGAAGAGAAAATATTGCCTGACGGCAGTAGTTTTTATAAATATAAAGGCCTCAGTCAGATGAATATGCGAGAAGCGTCTGAATTTATTGATAAGGTTTTATTGTGGATTGATAACGAAACGGAGTGCATTTTACCGCCTTATTTGCGTTATTGCTGGCTTTTACATACGACACAGCAAGATATAGATACTGCTATGAATTTTCCTATTCCTTTAAAATCACCGGATTATTTGAAGTATCAACGTAAAGAGGCTTGCTGTCTGCACTGTGGACGTGTCGGGCACAATGAAGCACATCATATTAGGGGTATTAAGCTTGATGGTCTAGCATCTAAGCCATCTGATATATATACTATTTCGCTCTGTCATAATTGTCATACGGGAGATGAGCGCTTGCAAGATATGAGACCGGCGCAATTGCAGAAGGTTATTAATACTTACGGTTTTAGTTTAGATTTATTCTGCAGATTAACTTATTTACGTTGGTTAGATCACAAGGTTTGAAGACCTTTTTTTCTCCTCGCCTTTTAGGTCTTCTGGTGCGGCAAACACGCCGCACTTCAAAAAATATGAAAAAAGTTGCAATATTAGGAAAATTACCGGGAAAGTTTAAAGCCCCTTTTTATTCTGAAGAATATGAGATATGGGGATGTAATGTCCATAAAGATATGGATAAAATACCCCGTTATGACCGTTGGTTCGACCTCCATGATTATCCGTCGAGATATCCTTTTAAAGTTGTAACGAGAGATGAGCTACCTATTATTAAGTTAATTGAGTTAGTAGGAGGTAAATTTTTTAATAACAGTATTAGTTATATGATTGCTTATGCAATCTACTTAGGTTTTGATGTAATTGCTCTATATGGTGTAAAACTCAATAACGGTGAAGAGATAAGAACATTACAACGTCAGAATGTCAGAGAATTATTATTTTTTGCGATGGGACGCGGGATTAAAATTACAGTAGAGCCGGAATCTGAATTGTTAATAGAATATCCTTTGTATAAGTAATGCGACCAAAACCCAGTAAAAACAAGTATTTCAGTTTTATAGCGTCGCGGTGGGTCCTTCCTAGCAATTTTATAATGCGGGTGGGTAAATGCGCGGGAATGGGGAACAAAAAAGAAAAAAAGTTTATTTCGCATTTCTTTTTTTAATTGCTAAAAATGATATATGTACAAGACAAAATTAGAAATATTATGCGCAGTATTGGACTTGTCAAGGCGAAGAATACAGCAGTTAGCAGAGGAGGGTATAATACCCAAGCCCCAAAAAAATGGAGATTATGACCTAGCTGCTTGTACAAGCGCTTATTTTGAATATGTTTATGCACCTAATGATAATAGCGAAGAACAACAGTTAGATGGGCGATATGAACGGGCTCGTAAAGCTAAAGCCGAAGCAGATAAACTAGAATTTAATTTATCGATTCAAAAGGGCGAATATATTAAAACTGAATTTTTAGAACAGACGCTAACATCTGTTATAACGAATTGTCGTTCGAAACTTTTATCTATACCAAATAAAGCTGCATTAGAATTGGTTGATAAGGATAAACCTCTAGAAATTCAAGAGGTTTTAAAAAGATATATTTATGAAATTTTAGATGAGTTAATGGTGCCAGATTTTGATAATAGAGGAGAAAAATGAAGAATTAATAAAAATTAAAAAAACAGTAGAAAAAGCTTTTTTATTATGGAAAAGTCCGTCAGCACGCAGCGTATCACAATGGGCAGACGATGAGCGCTTTTTAAGTTCGGAATCGTCAGCTGAGAGCGGTAGATTTCGCACATCACGAGCTGAATATCAGAGAGATATAATGGATGCTTTTTCTAATCCATATATCTGGAAAATTGTGTGCATGACATCAGCTCAGATTGGGAAAACAGAAATATTAAATAATGTTATAGGGTCAACAATAACAGACCGGCCTTGTTCGATTATTGTATCTCAACCGACTGTCGAGCTGGTTGAGACTTGGAGTAAGCGAAGGTTAACACCAATGCTTCGCGATACTCCGGTTCTTAGAGATAAAATAAAAAAATCAAAAGAAAAAAATAAAGACAGTCAAACAATTTTAGAAAAAACTTTTCCTGGTGGTTATATAGCAATGGTAGGGGCTAATAGCCCGGTAGGTTTGTCATCTCGTCCGATAAAACTGGCTCTCGCCGATGAAATCGACAGAAATCCTTTGTCTGCGGGTGATGAGGGAGACCCTATCAATCTGTTAATAAAAAGGACCGTAACGTATTTTGATAGAAAAGTCGGGCTATTCTCCACGCCTGTTGATGCAGGTATCAGCAGGATTGAAGCGGAATATAATCTGAGCGATAAGCGCCGTTATTTTATTCCTTGCCCTCTATGCGGCCGCTATCAATTATTAAAATGGCCGCAAATAAAATTTGATAAAACGTTATCCCGGCAACAACTATTAGAGTCAATATATTATGAGTGTTTATATTGCGGAGGAAAGCTTAACGACAATGATATAAATAACGGAGTAAAAATAGGAGCTTGGATTGCAGCAATTTTAGACGAATCTAATGTTTTTAATAAAAAAGTTTTTACTGAACTAGTTGCTGAAACAAAGAATCTTCAAGGGGTTGCAGGATTTCATTTAAATGAAATATATTCTCCTTGGAGGCTAATGTCCAACATTGTTGATGATTTTTTGAACACACGAAAGGACCCCGTTAAGCTTAAAACATGGGTCAATACATCGCTTGGTGAACCCTGGTCAGAACCAGGGGAAAGCATCAATGATAATGAGCTGCTACAACGCAGAGAAAAATATAATGCGACAATCCCTAAAGATGTACTTGTATTAACTGCGGGCGTTGATGTCCAAAAAGACCGCTTTGAAATAAGTCTTGAAGGCTGGGGACTTTATGAAGAAAATTGGCTTATTGATTATAAAGTCATATATTGTAATCCAGCTGATATTGAGGATTGGAAGCAATTAGAGGATTTTTTATTAAATAGCGAATTTGCTCATGAAAAAGGTATAAAAATGCGTATCAGTTCATCATGCATCGATACTGGTTTTTTAACAGAAAATGCTTATCGTTGGGGGAAAAATAAGCAGAGAAACCGGCTATTTCTAATAAAAGGGATTGGGGGGAAGGGTCGGCCCATCGTAAGCCGGGCAACAAATATATCTTTTGGAAAAACAAAACGTTCTGCTATTAAATTATTCCCTGTAGGAGTCCATGACGCTAAACAAATTATAAACTCTCGCCTACGCAAACAAGAGCCAGGCGCAGGATATATGCATTTCCCTTTATCAGTAGATAAAGAATATTTTGAGATGTTAACAGCTGAAAAACTTATAAATAAAAATACAAACGGCTACATTCGTCAAGAATGGGTGAAAGTTCGCGAAAGAAATGAAGCTCTCGATTGTAAGGTATATGCTTATGCAGCTTTGAAGATTTTAAATCCTAATTTTGAAAAATTGTCAGAGCAATTTAAAAATTATGAATCAAACACTAGATTAGTCGCATTGAAGGAAAAAATTAAGAAAAAAACTCAGAAGCCAATAATCAGAGAGAACAACAGAACAAGAGGAAATTTCGCGACGTCCTGGAAAGGAGGAGGGTTTGGACAATACAGATAAAACGCATGCTCAGAAGATGCTGGAACTTGTAGAAGCAGCGCTTGAAGGGCGGCTAAAAAATGAATATAAGAGTATAAAAATTAATAACAGAGAGATAACTAAGCATTCTTTTTCCGAACTTACAGAGCTCAGGACGTATTACAGAGCTGAAGTCGCTCGTGATAAGGTGCGAAAGAGCAGAAAATTTGACATAATAGGATTCAAATTTTGATGATCGATTTTAAGAAAATTTTTAATTTTAATAAAAAAAATAAAACACAGACAAAAAATATCTTCGTCAAAAATGGATATGCAGCCGGAACCGAACAGCCCTATATTATCAGTTGGACAAGGTATAAAGAGTCATCTGACGAGATAATCGATAGGTATTATCAAAAGCTTGTCGCCCGCTCCTGCGAGCAGTGCCAGAATAATCCCTATGCTGTTAAATATCTTGAATTATTGAACAGTAATGTTATTGGGCCGATGGGCATGAAATTACAAGCGAAAGCTCGAGACACTAACGGCCAATTAGATATACAGGCGAATGAGGCGCTTGAATCAGCCTGGGAGCACTGGCAGTTATCAACCGATTGTGACGTTACCGGACGTTTAAATTTTCCTCAAATGCAGCGTCTTATCTTGCAGACAGTTGCCAGAGAAGGTAACATTTTTATTAAAATAGTTTCGACACCTCAAAAATTTTACCTGCAACTAATTGATCCGCGGCGTCTTGATTTTACGAATAATAAGAAATTGCCTAACGGCAATTTTATTCGATTCGGAATTGAATTTAATAAATATGGAAAAGTTATTGCTTATCACATCAAAAACGCTGATGATACGGCGTTAGACATGTCGACAAAAACAGAACGAATCCCCGCATCTGAGATAATACATCCTTACAGGATGTTATATGTCGGTCAAAAACTCGGTTTACCTTGGTTTTCGTCAGTATTAGAAAAGATGTATATGTTATCGGGCTATGAAGAAGCCGCTGTAGCAAACGCCAGAGCCGGCGCTTGTCAAATGGGTTTTTTGAGAAATACTGACCCTGACGTAGACACAGAATCAGACAAAGACGATATACATATAGATGCTCAGCCTGCTGCATTTACAGAGCTGCCGCCTGGCTACGTGGTTGACAAATTTGACCCAAACTATCCGAGCAACGAGTTCGACCCTTTTGTAAAGGCAAATCTTAGAAGTGTTTCTGCCGGGCTAAATGTAGGCTATAACACTCTTGGAAATGATCTCACCTCTGTTAATTATTCCTCCCTTAGACAGGGAGCTCTTGACGAACGCGATTCTTGGACATGCTTACAAGAATGGTTCAAAACAGAAGTTATGTATCCTGTCTATTTTCCCTGGCTTAAGCATTCTTTATTGGCGGGTAAAATACAGGTAGGGCGTGGAGTATTGCCGGCTGAAAAGCTTGAAAAGTACAAAAATGTATCGTTTAGGGCTCGTCGGTGGGCCTGGGTTGACCCGGTTAAAGACGTAAGTTCTGCAACCGCTAGTGTTTCTAACGGTTTTCGTTCTCGAAGCGATGTAATAAGGGAGCAGGGCAGAGACCCGGAAGAAGTTTGGACTGAAATAGCAAAAGAAAATGAATTTTTAATAAAAAACGGCCTTGCCGTCGAGCTTATGAATATAAAGGACAAAAAAGATGAAGAATAAAGAAAACAATAGATTTTGGTCTTTTAGTCGGACCGATGATGTCGCTGAGTTATATATATACGGCTCTATCGGTGATAATTTTGGCGAAACATCAATAACAGAGAAAGAATTTCTAGAGGATCTCAAAAAAATTGAAAATTGTTCAAAAATTGACTTGCATATAAATTCTCAAGGCGGTAGTGTCACAACGGCTACGGCAATAAATTCACTACTTGTTAAGAGCGGAAAATTAATCGATGTCTATATCGACGGTTTAGCCGCGAGTATGGCTTCTGTGCTGGCAATGCTCGGCAAAAGCATATATATGCCGTCCAACACAATGATGATGATTCATAATCCATGGAGCGGAATCTATGGAAACGCCGACGAGTTAAGGAAAGAAGCTAAAATCTTGGATAAAATCAAAGAAACAATGATTGATTCGTATGCGGCGAAAAGCAAGTTGAGCAGGGAAGAAATATCTAAAATTATGGATGAAGAAACGTGGTTGACGGCACAAGAAGCCTTTGAACTCGGTTTTTGTACGGATGTAACGGCCCCGTTGAACATCTACGCATCAATTGATAACAGTAATTTGAATCTTAACGGAATAACCATAGAACAATCGAGATATAAAAATTTTAAAATGGAATATATAGAAAACTTCAGAAATATGGATATAGCTGACAAGGCGGGAGCTAAACAGCCTGAAGAACAATATATTTTAAATAAAAAATTTGTAAATCAAAAAAACAGAAAGGACAAAAAAACAATGGATTTGAATTTATTATGTACAAAAGTTGCATTGAACTACGACTCATTGGTCGAAGAAGGAAAGACTGCAGAAGAAATCTATTCTTTAGCTCTATCAAAGATTAATAACGATAACGAAAACAAGCAGAAAATAAAAGCAATGCTATCTCTTGGAGAACAATACGGAGCAGTTGATAAAGCCGTCGAATTTATCAAAAATGGTAAAGACTTAGAAACTTTTAAGACTGAACTTCTTGATATGCAAGCTAAAAAAGCCCTTAATGCCAATGGAAAATATGGACAAATAGGGATTGAAACAAAAGAAGCAAGAAATTTCAGCTTTTCTAGACTCATCAATGCCGTTGTTAATCCCAATGATAGAACGGCACAAAACGCAGCAGCTTTTGAATTTGAAGCTTGTAATGAGGCGGCTAAAAAATACGGACGAACTCAAAGTGAAAATGGAAATGGGCTGAGAATACCTTTTGAGGCACTTTCTGCCCCTCTCGTAGACCGCAACGCCTCTAATGAATTGACAACTACTGACGGTGATGCCTTGATACAGACTACACTGCTTTCAAGCTCATTTATCGAGCTGTTAAGAAACAAATGTTATGCGCTGCAACTGGGATATCCGATTCCGGGTTTACAGGGTAATCTCTCAATACCCAAACAAACAGCCGGGGCATCAGGTTATTGGGTTGGAGAAAAGGAAGCGCCTACAGTCAGTAAGGCTGGATTTGCCACTGTAGACTTTGCCATGAAAACAGTTGGAGGACTCTCTTATGTCACACGTCAAATGGTAAAACAATCATCGATAGGGATAGAAGCTCTTATTCGCAACGATTTAGCAACTGCCCTGGCCCTTGCAATAGATAAAGCCGTATTTTATGGCGCTGCAGCTAATAATAAAGAGCCAAAGGGGTTAAAAAATATTACCGGGGTTAATGTTGTCGAATTTGCCGGAGAAAATCCGACTTTTGGCGAATTAGTCGATATGGAAACAAAAATCGCTATCGCTAACGCTGATGTATCTAACATGCATTATATTGTTAACCCGGCAATGAGAGGTTATGCGAAACAAACACTCAAATTTACAAATTCGACAAATGCAGGGGGAACCATCTGGGAACCGGGCAACACACTAAATGGTTACAGCGCTTATGTAACAAACCAGATTACTGCAGGAGATGTTTTCTTTGGCAATTTTTCAGATCTGCTTATAGGTATGTGGGGCGGAATCGAACTGCTTGTCAACCCATATGCTGAATCGAAACAGCGCCTTATTGAGATTACTGCATTTCAGGATATTGACATCAATGTTCGCAATGCTCAGTCATTCTGCTACGGAGCTAAAAAATCATCTACATAATGCTAAAACCTAAAAACTATTTTTTTGAGGGGGCTCTCTCCCCTCAAATTTTTTTGGAGGAATGATGAAATTAAAAATAAAACAATCTATCATTGTTGATGGAATTATTCGAAAAATCGGAGATATCATAGATGTGACTCCGGAACAAACTGCTTATTCTTTGATTTCGGCAAATCAGGCAGAGATTGTTAAAAACATTACTTATGACTCAATATCTATTGTTCAACCGGAAGAAATAACTTTAAACAAAGAATTGCCAATAACCGTCGCTGATACGGAAAACCAAAAAATAGACAACTCGCACTGTGGCATAACACTTGAAGAGCTAAAAATAATTGCAGCTGAACTTAATGAGGACATCCCTGAAGATATCTCTTATATTGCCTTGGAAGAGAGATTATATTCTCTTATTGTATCAATGGCTCAGGATTTGGACATTATGACTGAAGGTAAAGAACTGAAGGAATTATATCTGAAGATAAAAGAGAAGCTGAATAATGAATGATGAGGATAATCGTCTATTTATCAATGTTTTTGGCCGAAACATTAAATTTCTGTTGAAAAATAAAGGCTCTCTCGACGTTGGTAGCGATGGAGAACCGCTCAAAGGTATTTTTGACATACCTTTTTTAAATGTTGAAATCGGTGAATTTGAGATTGGTTCTTCAACTCCGCGTTTGACTTGCATATCTACTGATGTTGTTGACGTAAAAAAACATGATGTTGTCATTATCGATAATATCGAATATAACGTGGTTTCAGACCCTCAACCAGATGGTGAGGGAATGTCAATCGTAGAATTGGGGAATAAAGCGCAATGAGTAAGCCTGTTATTTATATATCAGTCCATGATGCGGAAATCACACGTGTTAACAAAGATTTGAAACTTGAAGGGCAGACCCTTCGAAGAATTGAAGAAAAAGCTTTTAATCAGGCAGGGAAAAAATTTTTAAAATTTGCTGTCGAAAATCTGAGCAAAAAATACTCTTTTACAAAACGAGTGCTCAAAGACAGAATTAAACTTTATATGCTCAATGCGCTAAAAATAAAGGTTTTTGGAGGTCTTTGGCGGTTGGGGCTGACAAGATGGAAGGCAAAAAAAACAAAAAAAGGCGTCACTTATGGTGCAAGCGGGCGACGGCAATTAAGAGAACACGCTTTTATTGTTAAGGCCTCAAAAAAATCAAATTCAAAAGTCGCTTTTAAGCGGACAGGAGAATTTTCAATCGCATCAAAAGGTAGATATGCCGGTAAAAAAAGAGAAAAACTTGAAAAACAATATGCAGATATCGACGATTTATTTATTAAAGAGCTTGATGATTTAAGCGGCCAGTTTTTTGGAATTTTTGAAAGAGAATTTAATAATTTAGGACGATTATGGGTACAAAGCCGGCTATAAATTTTTTAGACTTAATGGAGTCAATCAAAAATACCCTTCAGGAAGCTTTTCCCGAGTTTGAGGTATTGAACTATGATGACGATGCAAAACTCACCGTAAAAACGATTCTCGTAGCGCTTGACAGTTTTGAAAGGCCTGAGAACCCGGTTCCTGAATTTTTCACGTTGAGTTGTGAGTTTTCCGCATATATTTTTATTCCGTTTGCCCTTGAATCATCAACGGAAATAAAACAAAAAGCTGTAGAACTTGCTTATGTCATTGACGGTAATAATTTTGGAAATTCTAATATTTTTAAAAAATCAAAATTTTTGGCGGCAGAACCTGACCCGTTTAACGAAAAAACCGACGATGCTGAAATATGGCGTGTACATTGGAATACAGACATAAAACAGAAAGGATAAAAAACAATGCCAGAAGAAAAAAATGTTATTACTCTCGGAGTTAAGGATTTAAAAATCTCTAAACTGCTTAAAGACGACTCAACAGGGGTTAAATATGATACTCCTCATGATGTTCCAGGGGTTAAAACTATCGAGATTACTATTACTACTGAGGACAAAGAGCTTACGGGTGACGGAGTGTTGCTCGCATCCTCCTCTAAAAAGAAAGGCTATGATGTAACATTCACCAATGCGCAGCTTAATCCGCAGGTTATGGCAATAATTAACGGCTCTAAGGTGACAGAGGGCGGAGAGCTAGACAATGAAACCATTACAATATCTGATGACGCTGATGATAAGCCGAACTATTTTGCTTTGGAATTTATTCCGGAAGAGACAGACGGGGCGGGCGAATATCATAGAACATTATACAAAGTAAAGGGTAATGCTGAATTACAATATACAGAATCTGACTACTCTGTCTATTCTTTTACCGGGAAAGGCGTTGCGCGTGATTATGATAAAAAATTCGGAAAAACCGATTTGTATACAAATGAGACGCCAATCGCTCAAATTCCGGAAATTAAAGCACAGTCAACATAGAGGAGGCTGATACATGACCATAGATTCGCTTATACCGGAAGAATTGGAAATTGAACTTTTTGGGAAAAAAAGAAAAGTGCAATTTTTGATTAGGAATTTTGCTGCCGCAAAACAAAAATTCAAAAAAAACGAGTACGACCTCATAAATAAAGCACTTGAAGGAGACATGGAAAGCTGGATAATGCTTATCTGGGCTGGAACTCTTGTTTTTGACGATTTTGACCCCGCAAATCCCCTCAAAATAAAAGAAGAAGTTGACTTAGAGAAATTATATACTCTTGATTATAAGAAAGCTAGAGAGATATCAATTAAGGTGACTCAATCACTTCTCCAATCTCTGCCGAGCGGTAACGATACAAAAAAAAAGATAAACCCCGTAAAAAAGGCTCTAAACTATCTGATAACTCAGCTCAAGGGATAGATTATGTTCTCCTCCTCTTTATCTGGGTAAGTGTTCTCGGATTTTCGGAGGAGACTTTTTTTTATTCGACATATCGCAAAATAATTGCACTGATTGATAAAAGAAACAATTATATGGGTCTGGAAGGTCCGTCAATCAATGATAAAAACCAAACAGCAATGCTTAATAAATTTTTTAGTTAGGTAAAAAATGGCTCAAAAAAAGAAAATCAATATCTATATGGGGCTGGATGATAAAGAATTGAGACAAAAACTTGATTCAGCCAATTCTTATTTGTCAAAAACGCTAAAAACCATGGGAGGCACACTGGGCGGACTTGCTCTCGGTATTAGCGCAAAAGAAATTGCCGACTTTGCTGTCAATGCTGCAAGTTCACTGGAACAAACAAATGTATCCTTTGGAGTAATGCTCGGAAACGAAGAAAAAGCGAAAAAACTCGTCCAGGACTTACAGACAATGGCAAGCACTACACCGCTTGAGACAGCTGATCTGGCTGATTCATCAAAATTATTGCTTAATTTTGGGGAGGAACTCGAAAATCTGCTGCCAATGCTAAGAATGCTTGGAGACGTGTCAGGCGGTAATGCCGAAAAAATGATGAGTCTTTCCCGCGCATTCGGAAAAACTCTCGGAAATGGGCGTTTGATGGGTGAAGAGCTCAATATGATGATTGATGCGGGGTTCAACCCCCTTGAAACAATGTCGGAGCGTACCGGAAAGAGTGTAGCAAAATTGCGCGATGAAATGTCCAGAGGAAAAATCAGCGTTGATATGGTTCGTCAATCATTTGTTGATGCGACATCCGAGGGCGGACGTTTTTATCAAATGATGGAAAAACAATCACAAACGCTTGAGGGGATGAAATCAACAAAAAGTGACAATTTAACTTTATGGGCTCAAAATATAACAAATCATGCAATGCCGGCGCTGAAAGAGTTTGAGCAGGTACAAATCGACGCTATTGCCGTTGCTGACGCTCAAACAACTAAATTGTTCGAGTGGATGGATGTAAATAAACAGACAACAGGTGCTATTCAAGACGCTGCCGTTGCCCTTGCTGCTCTGGCAGTCGGCATCCCCGCAACAAATGCGGCAATCACAACAATAATAGCATCAGTCCGTTCTCTCGGAGTTGTAACCGCCAATACAACAGCTTTTCAGATGGCGTTTAATTCACTGTTGAAAGGTGATTCGCTGCTTGCACTGACCCAATACAGAGCAGGTATGGCAGCACTTGGAGTACAAATCAGAGCTACAACCGCAGCAATGCTGGCTTGTCCGATTACATGGGTTACTCTCGCCCTTGGTACAGGTGTTGCAGCATGGTATAGTTATTCACAGGCGGCCCAAGAAGGTGCACGAGCTGTAGAAAGCCTTAATAATGCGCATGAACAGCAAATTAATAAAACATCCGACGCTATCAGTACAATAAAAGAACTGATTGCCCAGAAAAATCTTGATTATGCTCAAACTCAGAAACTTGAAGGCGCTATAGATTATCTTACGGAAAAATATCCTGAATATGCCGGAGAATTGATAAAAGAATTAAAGCTCAAAAAAGAAATTACAAAAGAAACTTTGCGTATGGTGGCCGCAGATGCTTTAGCCGCAAAAACAAAAGGCTTGGATGAGGCAGCAGCTAAAATTGAAAATGATTGGCTGTATAAAACTGCTCTGGGCATAAAAAAAATTATTCCCGGGATGGAAATAAACACAGCTGCAGATAAATGGATTATCGAACCTAGGTTAAATTCTTTAGATAAAATATATTCGGAAAAGCTGGAAGTAACTCAAAAATATGCACGAGATTTGGCCGCATTGGAAAAAACTTTAGGGGTAGACGATTCACGAAGTAAAAACAAAGGCAGCAAAGTCAAAACAGACACAGGAGATGATAAAGCAGTAGAAAAAGCCCGAAAAGAAGCTCTCAATCTCAGACTGGCCATGCTGGATGCAGAACTGCTCAAAACTCGCAATAACGCAGAAGAAGAATACAAAATTGAACTCCAAAAAATTAATGCAAAATTGCAGGCAGAAAAACAGGGTACTGCTGCTTATCAGAATTTGTTGAACGAAAGAACAAGACTTGAGCAGAAATATCAATCAGACCTTGCTCAGATGGATTTGAACAGAATAAACAGAAAAACAGAGCTAGAAAATCTGTCAATTGAGAGAGAAAAATCACAACTTGAGGCTCAAAGAAATGACGGACTTGTCTCGGATGAGGATTATTATGAAAAATTGCAGGAGTTTGAAGACCGTAAATACTCGTTGAAGCGTCAAAGTCTTGAAAAACAAGAGCTCTTGTATCAGTGGGATGCACAAAAATTGGAGGAAATAGAACATGAAAAATTGATGCTGACTGCTGAATATGAGCTTCGAAAACAGGAGCTCTCAACCGAGAGGATAAAAGAAGAAGCTGAAGAATGGAAAAAACTCACTGAATCACTCAGAGAGTCATTCAGAGATTCTTTGAGCGAATTTTTTGAAGGAAATCAGAGCCTCAAAGAGAGTTTTTTGAGTGTTTTTGCCGATATCAAAGCCGCATTTGCTCAAATGGTTGCGTCAATGATTATAGAGCAGACAAAACTTGCTCTCATCGGTAATAATGGGTTGTTACCGACTCTTGCTTCAAACAGCAAGGGAGGATTTTGGGGAACGCTTTTGCAAAAAGGGTTAAATCTTTTGAATTTTGATACGGGAGGAATCGTCCCCGGAAACTATTCAACACCGGTTCCGATTGTTGCTCATGGCTCTGAAATGGTTCTCAATCCCATGCAACAGGAAGACCTCTGGAATTTAATACAAAATGCCGGAAATGTCAGAACGTTGCAAACACCTCAAAATTCAAACAGCGGCAATGTTTTTGTATTCAACCAGAGTTTTCAATCTCTTGACCCGGCGCAGGGGCAGAAACTCTTCCAGCAGTGGATGAACCAGTCAGGGCTTTCTATGGTCAGAGGTGCTATCAAAGACAACAAACAGGGAATGAGAGATACTATCAGAAATGTCTAGTTTAATGATTTTCTTTTTGACCATGGGATTTTTCGCCCTTTTTCCGTATATCTATAGTCACCTATCCAGTGACCTAAAAATTTTCCATCTCTATCAAAACTATATCCCTCTTGGTCTGAAACATGAAAAATAACAGCTTTTAATTCTCCGGTTGGTGTATATGCTGCTTCTTTTATCGGATATTTTTGAGTTTTTTTAGTTATTATATCAATTCTGAGTAGGGTTCCATCCCTGGAATAATAATATGTATGATATGGCTCTCTTTTATAAACTATTGCATAAGTAGTTAATATTCCAAAAGTATAAAAGCCTCCTAATCTCCTAGGTTCACCATAACTGGCATCTAAGTAATATATACCTCTTTCAATACAGGACTGATTTGTTAAAGTATATAGGTCTTTTAAATATTCTTTGTAGGGACTCATATCAATCTTTGTCTCAACACCATCGAACGCAGCGGCTCTGGCGGTCTCAACAGTATATGTCACCCCGCCCTCAAGAGTCAATGCGCCCGATGGCTGTATTGTCAAAAATAGAAAAAATAAAATAATAATAATTCTTTTCATGTCTTAGTTACTCTCCAAGTAATTAGACACCGCTTCATCTAATAGTTTATTGATACTGGTACCTCTTTGTTTTGCTTTTTTAGCAATTTTATAATGTTTTTCAGGGGTTGTTCTATATGGTATTTTCCCTTTAAAATCAACAGGTTTTAGAGGTTCAGGGATAGAGTCGTTATATTCCAATGATGCATCGATATAAGAAGCAAGTGCATCTTTGATATTTTTGAGAGCCTCTTCGCAAGTTTCTCCATCGGCCATGCATCCTTTTAATTCCGCAACTGTAGCTATATAGCAATTGTCTACATCATCCCACTCGAGAAGATATGTCCAATTTAAACTCATATAATAATTAAAATCTTTAATCATTTTTTGTTATAGCCTCCTTTATTGCTTTTATCAGATATTTTTTTAAAGGTTTTTGAGTTTTGACCAAGACAATTTTTTCAGATTCTGAACGGCGAAACGTTATATGCGAGCTTCCGCTTCTCGGAGCCTTAGGAACATAGCCATAAGAAATTAACACTTTTTCCGCCTCTTCATAAGAAATATCTTTATTATCGATTATTTTTTGAATTAATTTATCATATTTGCTCATGATATTATGATATCATATATAATATCATTATTCAACCCTTTTATTACAAAACATGAAGAAAATTTATGACACTGCCTGTTTTTAGCATACCTTACAATGATTCTTATACCTCATCTATTGAGTTTAAGACTCAAATCAATGAGAAGATGAAGGGGAAAGAACAGAGATATCCTGTCTGGACCTATCCAAAAAGAACTTTTGCGCTCAAATTTGACAAAAATTTCAGAGGCAGAAAAGAGCTGGAAGATTTCTTTATTTCTGTTATGGGACAGGCCGGTAAGTTCCGTTTTATCTGGGACGAGGAAAAAGGAGGCAACGGTCAGGAATATATATGTACTTTTGAATCTGACAGCCTGAAGCAGAATATTAAAGACTTTGGGTTTTGTGAAACTGAATTAAAACTTGTCTGCATTGACAGAACACCTTTTGAGGACCCGGGGGAGTTTGATTTCTGGCATGATGCGGAATGCGAGAACAGTATCGATTTTTATACTCTTGTAGATAAAGTTTTTACCGCTCAAAACAACAAAAAAAGCTGGTGGGATGCGCCTAAAAAGAGCTGGACTCTGTCTTTTGACAAGACTCCTGAAATAAGAAAAAAACTCGAAAACTTTTTTATCGCCAAAAGAGGGCGTTTCAGAACTTTTAACTGGACGTGGAAAAAAGACAGAGGAGGCGATGGAAAGACCTATCCGGTCAGATTTGACAGTGACATATTAAATTCTGAAATTGCTGAATACGGTTTCGGGACGCTGCAAGTAAAGTTAAAAGAGGTCTTTAAAACCGAAAATCCTCAACAAGAGATAGAAAAAGATGAAATAATACCTCGCAGATTGTTGAATGTCGAGATTGAAGGAGGCCCGGTCCATATCCTTGATAATGAAACGCTTGAATTTTTAATGTACGACAATGTTGAGTATATCGGAGCTTCGCTGAGTCTTGGTGATATGACAAGAGACGATAACAGCAGCGTAGCCAAAAGAAGTGTGGCGCTGTCAAATGTTGATTTAAGTTTTTCCGGAATCATCGGAAATCGCGGAGATGTAATCACTAATGCACCTGCTGTTATATCTCTTGTTTTTTTAGATGTCAACACAAATACTCTGCTCTCTGATTATCAGAGAGTTGAATGGGCTGGAAAATGCAACAATTTAAAGCTTAATCATGAAGATGTATCTTTTGAAATAGAAACTCCTCTGGGAGGTTATGAGATACAAGCACCTGTTATGAAGTATAGAGCGACATGTCAGGTCCGGAGATTCAAGGATTGCCGATGCGGTTACAAAGGTGAAGAAGAAAAGTGCGACAGGACTTTTACACGATGCAAAGAACTGGGCAATCATGCTAATTTCCGTGGTTTCCCGACAATGTACAAAGAACAGGTTATCAAGGTATAGTTAACTGAATCAATTAAAGTCATTCTTTTAAAAAACCATTAAGAAAAAGCAAGCAGGATGCCATTTCAATGACGGATAAAATTAAATGCTCTATGTTAAATAATCGAGGTTAATATGTCAATGAACAGCAAAATATCAGCCCTTTTAAGAGAAATAGGGCGCCCGTATCAAATGTATAACGATGATGGAACTTATCAAGGGTGTTTTTATCCGGTCCAGTTTATTTATAGGGACAAACCGTGCTACAAGCTGCAAGGGAATGACAGTGATCAAAACTATTATTACGGTCTCAGGTGCATTAGGGAGCATTGTACGCCAATATCCCTAAGTGAGCTGGAACCCGGTGATATTATCGCTACAAGATTTAAAAATGAATTGCATGTAGCGGTTTACTACCAATTCGGAAAGGTTATAGAAGTCTTTAGAGGACACTCTCTCCAGATTGGGAGTCTGAAGAAATACAAAAAAATTATTTGCTTTCGGGTCATAAAATAAAATGGCAGTTTTTACAGCATTAGCAGGCTTAATAACTTCAGCTTTTTTTAGTGTAGCAGGTGCGCTTGGTGCACCTCTGGCAACTGCGGGGCTTGCCGCAATCGGAACGGCAATCGGATATATTGGTGCCGCTTTTATTTACGGAGGAATAGCCCTAGGATTATCATCTATAACAACGAAAAAAGCCGATTTTGGTTCGACATCTCCGACTTATGCCTCAGGGGTACTGCAGACCCAGACAAATCAAGATTTACCGGTACCACTTTTATATGGCCGCTGCAAACTTGCAGGAAACCGCATCTGGCAGGATGAGAACTACGATAAGGCCATAAAAAGGATTGTAGCTTTTGCAGAGGGGGAAATTACGGCGTATGAGGATATCAGACTCAATGATATCAAGATGAGCGAGATATCAGGGATCAGTATTAAGCAGTATTATGGCACTTCAACACAAAATGTCGATGAAATCGTCGGCGGCAGCAGTCAACAAGAAAGAGCGGAAAAAGTCGGAAGTTTGAGAAATATCGCTTATCTTGCGATTTCAGTTCCCAAGAATGAGAAGATAGACATTAATTATAACCTGACAGCTATTGTTAAAGGGCGAAAAGTCAGAGTTTATACGACTCCTGATGCTTATGAAATAAAATACAGCGAAAATCCGGCATGGTGCCTTTTAGATTTTCTAATCTGTTATAATGGCCTAGGTTTGGGCTTAAACAATGATGGAACAATCAGCGATGAAAAAATAAATAAAATATTTGATATTTATTCGTTTATTGAGTCTGCAGCTTTTTGCGACGAAGAAGTGGAAACAAACGGGAAAAAGGCACCTCGCTTTACTTTCAACATGATTTTCGATTCCCAGACCTCTGCGCGCTCGCTGCTGGATGAGATATATCGTTCATGCCGCGGCGGATTATTCACGAAAAACGGAAAATTGCAGTTTAAAATAGACAAAGCCGGGCCTGTGTGTCAGCACATAGACGAAGATGCAATAGTCAAAGGCTCTGAGACATTTGAATCTCTCCCATCAGAGGAACACTATGACATTTTAAAATGTGTGTATATTTCGCCGGAACACGAATGGCAGAAGGTTGAAGCTTATGCAGAACTTCCTGAATACAGAGACGGAGTGCCTATAGAACACAGTGTCAATATTTACTCCTGTACAAACTTCGAGCAGGCAAGCCGTTTAGCTTGGTATTACATAAATTCAAAAATTTTACAGCCTTATTTCGGGAGTTTTCAAACAGACTATCGCGTCTACGACCGCGAAGTCGGCGATATTATTACATTTGACAGTTTGCTTATGGGGCTCAAAAAATATCCCGTAAAAATTACATCAATTGTTGATGATGGAGCCGGAACGTTTACAGTCAATTGGCGTCACTACGACGAGCGCCTATACAGCGACGAGCTCGGCTCAAAAGAGCCTCATATACTTGTCAGTGATCTCTCTGATTTAGTTGTAATTCCGCCTGATGTTGAGAATTTCAATGTTATTCAATCTTCGACACTTTTTAATTTTGTATGGAAAAGCTGCGGAGAAGGGATTTCTTATGAGATAAGAGAAGGCGAAAGTTGGGAAAACTCATCGCTGGTAAAAAGAGAGATATATGGTACTACAACAAGTCTCAATATTGACAGACGGGGGCTGTATAAATTCTGGATTAAGGCTTTTAACGGTTATAATTACTCGAAAAATGCGACTCTTGATGTGATATCTGTCAGTGATATTCCTAATGTAGATGAATTTGTCTATCTCGACATTCTCAAGGATTTGGGCGGGAATTTTGATAATACCAAAAAAATTGTTATCGCTGATAAATACGACATTAGGGATGGGACGGCGAAAAACGCTATAACACTAAAAGTTAATAATGTTCTGTGGCAAAATTTGTCAAAATATTGGATCTCAGCACCAGAAAAAATAGAAGATGACTACTACAATAACGGACGCTGGTGGGGCGCTGACGTCGTTTCAAGCGGTTCTTATGAGAGCCAGATATATGACATAGGTCGTCTTATCAATTGCATTGTGTCTTTTGATGTAAAAACGGTCCGGGTGCATTCCAGGAGCAACATAACGATAGAATGGTGTTATTCGAACGACGGAAAGACATTTACACCTTGGCTTTTTGCAAATTCCGGAGAGTACACATTCCGTTATTGTAAGTTTAGAGCGCTTTTTAGCCCTATCGATAATACACCTCTCATATTAACGGCATTTAAGGTTAATATTGATGTCCCCGAAATAGAGATAAAGCTGGAGACGGTCATAACTGATGCAGAAAAAGGCGCAGTAGTTGAGTTTGATTTTATTCATGTGCCTACAATAGTAGCTACTGTTAACGATTCAATTGATGCTTATGCTGTAGTAGTCGAAAAAACGAATAAATATGCAAAAATACTGGCTTATAAAAATGACGGGACACCTACCACATGCACCGTCAATATTATTGCGAAAGGATATTAACTTATTATGAGTGATGCTGAAGTCTATACCTGGCACGATAACCCGACATTGAGCGGCATTTCTGAATGCGATACAAACGTATTAAACGAATGCTTGATGCACTTGAAGTATTGCCAGAGCGAAAATCTTACAACAGAAGAGTTTATAACGACGCAAAACCAAAAAGAATTTGTTTTGTCCAAAGAAATATTGAGTAAAACAAAAGTTGTCAGTGTTAATATCAACAATCATAATATTTTGCCCTCAAAATATGAAATAGATGACGCTGCGAATAGCCTTATATTGATTAATCCTCTTGAAGAAGGGTGCGAGGTAGCTATCACATATCTTGCTGGGCGTATAGTCGCTAATGATGCGGTGTTAACGAACAGTTATCGGCATGACCAGCTTGAAGAAACACAAGAAATTCGTATTAAACATAATCTTGGACGATACCCTCAGGTATCAATAGCTGATATCGAAGGTAATATCGTTGAAGCAGATGTCAAATATATTGATGACAGAAATATTCAGATACTTTTTACTCCGGCATTTAAAGGACATGTATATCTGATATAGGAGATAATATGGCAAAAAAAATTTATACAAATCTTGATTTACAAGGTAATAATCTTGTAAATGCTGTTTTTGAAAATCTGAGCGTTGTACCTGCGTCCCCAAAAGAAGGGCAGATTTATTTTGATGTTGGAGACAAAAAGGATAAAATCTTCGACGGGACGAAGTGGATAGACCGAGCGACAACACAAGAACTAAACTCGGGACTAGACAAAAAGGTTGATAAAGTTGTAGGAAAGCAGTTGTCAACGAATGATTTTACAAATGATTATAAATCACAGGTGGACTCAAACACCTCAGCCCGCCACACCCACTCGAACAAAGCTGTTTTGGACGGAACGCAGGAGAGTTTCACAACTGCGTTGAAATCAAAACTTGACGGTGTCGCTTCGGGAGCGCAGGTGAATGTCATTGAGTCAATAAAGGTCAACGGAGCCGCTCAGGCTGTAACCTCAAAATCTGTCAACATCTCAGTTCCGACAAAGACATCACAGCTCCAGAATGACAGCGACTTTGCAACAAACGCCTCTCTCACATCAGGGCTGGACACAAAGGTTGATAAGGTAACTGGAAAGCAGCTCTCAACGAATGATTTTTCGAATGATTATAAATCAAAAGTTGATTCGAACACCTCTGCAAGACATACCCACACGAATAAGACCATACTTGACGCTACAACGGCGAGTTTCACAACCTCAGATGAGAGCAAACTCAACGGGATAGCCTCAGGAGCGCAGGTGAATGTCATTGAGTCAATAAAGGTCAACGGAGCCGCTCAGGCTGTAACCTCAAAATCTGTCAACATCTCAGTTCCGACAAAGACATCACAGCTCCAGAATGACAGCGAATTTGTCACCCTCTCAGACCTTGACGACTCGGAAGCTGGTATTATCACGGGGCTTGAGAACAAGGTGGACAAGATAGAGGGCAAAGGATTGAGCACCAATGATTTTACGGACTCATACCAATCTCAGGTTAATTCCAACACAACGGCAAGACATACTCATTCAAACAAAGCAATTCTGGACGCTACGACAGCCAGTTTTACAACGGCAATCAACAACACAATCAACTCGAAAGCAAACGCATCAGAGGTTGTGAAATTGACAGGAAATCAGACAATCCAAGATACAAAAACATTTGAAGAGCTGATTGTCGGAGATCTGCAAGGCAATTCCGATTCTGCGACTGTCACGAAATACTCAGGAGTGGGGGAATTACCCGCACAAGGCACAGTCGGAAATAGTTATCCTGTTGGTTTATCAGTGTTTAGAGTTGAGAGTGGAACGGCAAATAAACCGGATGGTCTGCTATATGGACATGTAATTAATATACGTGGGAAAGGTAATGCAGACGGGCAATTAATTTTGACGTGGACAGGTGATAGCACAACACCTAACCTTTATTATCGTTCTCATCGAGAGTCACCGGCGACAGGTTGGACACCATGGCGGAAGATTGCTTATATTGATGATACGGTAGCAAGAGCCACCTCGGACGGGAACGGGAATAATATAGCCGCTACTTATGCAACAAAGGCTGAGATAGGAGGCTCATCAGTAAAAAAGCAAACGTACAAAAACCCTGCTCTCACTCCATCAGGCGGTGTTGTTACGTGGACTGTGACTCACACACTAAACTCTCAGGATGTATGTGCAACGCTCAGGAGAGTGTCAGACAATGCGCAGATATTTGCAGAGATTGTGTTTGCATCATCAACTCAGGTTGTTGTGAAGATGAATGCATCTGCGAATGTGGCTGCTAATGCGTATAAGTTAGTGTTGATAGGATAGGAGGTTTAAAAAATGACAAGCACGTTAAAATTAGGTTCTAAAATTCCGATATCGGAGATAGAAGGTGATATTGCAACCAATGACGATTTATCCCTGAAAGCAAACACGAGTATGAATAATATTCCTGCGGCGGGCAAAGAGGAAGTTAACGCTTGGGGGATGCCTGATTTTACAAGGGGAATAAATAAAACCTGGAATACCTCAAATACTGCTGAATGTGACGGATGGATATACGGAACGGTAGTTATTGACTTTCAAACAGGCGGATTTTGTCAGGTTTATTTGTATATTAACGGTAACAGAATAGGTATGCTTGATAGAACAGGCTCAGGAGAAGGAGATACAGCGTTTTGCTTTTATCCCGTGAAAAAAGGTGATACATATTACATCTCTTCTGTCTGTGGACAAGCTGCTTATACAAGTAGTGCATCGATAAAATTTTATCCGAATTTAGGAGGAATATAGGTATGTATATAAAAATAGAAAATAACAATTTATCAAGCTGGGCTGACTGGGCTTTTGAGGGGTCGAGTTATGTCGATATTGACTACAATTATTTCAACGAAAATCAGGACAGATTTAAGGTCATAGAAGGTGTGTTGACTGATATTTCAAACACTGATGAGTACAAATCTCAGCAGCTTGCAAAAACGAAAAACTTGAAACTCCTCGAAAACAAACAGGCGCTTGAGCAGAAAGAGTCTTTGACCACATCTCTCGGTCAGGTAAAAATCCAGACACCCATCGGTAAGATAGACGTAGTTGTAACATCTATGTTAAATCTTGCACAAATAACACAGCAGCTCTTACCCGCAGGCTTTTTAAGGACGTACGTTGACGGAGTCGAAACTCCGAGTCCTGAAATGAGCCTTGAGCAGGTCGGAGCCTTTTATCTCGAGGTAGCACAAAAAATCAAGGCGCTTGATACGGCTTATAAACAGTATGAAACAGCTATCAACTCTGCTTCAACTCAGGAAGAACTCGACTCAATCGAGATTGACTACAGTGCGATTTAATTTATGGAGGATATAAAAAAATGACAAGTATGCTAAATTTGGGCTCTAAAATCCCGATGAGCGAGGTGGACGGACTCACTACAGCGATGAGCAATAAAGCAGATACAAACTTCGCAAACGTCCTCGGGGGGGGGGTAAACACCTGTTTTAGATGGTTAAAACCAGATTTGACAAGAGGTGTGAGTATTGCTAACGGCGGGAGTATGCCTTTTGACGGGTGGGCGTCTATTACTGCTCAAGCATGGTCAGGTACAAATCAAGAAACACACATGTCTTATGCTTATATCAATGGAAAACAGGTTGTATTCGGCGGTTGTAATAGTTCTGGGTCAACAGTTTATAACACTGTGTTCATCCCTGTTAAAACAGGTGATGTTTTTACAACACGAAAAGAAGGTTCAGGCGGTCAGCTTGCACGCTGCACACTCTACCCCTATGAAGCGGCGCCCGAGGAGGAAACGGAAGTCTAAAAAGGAGGAAGTATGAAAAATTTTATCTTAATTTTATGCGTGTTATTTGCACTTACATCAAGTGTTTTCGCTGAGGAAGCAAAGCCTTCTCAAGACGTTGAAATTGAAAACTCATCATGGACAAGGGTCAAAGTCCAGAAAGGCGCTGAAATAGAAAATCAGTGCGTAAAAATCAACAAATGTTTTTTGATGTGGGTGACTCTTCAAGAGCAGAAAAAGCAAGATAAAGAGGGTAAGTGATGGGAAATTTTATTACCGGAAAAGCCGAGGTAAAACAGTCAGACATTAACGGCAAGTGGTATACAAGCCATAATCAGCTCTATCAGGATGATGACGGGGTGTTATACCTCGTACCTAGAAACTATCAGACTGACGGTTATACAATACCGAGGTGGCTTGCATGGCTTGGAGGGGGCAGGATGCAGTGGGATATCCGTCCTGCAATAGGTCACGACTTTGAATGCGAATATCACGCAGAGATAGTTGTAAATGCTACTGTCGGAGAGTTGAGGAGTCTTGGTTTTATCAAAGAAATAACAAAAGACGGGCAGGAGATAACTATCTGCAAAAATTTACCTCTGCATTACCTTGCTGTAAGAGAAACGACCTTTAAACGGGTTAATGACAAGTTCAAAAGGATGATGGAGGCTGTCGGATGCATTGCACAGTGGAGAGTCAACCTTATGCGATTCGGGGTGAACTTTAACATCGGATGGTTAAAAAGCGGAAAGAAAAAGATAAATTTGAGCATGTTATATGAGGTGACGAGGTGAATTTGACCGCCATAAGTGCTATCATCGCTATTATAATATCCTTTGTCGGTCTGGTCATACAGCTTGTAGCGGTCGGAATATACATAGGAAAGCTGGAAGGCTTTAAAGACCTTGTTAATTACAAATTTGCCGAGCAAAAAGACAGGCTGGATAAGCATAATAACTTTATTACGAGACTGTATGAGGTTGAGCGAAGACAGGGGATTGATGAAGAAAAAATAGATGTTGCCAATCATCGAATAGCTGATTTGGAGAATAAAGGAGTTTGAGAATGGATGATTTGTTTAAAAGGGCTTTACAATTTGTTTTGAAGTGGGAAGGGGGATACGTGAACAACCCAAATGATAAAGGAGGGGCAACTAATAAAGGTATCACACAAAACACTTATAACGCATGGCTTAAGAGTAACGGCAAAGCAGTAAAAGATGTTAAAAATATCACACAAGCCGAAGTTGAAGAAATCTATCGTAGAAATTACTGGATCGCATCCGGGTGCGAAAAAATGACTCCAAAGTTTGCGGTACTGGTATTTGACACAGCAGTCAATATGGGGGCAAGCAGAGCAAACGAATTTTTAAAGGCTGCCGAGTGGAAATATACAGATAAATTTATTCTTGCCCGAGCAGAAAAATACAACGAATTTGCGAAAGTCGCCAGCCAGAGAGGATTTTTGCACGGCTGGTTAAATAGGTTGTTTGACTTGAAAAATTTTATTGAAACTGTTTAGTTTATTGAGGCGATTTTTGTAGCTTTTTATTTTCTATTTCAGGTGCGTTTTGAATTAATTCTTTTATCGTTTTTGACATTTTTTCACTTTCTTTTAATCTGGTTTGTTCAACAATAACAAAGCTTACGGCGAATAAAACAAAAAGAATAATTAAAGATATTAAAAAGAGTTTATTTAATATCTTTAACTTGTTAATTTCAGTGATTTTAACATCATTTTCATGCTTAATTTTGAAATATTCGTTTTTGTAAAACTCTTCATTAGCTTTTTTTTCCATCAAATTAGCTTCAAGTAGTTTGTTTTCGCCAACTTTCTCTGCGTATTCGGCTATCTTGTTTTTAGATTCAATAAGTTCATTTAACATTTTTTCTATAGTTGATGAGTTAATTTCAGATGTTAAATTTTGTGAAATTTCACTTTCATTTAATTCATTTAATGTATTTTCAGTCTGGTTAAATGAATTAAAATTAGTTAAACTGTATTGTGATGATAAAGTATTGAACAAATCCTCTGAAATGTAGACAACTTTTGTTGTTCTGCCATTTACAAATTCTTCTTCTCTCCGGATTTCACCAGTTAAAGCGCCTTCTTTAATTTTTTTAACTAAAGCATCGACTTTTTTGTCCGCACCGTTGTACGAAATCCCCCCAAAAACGGCGCGTAATTCGTTAATTGTAAACTTTCTCATTAGTCATTTAACCCCTTTGAACTTAACTTAATTTAATTAAAATTTTTATTAAATTTTATTAAATTGAACCTATTGACAATACATTAACATGCTCTTTATAATCATGGCAAATGATAAACAGTTTGTTTATTATTCTAAAAATTTAATAAAAAAAGAACGCTTCCGAGGAAACGCCCTAATTTTTTAACACCAAAATAATTATAGCGAATCTCCGGGTTAGCGTCAATTGGGTTACGCATTTTATACGAGGAGATTTGACGAAATGACAGCAAAACCATGTCACAACATGGCTTTAAGCCAGTTTACAATTAGTAAAAATGTTTACAATAGCGGCATATTGAACAAAATCAAACTTACGATGAGTGCAAAGCTTGTATTAATAGCCTTGACAAATCATTATAACCCTGAAAAGCCTGACATATTTCCGAGCCAGCAGTATATCTCTGAACATCTCGGAATAAGCATTAAATCAGTCAATAGAGCTATACAGGAGCTTACACAAGCAGGACTGATTATTTACGAAACAAAAAATGTAAATCGTTATAAATTCACGACAAAATTTTTTGCCGAAATAAAAATGTCCGGCAACCATGGACAAACTGACAATTGCGGCATGGACAAAATGTCCAAGAAACAAATAAAAGAAAAGAAAAATAACAATAAAGTTTTAAATTTTTCAAAAAATAATGAAGGAGTGAAATATAAATCACCTGAAACGACGAAGAATGAGCTTAGAGAGTCATTAGGTGTACGAGATGATAAAACACCTTACAACGATAAAGAAACCGCTTTAAAATACATTCTCACTTGTCAGAATATGATACATGTAGACATTGTGAGAAAAAAAGTTGAAGAAGTAAAAAAAATCTGGGGAATTTGTTGAAAAAATCTCCCCAGAAAAAATAATTTATTTATTTTTTGATACGACAATATCTCCGTTTGTTTGTCTTATCTCAACATTATGAATTTGTTCCAGAGTCTCTTTTATACAAAAGTATCTGTGATTTATTTTCTTTTTGATGTTGTGATAAAACAGGCTAAATCCCAGGATTTGAACCGTTAACAAGATAAAAAAACAAATAATAATGTTTTTTGAGATACTTGCACTACACGGCTGATTGTCTTGACTCATAACGAATATCTCCTATAATATTATCTTACCTGATAATATTGTAATATTTTGATGACCTGTCTATAATTGTTTTTATAAAAATACTTTATTTAGGTGATATCTCTTAGAATGTGACAGACAGCGCCTATTATATTTAATTCGTTAAAAGGCAGAGATATTGTGTTATATGACTGATTAACCGGCGTTAGTTTAATTACATTGATATCTTTGCGGAGTAATCTTATAAAAAAATTTCCATTTATTTCAATCAGATAAGTTTTTCCGTCGATTATATCTTTCTTATTATTGTCAATGAGCAGTATATCATTTTTTTGAATAAAAGGAGCCATTGAATCATCAGCACACACAAATGAACATAAATTATCTATATTGTTGAGTTTTTGAAAGAGATCCAGTTTTTTCCCGTTGATTGAAGGAATCCCTTCGCTCAACTTTTGTCCGGCATGGGTGTTGATGGTTGATTCAAAAGGTTCTCCATCTCCATAAAGCAGCCAGTCGGTTCTCAAATTCGCTTCGTTTGCTTTTTGCGGATTTTTTTCATCAACAAGCCTCAGTTCTCCAGCAGGAGTTTTGACAACTTTTTTTTTGATGAGGAGTGCGATTTTGACTGATAATTTTGCATAACCAGCTTCTATTTGTTTAATACTAGATGGGTTGATACCAGTTTTTTCGGCAAGTTCTGATTGTTTTAATCCTAAATTTTCTCTTATTTGTTTTAGTCTGTCTTTTGGTTCTGTCATTTTTTATTCATTCATTAAATTGTATAAATCCAGTACTCTTTTCATTGCTGCTTTTTCGTTTGATGTAACTTCTCTATCATAGTGATAAGTGTCACCTTCTAACCTTAGTAGTGTTTTTTTTGACTTTATTATTTTTTCAATTAGAGGTATATAATTTTTCCCTTCATATTCTTTTGACAATATTTCAGCTGTTAGGCTGCTGTCAGCTGCCGCATCCAAAGCATTTTTAAGCCTTGAGGTATCCAGCGGCATGTCTACCCACTCATAGACTTTAGAGTCGTTATCACTCTTTTTGTCTCTGTAATCATTAAAATTAATAACTTCTTGTTTTCCGTCAATATTGAGCGTTATTCTGTTAAAAAATAACCAATCCTCACCAGTATATTGAACCTTTAGTCTAATCATTAATGGGGAGCCTTTTTCTACTCCAAAGTAAAGGAAAAATGCATTTTCATTTATGTATGATGCAGATGTTTTATCTCTGTACCATATAATATCTTCTATTTCATCTTTTTTTACTTTCATTTGTTTTATAAGAATATTTTTTTGTGGAATTATTTCTTTTTTTCTTTCTTCATATAGTCTTTGAGTGTTTTTTATTTTATTATTTATTTCCTCTGTATGCAGATAAGTGTTATTCGCATTCATGAGATGTTCAAGTGCTTTCTTATATTTTTTATTTTTTATGAGTTCATCAGCAATAGACACTTCCATTTGATATTCGGCTTCTTTTTTCAGGCTTCCTGCATCTCTGTAATAAGAATATGACGGTGTTTTTGTTTTTTCGAACAAAACTATAGCTTTTTGATAGTTTTTTGCATCCATTTCTTTTATCGCTTGTTGATAAGTTTCTTCATATTTGAATATGTTATATATAGAGGGAGATAAACATAAAAGTGCTAAAAAACAGACACAAACAAATATTATAATTAGTATTTCTTTTCTTGAAATTTTAGTTGAATACTGATTTTGTTCGGTATCAACAGATTTATTGTCCATAAAAACCTCGCTTTTATTATTTTTTTGATGCTATATAAAAAATAACTTGACAGGTTATAAAAAATAACCTAATATAAAAACTATCAAATTAAATTATGTTGTGATTCTGATTTTAACACGAAATATTTGTAATTTTTGACATTGTTTCGCGTGTTATTAAGGTATGTAAATTTAATTTATAACACATACCCCGGCATGGGTTTTTGTCTTCATGCTGAAAATTTGTACTATTTAATTTTAAAAAACAGTCAATAGATCCCTCATATACATATACATTGGTTCTGTTTCGGGGTTTGGCTGTTCCCCGTTTTTTTTAAATAAAAAAGGAGAAGAACATGAAAAAAATATTGAAAAATATTGTATCAAAGCTGACTAAGTCTATCAGAGTAAAAAATTATCGCAGATTATATAACGCCGTTTACGGATATTTTTATGAAAAAAATCAGCTGTCGGCGATTTCTCTGCTTACGGCTGATGTCTTAACTCGCAAGGCTATAGCTGAAGCGAGAGCTCAAGGACGTATTAACTGGCTTTATGAAGTTATTTAATCAAAATACGGGATAATTATTCTTCCAGAATCCCCATTTTTCTGCCCTTTTTCCGTATTTCTGGGCTTTTTTTAGGAAAAAATAAAAAAATGAATTGTATTACGCTAACCGGTAATATCGGCAGAGAGCTTAACAGAGATATAACGACTTCAGGGGCTCAAAAAGTTTCTTTTTCTGTTGGGAGCAAGCAATATATTGGCGGGCAAGAAAAAACAATCTGGTTTTATTGTGTTGCTGTAGGGAAAACAGCCGAATATCTTTCCAAGTATGCTGATAAAGGTTCTTATGTCTCAATTATTGGCACATTGAACAGCGGGAAGAATAGAAAAGATGAAGATTTTCTCTTTGTGTTTATAAATGCTGTCGATATCAGAGATAAGAGGAGTTGAGCATGAATGAAATATCGTTGTATTCGCAGATTAAGTGTGTAGAGAGAGAGATAAAAAAAAGACAGTATGTCTATCCTCGGCTGATAGAACAAAAAAAGATGTCCAGGGAAAAAGCGTCTGAAGAATTGCTGATAATGGATGCTGTAAAGCAAACATTGATTGAGCTTTATGGCAATCAGAAGACTCGAATAGAACAGCTTGGACTCCTCTGCGGGGACGATAAGGACAAAAAAGCAAAAGGACATTGGGAAAATGATTGAAAATCTGACGGTCCGAGAAAGAGAGATATTGAAATATTGCAGTTGGCCGACCGAAAAAATAGCTGAAAAAATGAAAATAAAAAAAACGACTATCTCGAAGCATTTTCAAAACATTTTTGAAAAAACAAAAACCCAAACAAGAGCGGAATTGTTGGTTTTTGCTCTTAAAAACGAGTTATTAACAATATCTGAGGTGATTAAAAATGAATTATGAATATTTAAGATTGACTGAATTGGTGAAAAAACTCAATTATTCTGCTTCGACGTTGAATATTTATCTGTCCCGGGCGGAATTTGCAGAATTTCGTCAAGGCGGGAAATATGGAACAAAATACAAATATTGTGCTGAGTTAGTAAGACGTCTTAATTGTGTTGCCGGCAGAAAAAGAAAAAAGAATGATGGAAAGAAACCTAGATAAAGAAGCTTTTGAATACATAAAGCGTTTTATTATATTGTCGAATGCAGATGACAAACATAGTGAGTGCTGCGCTATTTTGAACATCATGAAAGAAAGGAAAAACATGATTGATAAAAGACAAGAATTTATTGAAAAATTATCAAAAACGGAAAAGCTTATATTCAACTGTCTCATTAACGGAGAAGATAACTATGCGATAACAAAGAAATTGAATATTACACACAATAATTGTCGTGTTTTTATAGCTAAAATTTTGAAAAAAGCATCAATTTTTTATAATTTAGATAATATTAAAGACAAAAAGTCTTATTTGATAAGTCTTTATCAGGGATATAAACAAACAGATGAAAAAAAATCCCTTGAGAATGACGATATTTTAATCAATTTACCATTGACTGAAAAAGAAACAGAAATATTGGACTGCTTATGCGATGGACTTGATTATAAAGAAATAGCCGAGAAATTATTCATAAGTCCGACGACTGTTAAGACTCATGCTAATAATATTTTTTCAAAAAAAAATATAAACTCACTCCCGAAATTGATAGCATCCGAGTACAAGGAAAGATTGAAAACAGGTTCTTTTTGTGAAAAAAAACGGCAAAATGAAGACAAATCGAATATATTGACTGAAAAATTTAAACAGCTTGAAAAAGAAAACAAAGAACAGCTTGATGAATATCTCATATCTGTAGGGGTATCAACTCTGAAGAATGAGATATGTCCTGCAGAAATCGAAAAAAATGCAAGATACTGCCTGCTGAAGGCAGAAATATTCGAAGATATAAAAAAAATCACTGTTTGTATAAAAGATAAAGGAGTAAATTATGCCTAGACCAACAAAAGCGACTGTTGATTATTTTCCGCTTGATTGCAAGTTTGGAGATACAATTACAGCACTTGAAAACATTTACGGTAATGATGTTTTTGTTATATGGATAAAAACATTGCAAAAACTCGGTCAGAGCAATCATCATTATATTGATGTCCGCTCAAAAGCTCAATGGACTTTATTTTATTCGCGTTTTAAAATTGATGAGTCAAGAGTCCGTGAAATTTTTAATAATTTAGCGGAGTTGGACTGTATAGATAAAGATTTATGGTCTGCAGGGGTTATCTATTCAACAAATTTTGTTGAGAGAATCAAAGATGTATATAAGACGCGTATCGTCCAACTTATGACGAGAGACGAGATTTTGAGAAAAATTATAACCCCCGAAAACCCAGAACAAAAAGATGTTGGAGTTTCTTCGATAAAAAACCCGATAAATTATAAAAGAAATCCACAAACTAAACTAAACTATACTAAAGTAAACAATGATACATGTATTAATGAGTATACTTCTTCTTTTGAAAAAAAAGAAGAAAATGAGCTGCATACGCAAGAAGAAGAATTTTTAAAAATCCTGTCCGGGATAGAAGGATACACAAGCGATAAAGAGAGAGACGCAGCTTTCTACAGGAAGAATTTGCGAGAAGATTTGAAGTTATCTCATGAAAAAATAATCCAAAAAACAAAACTCTGGGCTGTTGAAGTCGCGGACGAATCGTGTATTGAAAATGCCAAAAAACGGCTTGTGAAATATATTTGTACGGAACGGCCCAATTTGTATGTTTTAGGCCGGCATACTCAAGAGCCAGCCGGAATTAAATATCAGCCTTATACCCGGAGCGAGTATCCGCCAAATTCGCATCCGATTGACTCAATTAGGACTAAAGCAGAGGCCGTTGAGTATCTGCTCAAACAGCCGGAAATAATCCGTTATACAGGCTTATTCAATAAACAGTTGATTGCAAATTTTGATATAAAAATCGGAGAATTGAAAAATGTCGTTTAATCAGATGATTATTGAGTTATTCCGTTATTCTACAGCGTGCTTTTTTTGCGGTATTTTACTCAAAATTTTTGTCGATAAAATTTTAGAGGAAATATCACATTGGTAAAGTCGCATTTTATTTATTTCAATGGTTTTGCAGTAGATTCTGATGAATTAATATGCGGGCATGGGGATAAAATTCCTTTTGATTTTTCATCGCGAATAACAATAGACAAATTCAAGTATTCAAGTAGATTGCAATTTTCTATTTCTGTTTATTCCCTTGCCGGTTATACCTTTTCCGATGTTGTAGTAAGAGTATTAACTAGCTGTGGTTATTCCAGTTTTTATCCTTGTACTGCGGTTTGTTTCACTCAAAATGAAGAATTTTTTATTATTGTGATGGTGACAGATAATGGATGAGCTAATAAATAAGGTAATTCTCGGTGATTCTTATGAATTAATAAAAAAAGTCCCCGATAAATCTATTGATTTATGCATTATTGATCCGCCTTATGGCATTAAAGTGTCTCATGGTGCGGGTGCTTTCGGAGTTAAAAAAAAATTGAATTACAAACAATTGGAAAAAATGTCTTTTTCTTTTGATTTTTGGCTGTTAGATGAGATTTGCAGGGTTTTAAAAAAAATAAATATTTATATTTTTTGCTCAAAGACGCAAATATTGCCTCTTTTGACATATTTTGTTGAAAATAAAAACTGCAATTGGACTTTGCTGACTTGGCATAAGACAAATGTTATACCAGCTTGCGGCAATTCATATATGCCGGATACCGAATATTGTCTGTTTTTTAGGGGACAAGGTGTTTTTGTTGGAGGGACCCCACAAAGCAAAGTAACATTTTATATCTCACAAATAAATAAAAAAGATAAAAAGCTCTATGCTCATCCCACCCCTAAACCTTTGGCAATGGTTAAAAATTTTATACTAAATTCGTCGAATCCCGGTGATGTTATTTTAGATTGTTTTTCGGGGTCAGGGACTACAGCCGTCGCAGCTTTTGAAACGGGTCGTAATTTTATAGCTTTTGAAATTGACGAGAATTATTACAAATATAGCCTTGAACGTCTTCAGGGCACTCAACAACAGATGAGTTTATTTAATAGGTACAAAGATGAAAATCCTTAATTTATATGTCGGAATAGGCGGAAATCGTAAACTATGGGGCGATGAACACGATATAACGGCTGTTGAACTGGTGCCGGAAATTGCCGGAATATACAAAGACTTATATCCTAATGATACGGTAATTGTAGGAGATGCGCACGAATATCTGAGACAGCATTTCAGGGAGTTTGATTTTATCTGGGCTAGCCCGCCCTGTCCGACACACAGTGTATTACAGAGGACCAGATATTACGATGAAAACTTGAAATACCCCGATATGACTCTATACCAGGAAATTATCTGGCTTAAGACATTTTTTAAAGGAAAATGGGTTATCGAAAACGTAAAACCGTATTACAAGCCGCTTATAGAACCGAGTTTTATAATTGACAGGCATTATTTTTGGAGTTCCGGGTTTGTTATGAATATTAAATTTGATTATTTCTTCGATGATATCCGTAACAAATGCAAAGAAATGGCAAAGCTTTATGGTTTTAATTTAGAGATTTTGAAAGATCTCAGTAATTATGACAGACGAAAAATCTTACGCAACTGCGTAAAACCGGAAATCGGGAAATATGTTTTCGAAAAAATAACGGAGCAGAACTGATGGACGCTGAAAACCTGAAAATTTACCACCACTACGGCGAAGCGAATCAGAGGGAAAAACTTAAAGAAGAGCTGTATGAGCTTATTGAGGCTGTTGACGACAACGACGAGCACATGATTGAAGAAATAGCCGACGTGCTCAATGTTATAGACCAGTTTGTCATGGCAAAGCACTGGGCAGAGGACATTTACAGGATAAAGTTTGAAAAAGTTGAAAGACAAAAAAAGAGGATAAAAAATGAAACAAATTAAATTCGGATTTGCTCAGCCCGAGGCGACAAATCACGTGTTTGTGTGCACGGAGTGCGAAACTCCACTGATAACACACAAGGACTGCAAGCCGTATTGCCCGACGTGCAGAAAGAGCAATAAAGGTAAATGGTTGGAGGTGAAAAATGACTAAAAAACTATCAAAACAGCTCTGTGAGCTGTGTAACATCCCATTTGAAAGGCATATTGACAATTGTAGAGTAGTTGATAACGATGGCGACCTGTGCGAACAATATGCCGAAATCCTCGACTTTGGTAAACCCGAAAATTTTATGAAATTGTTCAAAATTATTACAACGATAGGGGATTACAGATTTCGCACGGGGCGTTACTATATGTCCAACATCC
>ERZ1643249.671-NODE-671-length-37037-cov-9.849467_pt1 | contig 37037 bp, 38 predicted proteins | sample MGYA00579263_ERZ1643249 | MGnify/ENA primary metagenome ERZ1643249 (study PRJEB29033, sample SAMEA4952264) | chicken gut metagenome | biome: Broiler Chicken; feature: Gastrointestinal Tract; material: Caecum | place: Ireland | collected 2018 | study: Broiler...
CGATCCGCAGCTCATAACCCGGAGGTCGTAGGTTCAAATCCTGCCCCCGCAACCAGAAAACCGCTGAAATCTCACGATTTCAGCGGTTTTATTTTGTTTCTCTGTACTTTTTCCATGGTTTGATTTTTGGCGTTTCACTTTGACCCAGATTTTGACCCATACGGGAGTTTGGAGCGGTTAGGGGCAGAGAGTTTCGGATAGCACACTTCCCATGGTCTGTGCTGCCTGCCTCTGGGCGGCACTGGTGATATGGGCGTAGGTGTCCAGGGTGAATCCTGCCGAGAAGTGGCCCAGCATTCCAGATACGGTTTTCACGTCCACCCCGTTTTGCAAGGCCAGGGTGGCGAAGGTGTGGCGTAAGTCGTGGAACCGCACCTTGGGCAGTCCTGCCCGTTTCAGCACCCGATGGAGCATATGCAGCACGCTGTCCGGGGAAATAGGCCCGCCATTTGGGGACGGGAACACCCAGGGGCTATTGCCCACTTTCTTTCTCTGTTCTTTCAGAACGCTTACCGTATCCTCTGCCAGGGGCAGAGTGCGGTAGGCGTTTTTCGTTTTCAGGGGCGCTTCCACCACTTCCCCGTTGATGCGGGAGACTTGCCGACGTACCCGGAGGTCACCCCGTTCCAAATCAATATCTCCCCATTTCAGCCCCAGCAATTCGCCCCGCCGCAGACCCGTGGCCAGTTCCAGGTAATATAGCTCAAACACGCCACTCTCTCTGGCCTCCCGGAAGAAGGAGGCCAGCTGCACCGTGGTCAGGGTCTTCATCTCCTGGTGCTCCACACGAGGTAGGGCGCAGCCCTCCGCCGGATTGGTGAGGATCAGCCGCTGTTCCTGCGCTAACTTTAGGGCAGAGGATAGAATTTGGTGGATATTCCGCACCGTCTTGGCGCTGAGACCTTTGGGCTGTCCCTTGGCCTCCACCCGGTCTACCCTTCCTTGGGCCAGCAGCCTTTTGTAAAACTTCTGTAAATCCAGAGAAGTGAGTTTTTCCAGCGGAATATCCCCGATGTTTGGCCGGATGTGGTTGTGGATGTAGCCCTGGTAGGTCTGATGGGAGGAGGGCCGGACTTTGATCTTGGCATAGTCCTGGAACCACACCTCCATCCACTCCCCCACCGTATACTTCCCCGCCTTGGTGATGTCCAAGGCCTGGGTTTCCCCAATGGCCTGTTTCAGCTTCTCCTTGACCTCTGCCTGACTTCTGCCCAGCACATTCTTGTAGATGGCTTTCCCCGTCTCCGGGTCATGCCCTGCCGTATATCGGCCTTCCCAGCGTCCGTCTTTTCTCTTGCGGATACTGCCTTCGCCGTTGGCTCGTTTCTTTGCCATGTGTGTCGCCTCCTTTGCAACGACACAGCATACCACAGAATTCTGAAATAGCCAGGGGACACGGACAGAGTTATCAGAACAGTAACAATTTGTCCTGTTCATGATCTTTGTTAACGCTGTACTATTTTCAATCATCCATGTAAATGATGTTTTTTCGTACTGTTAAAGTCCAAATGTTTTGGGTGACAGATTAATTCCCAACATTTCACCGAATCCCAGTGCCCACTTAACGAAGTTATAGGACACAGAAGTAATGATATTTCCTGAACGTATGTATCCCTCTGGGATAGGCTCTCTGATGTTATCGTCCCATCCTTTCATCAAAGATAGTTCCTCGCTGGTGTAGCCCTCATCAGCTAATTCCTTTTGATTTACGCCTGCCATGAATGGCTTTTCCTTCAACATACCAGCTTTCAGCAGAAGTAGAGGAGCAATGGAAATTGCACCAATGGGCATACCATCAAATTTCTTGATAAAAGACAGGATTGCTTCGTCCTCGATGGCACCTCTGATATCCAAGGCCCCTGGCAAAAGCAGGCTATCATACTCTTCCAAGTTCAACTGGTCAATGCTTCTTTCCGGCATGACCATCAGTCCCTCTTCACTTCGCACAGGGACAAGTGATTTAGCAAAAATGGCAATAGGCTTTTCTGCAATAGCCAGCATTTCCAACGCTGGTGCAATTTCAAAATTGCAGAATTGGTCATAAATCAATACCGCCGTTTTCTTCATAAGTGTCCCCCGTCTTCAAAATCTTGTTAACACTGCTTCAAATGTGTCCTTGATTGACCTCCATTTCATAAAGTGCCATAGATGCCCCATTGGGATAGTCAATGATGTCCACAATTTTATAGCCAGCATTCAGGTAAATCTTTCTGACCACCTTCTCGTCCAGTCCGGTATCCAAGCGGATATACTGGATGCCACGCTGGCGACACTCTTCCCGAATTGCTTCTGTAACCAACTTTGTCATGCCCAGTCCGGCAAACTTCCGGCGCACACAGAATTTGTGCAGGTATGCAGCTTCATATTTCGGTGCATTGGGCCAATATTCTGCATCTGCCCATTGCAGAATGAACGAACAGGCTACCTCACCGTCAATCACTCCAACACAAAAATTTTCTGGCTGTGCATCAGAGGTGATTAGCTCCTGCTGCGTCAGCCATTCATCTGGCCAGACCCGGAATCCCTGCTCTCGCCCCCAGGATGCAACCTCTCGCATCACAGAAATTGCGGTATCCACTTCATGAAATCGAATCTTGATTTTGTTTACGTCCAACGAAACAATTGTGGTTTCAGCCCTGGCCATATCGTTCCCTCCAAATACATCTTGCTTTTTATTCTACCAAAGCCCCACAATCTCAGCAAGAGTGGCTCCTCTCCGTCCCCTGCGGAAGAGCCTTTTATCTTTGTTTAGCGACGCAAATCCTGAGCCACGAAACAGCCACAACCCCTGTAAATTTGTTGCGGCTCTAAGGATACAGGGAATCACGCCAGCCTTCGGCCACTGTTTTCTCGTTTACAACGCCCTATTTGACCCCTATGAAAATGCCCGCACTGCGGGCATTTGTGGCCGGAGAGGGGGCGGTCACGCCCCCTCTCCTTTCTCCTGCTTTTCTTTCGTCGACTGCCCGCTGCCCCAAAAATCGGCCCAAATTGCCTCGAGAGCCTCTGCTGGGGCGGTTGCCCTCCTCTACCCACTAAGGGGGCACACATCGGCTCACAAGAGGAACGGGGCGGGAAAGTTTCGCTGCCTCCTGAGTTGTAAACACGGTACTGTCATGGTACACTGGTTTCAGAAAACCGGCGACATAGATTGCCTGGAGGGAGGGCCGAACATGGAAAACGCCAAGTGGTATTTCACCCATGAGAGTGAAGCAGATCAGCTATGGTATGGAATCTTTTTCTCCATGTGCAAAAAGTTCAACGTCTCCTGGCCCACAGCCACCCCCACACAAAAGGCATTCATTAAAGAGATCACCCGTGTCAACTATGAACGAGAGCTGGTGATATCCCAGAAAACGGAGCACTCCCCAATGAAGCAACTTTTATTTCTCCAACCCCCATGGTATAATATTTTTAGAAGCACACCGACCACAAAAGGAGGTATGCAGGTATGTCTGAACAAATTTACTCCCTGAATGAGATTTCTGCGGTGGTATTGACCTTGCTGAAAAAGTATCATGCAGAGCGAGCCATCTTGTTTGGCTCCTACGCCCGTCAAGAGGCGGATGCTTCCTCGGACATTGATTTGATCGTTGTGGGGGGCAAGAATTTCGATCCTACCGATGTGCTGTGCATTGCGGAAGAACTGCACACGGCACTGAACAAACCCGTTGATGTGTTCGAGCTCAGGGAAATCAACCCCGATTCCACCTTCTATGACACCATTATGGGGGAGGGTGTACAAATCGCATGAAGTACAGTGACGAGCAACGGATCGCCAAGATTCAGGAAACCACGGAGAAATTGCTGAACTACATCAGCCGGGAAAACATTACCCCCGAACGAATCTTTCACGCGGAGCCCATCCAATGGGCGGTGACAACTCCCCTGTACAACATCGGGGAACATGTGGCCAACCTGACCGCCGAGTTCAAACAGGAACACAACACCATTCCGTGGGTGAAAATTGCCGGGTTGAGGCATCGGCTGGTTCACCACTACGAGGACACCAACTGGACGGTCATCTGCGCCATTATCTATGATGTCCTTCCAAAGTTCCTGGAGGAGCTGAAACAGCTTTGACCCAAACCGTGACCCATACGGGTTATGGACTGTGTGGAGTCAACGAAACACACAGGACCAAACAGCATCCCCCACCCCAGCGAACAGGGCTAAAAAGCCCCCAACGGAGCCAAGATGCCTTACGATCCGTAGCTCATAACCCGGAGGTCGTAGGTTCAAATCCTGCCCCCGCAACCATAAATCCCAGATGCGAAAGCATCTGGGATTTCCTTTTTACCTATTCACTCTTCACTATTCACTTATTTCTCCCGGATTTCAGAACTTTTTCGGTGATTTAGATTTTTGATAGCTCTCCTCCCCTGACGGCATCAAAACGCTGCCAAACTGACTTGACCCAAACCGTGACCCATACGGGAGTTTGGAGCGGTGAGAGCTGGATTTTCCCGGAGAGGATGCGCCAGAACATAATCTACAACACCGGCAGCTACTCACAAAGTAAAAGCAGCCCTGGACTAGCCGTGCAGGACTGCTATGTAAAAATTGGCCTTACTGGGACAAATTCGAAATTTTCATTTTCTTATCTTCGTCATACCATAGGTATATGGAATAGACCAACATAACAATGAGCCCCAACACCAATACTGGATTTAGCTTAACAACAAACACGGATAAAAGCGTATTTATCAGTCCGTGAAAGACATTACAAGCGAAAACACATTGTGTCTTTTTATAAATCGCAGCCAGCCAAAAACTTAATATTACTGCAAGGATTAAAAATAACAAAAAATCCATATTTTGTTGAGATGAGCCTTCCACAAACCAAAGCGGAATATGCCAAACGCCCCATACCACACCTGTAATTACGGTCGCTATTTGAAAATTATACTTTTTCTCTAATAGAGGCTGCATTGTACCACGCCAACCCAATTCTTCTTCTCCTCCATATATAAATACGGCTTGAAGAAAAACGACTGGTACAAGATACCACGGCAGTACCGAATTAAATTCCATCGACGAAATCCCAATTGTTACTATTACCATAACAGACAGTATCCAAAAACAGGCCATCGATTTCTTTTTTCCATGAAACACAAACTTTTTCACAGAATCGAATGTCAATTTCTCGTCTATTAGAAGTAAGGCTGCGATTGTCGGTCCAAACCCGCCTATAATATGCAAAATGGTACCTATTGGATGTGTGAACGAAATAATGCACAATTTCGTTAAAGCAGCAAGACTAATCCAAGCTATACCTGTGATAGAAAATGTAATTATTAGAAAATACATCAAACGATTTTTGTGCATTTTCGCATTCCACCTCCGCAACATGAAACTATTTATTGTTATCATACCACATCCAGCCATCCATGTCACCAATGCTCCTAAATTTTGTGTAAGACAGCCCATAGAGTGTCTTGAGATTGTAATTTGAAGTGGCCCTCCCTACGCCCCCATTACTCTGGAAACCTTACAAAACTCCAGGCAGAAGTTTTCAAGCAACAATCAAGTCTGGATTGTCCCCGCCAGCACACTCCCCATGGTCTGTGCCGCCTGTCTCTGGGCAGCACTGGTGATGTGGGCGTAGGTGTCCAGGGTGAAGCCTGCGGAGAAGTGGCCCAGCATCCCGGACACGGTCTTCACATCTACCCCGTTTTTGCAGGGCCAGGGTGGCGAAGGTGTGGCGCAAGTCGTGGAACCGCACCTTGGGCAATCCTGCCCGCTTCAGCACTCTATGGAGCATATGAAGCACACTGTCCGGGGAGATAGGCCCACCGCTGGGAGAGGGAAACACCCAGGGGCTATTGCCCACTTTCTTTCTCTGTTCTTTCAGAACGCCTACCGTATCCTCTGCCAGGGGCAGAGTGCGGTAGGCGTTTTTCGTTTTCAGTGGTGCTTCCACCACTTCCCCGTTGATGCGGGAGACTTGCCGCCGTACCCGGAGGTCCCCCCGTTCCAAATCAATGCCCGCACTGCGGGCATTTGTGGCCGGAGAGGGGGCGGTCACGCCCCCTCTCCTTTCTCCTGCTTTTCTTTCGTCGGCTACCCGCTGCCCCATAAATCGGCCAAAATCTCCTCGAGAGGCCCTGCTGGGGCAGTTACCCTCCCCATCCGCCAAGAGGCCACACATCGGCTCACAAGGGGCAAGGGGCGGGAAAGTTGGCTGACCACCAGAGTTGTAAACACAGCATTGTCATGGTACACTGGTTTCAGGAAACAGGCAGCACAGATTACTTGGAGGAGGGCTGAAGATGGAAACCGCCAAGTGGTATTTTACCCATGAGAGCGAGGAAGACCGGCTGTGGTACGGAACTTTTTTCTCCATGTGCAAAAAGTTCAATGTCTCTTGGCCCACAGCCACCCCCACACAAAAGGCATTCATTAAAGAGATCACCCGTGTCAACTACGAACGAGAGCTGGTGATATCCCAGAAAACGGAGCACTCCCCAGTGAAGTAACTTTTATTTTAACAACCTCCATGATATAATAGTTTCAGAAGCACACCAACCACAAAAGGAGGTATGCAGGTATGTCTGAACAAATCTACTCCCTGAATGAGATTTCTGCGGTAGTATTGACCTTATTGAAAAAGTATCATGCAGAGCGGGCCATCCTGTTTGGCTCCTACGCCCGTCAAGAGGCAGATGCTTCCTCGGACATTGATTTGATTGTTGTGGGGGGTAAGAATTTCGACCCTACCGATGTGCTGTGCATTGCAGAGGAACTACACATGACACTGAACAAGCCCGTTGATGTGTTTGAGCTTAGGGAAATCAATCCTGATTCCACCTTCTACGATACGATTATGGGGGAGGGCGTACAAATCGCATGAAGTACAGTGACGAGCAACGAATCGCCAAGATTCAGGAAACCACGGAGAAATTGCTGAACTACATCAGCCGGGAAAACATTACCCCCGAACGAATCTTTCACGCGGAGCCCATCCAATGGGCGGTGACAACTCCCCTGTACAACATCGGGGAACATGTGGCCAACCTGACCGCCGAGTTCAAACAGGAACACAACACCATTCCGTGGGTGAAAATTGCCGGGTTGAGGCATCGGCTGGTTCACCACTACGAGGACACCAACTGGACGGTCATCTGCGCCATTATCTATGATGTCCTTCCAAAGTTCCTGGAGGAGCTGAAACAGCTTTGACCCAAACCGTGACCCATACGGGTTATGGACTGTGTGGAGTCAACGAAACACACAGGGTCAAACTGCATACGCATTCTGAGCAAACAGGGCTGAAAAGCATCCAACGGGGCCAAAAGCATCAACGATCCGCAGCTCATAACCCGGAGGTCGTAGGTTCAAATCCTGCCCCCGCAACCATAAATCCCAGATGCTTTCGCATCTGGGATTTCCTTTTTCTCTATTCACTCTTCACTATTCACTAACTTTACCAGAATTTCAGGACTTTTTCGGTGGTTTAGATTTGTGATGGCTTCCCTCCCCTGGTAGTGTCGAAACGGCACTAAACTGGCTTGACCCAAACGCTGACCCATACGGGAGTTTGGAGCGGTTAGGGGTGGAGATATGGAGGTTTTCACTTCGACTGCCTCAACAAGATCTGTCACCCCTCGCCAAATGTTCTTTCTGGTATAGAAATTGTCGTGGTTACATGTTAAGATTTCGTTTATATTAAAATTTGCAGTAGAAGGAAGTGCTCACAGAGATGGAAATCGAGTTTCAGCATCAAAATATAGCGTTGCGAGTATGCATGGTAATTCCTCTTTGGTTTATTTTAGCTTTTATTGAGTACTTCTTTTGGGGAGACACAATCAATCCATTCTTGTTCATTCTCATTTCCGCCATCATTATGGCTTTTCTTGCACCAATATTATTCAAAACAGTGTACGGAACCTTTTCTTTCCTTATCTTTCATACAGGAAAAGCATGTTTCTTTGATGAAACTATCGTTTTTGTATTTAACAAAAGAACAAAGACGATAGATAAAAGCACGGTTTCTAATGCCCATTATGAACAAATTTCATTATATGGAGTTAAAATTGACAAAATTAGCATTGAATACACCATTAGAGGAAGACATAAAGCGCTTTCACTGTACTCGCCAGATGTCGTTGACAGTGACAGAGACAGAGAGTTTTTTCTAATTTCTCAGCAACTCACCCTGCTTGGAAATAAGTAGGAAATTACATTGCTATGTTCGGGCAGGGGTTTCCATGTCTAGTGACGATCTGCACCCTACCCAAACATATTTTACGAGAAACTTCTATATATTTTGGAATTTTCCTCGTCCAAAGACTTGCAAGGAAATATGAAGTGTTCACGTCTCAATCGTCCCCGCCAGCACACTCCCCATGGTCTGCGCCGCCTGTCTCTGGGCAGCACTGGTGATGTGGGCGTAGGTGTCCAGGGTAAGCCCTGCGGAGAAGTGGCCCAGCATCCCGGACACGGTTTTCACATCCACCCCGTTTTGCAGCACCAGGGTGGCGAAGGTGTGGCGCAAGTCGTGGAACCGCACCTTGGGCAGTCCTGCCCGCTTCAGCACTCTATGAAGCATACGCAGCACACTGTCCGGGGAGATGGGCCCGCCATTGGGGGACGGGAACACCCAAGGGCTATTGCCCACTGAAGTTGTAAACATGGCATTGTCGTGGTATACTGATTACAAGAAACGAGGTGAGCAATGTGGCCAAGTTCAGACTTTATATCTGGGACACAAAGAAAGCCAAAGTTTTTGTGACTGCTGCAAAAGCCACCCGGCAAGATCTGGAGGTCTCATGCTCCGATCCCCAATGGCAGACAGACTGGACCAGCCATTACATCACATCCAGCGGCTTTGACCTGTATGCGTTCAAAACAGCAGAAGGGGAATTGGTGGCTTTGGGGGCCTATGAAGTCCGAAATGGAACGATGGGTGTCCATGTCGTCTACATGGAGAGCCAAGCGGAAAGCAATCGAACCCTTGTAGAGACACCGAAATACGGAGGAATCGGTCGGGCGTTGATTGCCTATGGCATTAAGTTATCCGTGGATGCCGGATTTAACGGCGATGTCACGCTGGATGCCAAGACGCCGGAGTTGGCACAGCATTATGAGCGAGATTTTGGTGCGGTTCGTTTGCCCAGTCGGAAAACCAATGCAGCACCCAGATATTTGATCTGTGATGAGGCTGCACAGATGATTTTTACAGATTACTTGGAGGAGGGCTGAATATGGAAAACGCCAAGTGGTATTTCACCCATGAGAGCGAGGAAGACCGGCTATGGTACGGAACTTTTTTCTCCATGTGCAAAAAGTTCAATGTCTCTTGGCCCACAGCCACCCCCACACAAAAGGCATTTATTGAAGAGATCACCCGTGTCAACTATGAGCGAGAGCTGGCAAAACGGGAGCTTTCCTCTCAGCCGGTGCGAGGCTTCTTTGACGAGTCCGTTTCCGCTTGACCCAAACCGTGACCCATACGGGGTTTGGACGGTAGGGAGCCAACGAAACACACAGGGCCAAACCGCACACGCATTCCCAGAGAAAAGGGCTAAAACCCCTGAAATACGAAGATTTCAGGGGGTGTGTATGATTTTTTTACTTTTCCCTACCATATCCCGAAAGAATATTCCTTCTGTTAGTTCCATTCGTGGCTGAGAATCCGCATCATAACAAAATCGCTGTACTCATTGTTGTAGTAATACGCCTCTTCCAGAATTCCTTCCTGCTTGAATCCGATTTTCTTGTAGAATTCCAGCGCATCGGTATTCAATCCAACGACTCCGATGGAGACACGATGCATGTCATACTCATGGAACGCCATATCAAGCATGATACGAATGGCTTCCGTCCCGTACCCTTTATGCTGCATCTCCGGATCGGGAATGATAATCGTCAGATCGGTCTGGTGCCATGCAGGAAACATGCGCAGCAGACCAGTCTCACCAATCAGATTGCCGTCCAGGTCGGTAATGGTAAACCAAACCGAGTCTTTGGATTTATGGTTGACGGTAATGCAAGTTTTCATCTCTTCCTCGGTGGTAGGCTTCCCAAACCCACATTGAAACATAACCTGCGGCTGATTGAACCAATAGGTATAAAACGGCACATCTTCTTCTCTTTGCTCCCGCAAAATAATCCGTTTCCCTCTGATCTCTTTCTTCATATATTTTCATAAACCTTTCTTTGCTTCGACAAGTCTGGATTTACCCGTTATTTAGAGCCTTCTGTGTCTAATCCGTTGTTTTCGCTGCTCTCACCATACAACCGCTCTGTTTTTCTCACATTTTCTTGCGAAGTGTACGGCTATACGTCGGTCCATCCGAATCCGGAGGCGTCAGGACCTCAAACAGCCCCTCTTTGACAAATTGCTCGATCCGATGGGCAATCCAGGCATCTCCAATCCCAAGCTGGTACTTGCCCAAGATCATGCCAATGGCCCTGGCTTCCACAAATTCTCTCTCCTGGGCCTTCAATTCTCTGAGAATATAGCTGTCATACACCTCTTCCGGGGCACTTTGCAGTCTGCCATTGAGGTAAATCCGCAGCGGTGCATTCTCCTTCTGAAGTTCACGCCAACGCTGGGCACAGGCCTCTACCAGCGCAGGTTTCCCCTCCCGCTGCAACGAGAGATACGCTCCCCATTCGCCGGGCCCCAGTTCTCCACAGCCTTGATACGTGCGAACCGTGGTGTCCTCCTGGTCGTTCCACGCTGGAATCTGGATCAGATAGACCGTTCCCCGCTGTTTCAAGGCGTGCAGTTGGGCCATCAGCCAGTGCATGCCACACATTTCATCCGGGTTATGGCTGTACCATACCCGCACGTCTTCTCCCCCGGCGCACCGAGCCAAGACGGAAGCCAAATCCTTCCGGGCGTTTTGTAACTCTTCCTCCAGTTCTTGCTCCATGTCTTCCCGAGGCCAGACCGAGGCGAGCTTCTTCAAAGTGGCACGTCTCTGCTCCCCCGGTTCTGTCTCCGTGATCTCGCCCACGCTGAGGGCCAGATCGAAACAGTAAATATCATTTCTCTCACTTCCCAGAGAAACGGCGTTTTCCCAATCCCGGCGGGCCCGTTCTTCCGCCTGCATCTGTGCGGCATGGAGCTCTTCCTCTGTGAGTTGGTCGCCCTCCACAAACGCCACAGCAGTGCCGCTACGATATGGTCCCACGCCATAGCTCTGGGCCACTCTCCGGCTGCCATATGCACTCCGGCTAAAGACTACTTCTAGCATATCAATAGAACCCCTTCCTGTTCTCTCTGCATTTCGTTTCATCATTATAGCATATGGAACCGTCTCCGTCAGGACTTTTTGTGTTGACGCCCTGTTCCCCTAAGATAAACCCGCCGGGATCTCACAATCCCAGCGGGTTTTTATGATTTCTATCGCCCGGTGACCTGATACTTCCGATAGCACAGCCAGCACAGACCTCCAAAGAGAAGGGCCAGCAGGACATACAGCGGAACGCTGAACTCAATGGCGTTGAGCTGGAAGGGGGGTACGAGGAAATAGTCTACCAGGGTGGCCGTGCTGATGCGGGAGAAGGGAAGGTAGCTGGCCACCTGTGTCACCAGACGGCCCCGCGCGTAAAACAGGTCCAAAAGTGTGACCCCGGAGCAGAGGAAAGGCACCACCAGGGCCAGTACCGCCGAGCGCAGCAGCTCCGAGATTAGCATCACCAGTCCACACATGGCCATGCACCCCAGCACCAGAAGGGCAAGCAGCACCAGCACAAATCCGCCCATGGACAGGTGCAGGGGGAGCGTCCCCCCGCTCCACAACCGGAGAGCGGTGGAAAAGCCATCCAGCCCGTAAAACCCACCGTAGACCAGGATGTACACCCCGGACAAGACCAATGTCAGCCCAGCGGCAAAGCTGCACCCCGCCGCCCAGCGGGCCCAGAAGGCGGTGGTTTTCCCTTTGGCGCTGGTCAGTACCAGCTGATCGGTGCGGGTGCGGTGCTCCTCGGAGAAGAGGCGGCACAGACACATGGCAGACAGCAGCACCGCCACCTGGCACAGCAGGCCGGAATCCCGGGCCATGGCCTGCCAGCCCCCGGCGTAGTCCAGGGTAAAGGGCCCCAGGCTGCTGGCCTTCCCCTGCCAATAGGCCACCTCTTGGTCGGTCAAAAGGCACTCCTCCTGGTTGACCTCAAAGCGGCGCACCTTGTCCCGGTAAAATCTCTGAGCCGTGACCTCCTGGCCCAACATGGTGTTGAGATAGGAAAAGGGCGAGTAGCCATCCAAATTACTCAAGATCGTCCCGGTGTCACTGTCTGCATACCCCGCCGCCAGCTGCTCCATGAGCGCATCGTCCAACAGCTGCCCGGACAACCCTCGCAGGTAATCCCGGCCCATGGCCTCCACTGCTCCATAGTTTCCAATCTGCCGTTCCACTGTACCGTCCTGGGCATTGTAGACGTTGTAGTAGTACCCGGTGGAGGAGAAGGTGAGCAGATTCCAGCCAAATATCATGGCTGCCCCCAGCAGCAGGGACACCAGCACCAGCCGCTGCCCCAAAATCTTTTTCAGTTCAAAGATGTACAGGGTACCAAATTCCTTCATACCGCCACCTCATTCCTGTTCCACCACGTGCCGTCGGTACAGCATGAAGCACCCCACCAGGCAGAGGATGGCCAGCAGGCCATAGAGCCAAACCGACACGGTGATGCAGTCCAACTGTATCCCACCCAGGGACACCAGCCGCTCATCCAGAAGAAACTCTTCGGTGATACGGTAGGTGGGAAAATAGCTCCAAACCTGAACCTGCATCCGGCTATAGTACGATGGACCAAACATCAGGGAGAGCAGCATAAGCCCCAGAGGCAGTGCCAGGGCGGGAATGGCCCGGCGAAAGAGCTTGGACAGGAGCATGGCCAGAGCTCCCGCAAACAGGAGGATGAGCAGGCTCACGCCCACGGTGACCAGTACCCCCTGCCCCGCCGTCATGACCCGACTGCTGGCACACAACTGGGTTTCTCCAAATCCCGGGCGCAGGTCCTCCACCTCCAGCAGCTGAATGGGCACCCCCGCCCCCTGAGCGCCATGGACAAAGAACTGGATGGCGGCGGTGACGGCAAACAGCAACAAAAGGATGCCGCCGGCCAGGGTCTCCCCCGCCGCCAGCCGGGCCAGTGCCAGGGACTTCCGCCCGTGTTTGCTGCTGGTGAGGATGGGCCAGGTCTTGTACACGTGGTCGTCGGAAAAGCTGCCGCACAGGCAGACAAACACAAAGGGCAGCACCATGAGGTTGAGCCAGCGGGCCATGCTCAAGATCCCGCTGTACCCCTTGGCATAGTCCAGGGTATAGGGGGTGGTGATTCCAGCCCGCTCCGTCTCCCAGTAGTCGATTTCCTTCTGGGTGAGGCGTTGGTTTTGGTATTGCTCCTCCTGCCAGTACGCTATGGCTTCGTAGGTCTTATCCGCCATCTGATCCGTCCAGTCCCCCAGGGGATTGAGAAATGTTACGCTAATTGCGTCCTGCACCAGAAAGCGGTTTAATAGAAGAAAACTCACTGGCCAAATGGTTTTTTCCAGGTAGTATTCATTTAGCTCCCGCATTTCCAGAGCCGCCTCATTGTCCAGCAGACACCCGGCGTCCTCCTGGGAAAAACGGCGCTCCAGCTGGATGGCCTCATAGCGGGAGACAGTGTCAAAGACCAGGGTTCCGTCCTCCTCCGCATACGCCACTTCCTCCTGTGCCAGAAGGGGTTTCACGTTGAGAAAGAGGGTGACCCCCACCATCAGCACCAGAAGGAGGAGCACATAGGGTCTTGTGAGGATTTTTTTCAGTTCATAGCGGTAGAGTGTTCCAAACATGCTCACATCCCTCCCCCTTCAAACCGCTTGAGATAAAAGCCTTCTAGGTCCTGGGGGGTGTCGTGGGCATCCCCGTCGTAGATGAGCTGACCGTCCCGGACCATCAAAATCCGATCTGCGATGTGTTCCACATCCGAGACGATGTGGGTGGAGAGGAGCACGATGCTGCCCTCTCCCTGCTCCTGGATGAGGGTGCGGAAGCGCACCCGCTCCTTGGGGTCCAGCCCGGCGGTGGGCTCGTCCAAAATGAGGAGCTTGGGCTGGTTTAAGAGGGCCTGGGCAATGCCCAGCCGCTGCTTCATGCCCCCGGAGTAGGTCCGGATCTTCTTCCGCCCCACCTCCGCCAGCCCCACCACTTCCAGCAGCTCCAGGCTGCGTTGCCGGGCACGGCTGCGCTCCATCCCTTTCAACGCCGCCATGTAGAGGAGAAAATCCAGCCCGGTAAAGCTGGGATAGTAGCCGAAGTCCTGGGGCAGATAGCCCAGGACAGCCCGGTAGGCCTCGGTGGACACATCCAGGCCGTCCAGGGAGATGGTACCGCTGGTGGGCCGCAAAATGCCGCAGATCATCCGCATCAGGGTGGTCTTGCCCGCCCCGTTGGCTCCCAGCAGCCCGGTGACCCCCGGCTTGAGGGTGAGACTGATGCGGTCTACAGCAATTTTAGCGCCGTACTGCTTGGTAATTCGGTCCATGTTCAATTCCATACCAATTCCTCCCCGCAAAATAGATACTTTCCATACTCCCAAATCATCAAACCCAGCAGAACAAGGGTAAATCCCACCAAAGTCACCGGGTGATTCCCCGTCTCCAAGACCGGCCATGCACTCTGCCACAGATAGCACAGCCCACTCACCGCCGCCGCTGCTACCGCGCACAGAAACACCACCTCGCTGCCCCGAAACCGACGGGAGAGCACCAGGCAAATGAGAGACGTGAGACAGTAGGGGCACAGGAGCATACACCCCGTCTGGGCCAAAGGAAGCTGACTCCATCCCGTCACCAGGGGCAAGAGCACCGCCAGCAGCACCAGATTTCCCAGCCCCAACAGGGTCAGCCGGGCCATCAGCAGCGTTTTCAGAGAGAACCGGGCGGACATCTCCAATTCCTCCATGTGATAGCGGGCGGAGCGGCTGAGTTCGGTGACGGTGGCCAGCGCCGCAAAGGGCAGCAGGGCAGACACCCGCCAGACCTCCTGGGGGTTATCGTTTTGGGTGATGAGCAGGGCAAAGACCAAGATGCCCACCGATACCAGCCAGCTCCAGGGGCGAAGATACGCCCCCTGGGTGACCAAAAACCGGAAGCTGGACAGCTCCGGCTGCTGGAACTGCTTTAAAAACTCCTGTTTTTTTCGGGCCGCAGGGGGCAGATAGACCTGTTGCAGCCCCTGCTTCCATGGTTTGTCACGCATAAAACTCCCTCCCATCCAGCTGACTGCGCAGCTGTTTCAAAATTTGTTTTTCCCGCCGATACACCGCAAAGCGGGACACCCCCAGAATGTCGGCGATTTTTCCCACGGGAAGCTGGTTGGTATACCGCAGGAAGATGAGCTCTCGGTCCTCCTCCGGCAATTGGTCCAGAACCTGCTCCAGGGCAATGCGCAGGGTGTGGGTCTCCTCCTGGTCCTGGACCGGCGGGGGCACCTGGTCCAGGGGCAACTCCTGTCTGGCTCGGTAGAAGTCCACGCAGAGGTTGCGGGCAATGGTGTAGAGGTAGGCGGTGTGCCGCTCCATCTCCCCCACATTGTGGGTGCGGAGAAAGCGCAGAAAGGTCTCTTGGGTGATGTCCTCTGCGGTCTGGGGGTGGCGGGTCTTCATATAGCAGTACCGATACAGCTTGTCATATCGCTCTTCCAAATCCATGCCAGCGGCTCACCCCTTTCATTTGATATAACGGTGGAGGCAGGTAAAATGTGCGGGGGATAAAAATAATTCTGTCCCATTATAGAATAAAATGGCAGAATGGAACAGACGGTTTCCACAAAGGCCCCATTCCCCCAAATTCCATTGACGCTCCCCGCCCCGTGGTGTATTCTTACAGTGAACAGACTTCCAACACTGGGAGACATCTCTCAAATTTATAATACAATACACACGAGAAAGGGGACCATCCTATGCACACCGAACAGATGGCCATTCGCAGCATTCTCGCCCAAGTACGCAAGGCAGTACGGGGCAAAGACCAGGTGTTAGCCCGGGTCCTGCTGTCCATTTTGGCCCGGGGCCACATTTTGCTGGAAGACATCCCCGGCGTGGGCAAGACCACCATGGCCCTGGCCTTTTCCAAGGCCCTGGGCCTGCGCTGTCAGCGGGTGCAGTTCACCCCGGATGTGATGCCCTCCGACCTCACCGGATTTTCTGTATACAACCAGGAGCGCCGGGGCTTTGAGTACCACGCCGGAGCCCTGATGTGCAACCTGTTTTTGGCCGACGAGCTCAACCGGGCCACCAGCCGCACCCAGTCGGCTCTGCTGGAGGCCATGGAGGAGGGCCAGGTGACGGTGGACGGGGTGTCCCGCCCCATTCCCCAGCCCTTTGTGGTCATCGCCACTCAGAACCCCGTGGGCGCCGCCGGAACCCAGCCCCTCCCCGATTCCCAACTGGACCGCTTTACCATCCGTCTCTCCCTGGGCTACCCCTCCCGTCAGGCGGAGTTTGCCATGGTGCGGGACCGCCAGGGAGGCAATCCCCTGGACCAGGTGGAGCAGGCGGTGGACCACACCGGACTGGCCGGGCTGCGCCGGGCGGTGGACCAGGTCCACGTGTCCGACGACGTGCTCAGCTATCTGCTGGAGCTCATCGAGGCCACCCGCCGGGACCCCCAGATTCTCCAGGGGGCCAGCCCCCGGGCCACTCTGGCCCTGACCCACATCAGCCAGGCCCTGGCTCTGGCCTCGGACCGGGACTATGTGGTCCCTGAGGACGTGCAGTCCATGTTCTACGACGTCATTGCCCACCGACTCATCTTCGCCCCCCGGGCGGCGGAGACCCCCCAGGCCCAAAAGGAGCTGATGGCCCGGCTGATGCAGGGGGTCAAAGCCCCCCGGTTGAGATAAGTTATGGTCGGCCGGCGCATCGTCTACGGGGTGGCCCTGCTGGCCGCCCTGGCCCTTCAAATCTTCTACGACGGCTATCTGGCCCAGTTCCTTCTGATCTGCGTCATTGCCCTCCCCCTCCTCTCCCTGGCTCTCAGCCTGCGGGGGGTCATCGGGGTACACCTGGAGCTCACCCCCTCGGCGTCTCAACTGGTGCAGGGGGAGAGCGGCCAGTGGCAGATTGCCGCCCACACCCGCTCCTTCCTCCCGGTGGCTCGGCTGACCATGGTCGTGACCTTGGAAAACCGCCTCACCGGGGACCGGCAGCGGCAGCGGCTGAAAACCTCCGGCCTGTCCAGGGGGATGGTGCGCACGCTGCCCATGGACACCTCCCACTGCGGCCAGCTCACCTGCCAGCTCCACCGGGTGAGGGCCCTGGATTTGCTGGGCCTCTTCGCCTTTCCCGTCTCCACTCCCGCTCTCGTCCACGCCCTGATCCTCCCCCAGCCTGCCCCCACCGAGGACCTGCCCCCCCTGCCTCAGATGCCCGCCGGGGAGAGTCTAAAATGGCGGGGCACCCCCTCCATGGAGGACTATGACCTGCGGGAGTACCGACCCGGGGACCCCCTGCGGTCCATCCACTGGAAGCTCTCCTCCAAGCACGACAGCCTGGTGGTGCGGGAGCCGGTGAAAACCGGCCTGCCTCAGGCTGCGGTCATCGTGGACCTGTTTGGAGACGGGGACCGCCTGGACCAGGTGCTGGGCCGTCTGTGGACGGTCTCTCAGGCCCTGCTGGGCCGGGAGATTCCCCACACCATTGTGTGGATGGACCGAGACCAGGCCCAGCGGCAGGAAGCGGTGGCCTCTCAGGCCCAGCTCCTGGCCGCCATGGCCGATCTGCTCTCCTGTCCCGCTCCCACCCAGCCCCCCACCGTTCCCCTGGACCTGTCCCGCCTGGGACAAGCGCCCCGGGTCCACGTCACCCTTGGAGAGGAGGATGCCCCATGAGTCGCGAACCCCTGGGCAAAGTTCCCTCTGTGCGGCAGCCCGCTCCCCCCACGCCCCTGTCCCTGACGGCGGGGGTGTTGGTGCAGGTGTTGCTGCTCTCCTCCATCCTCCGGTTTTCCCTTGTGGTCTACCAGTTCCCCGCAGACTTCACCCCCGTGCTGGTGATGGGTCTGCTGGGGGTGGCGGTGTCCACCGTGATCTGGGCCCTGCCCCGACACCGTGAAGGCCTGGTGCTCCTGACCTTAGGGCTGACCGGAGCGATGCTGCTCTACAACCAAGCCCTGTTTGTCTACGGGGCCCAGTCCTGTTGGGAGGCCCTCACCGACTTCTGGACGGAGAACACCTATTTCTCCGTGTCCTATACCCTGCCCTACTCCCTGCCCGATTCCCAGCACCAGGCTGCCACCCAAATCTTTTTGGGCGCTGTCTTTGCCCTGCTGGCGCTGCCTCTGGGCTGGGCCATCCACCGCCTGCGGGCCTTCTGGCTCACCTTCGCCCTCACCCTGCCCTGGCTTCTGCCCGCCTTTCTGGCCGAGGTGGAGCTGGACTGGTCTGCCATGTTGGTCATCTGTGCCGGTTGGGCCGCCCTGCTGCTGTCCAGCCTGGCCGCCCGACGGGACCCCAGCGGAGGCGCCCGCATCACCCTGGTAACCTTGCCTGTGTCCCTGGCGTTGATTTGGCTAATCCTCCTCCTCTTCCCCTTCCAGCAGTACACCCAGCCCACTTGGGCCGTGTACCTCCAGGAGCAACTCAAGGGCCTGGACTGGTTCCCCTCGGAGGAAACCCTGGATGGCGGGCCATCCAGCCCCGATGCGGGACAAAATGCCCCCCGAATGGACTTCTACACCGCCGGACCCCGCAGCTACACCGGGCGGGCCATGCTGGAGGTGTCCTCCTTCCGTCCCGGCACCATGTATCTGCGGGGAGAGGTGTACCGGGACTACTCCTCCCAGGCCTGGACGGGGGTGGAACCCAACTCCACAGATAATCTCTTCGATTACAATCCAATTTCCGACTCCTACCTATTCTCCGCCACCATCACCTACCTCACCTCCCCCACCACCAAAGTCTATCTTCCCTACCAAGCCACCATGGTGGAGGACAAGCAGGTGTTCTGGGATTCTCCTTTGGTTTTCCCCCAGGCCCAACAGAGCTATGACGTGGGATACATCCCTCTGGACGACTCTCCCTCCAGCCAGGGTAACATCCCCACCCTATCCGAGCAGGAAGAGGTCTACAGTGCCTATCTGGAGGTGCCGGAGGAGATCTCCGGCGAGCTCTTGACCTGGTACACTCAGGCCATGGAGGAATTGGAAAACAGCGGCGAGCCCATCCGGGCGGATGCCACGGGAGAATATGCTGGTGAGCTGAATACCGCTTCCATCATCGCCCAGCTGCTGGAGCGCAACGCCACCTATGACCTGCGCACCCCCCGCACCCCCTCCGAGGAGGACTTTGTCACCTACTTTTTGGAGGAGAGCCATCGGGGCTACTGCGTCCACTTTGCCTCGGCGGCCACCCTGCTGCTGCGCACCCAGGGCATCCCCGCCCGGTATGTCAGCGGATATGTCACCACCATCCCCTCCTCTTCCCTGGACCAGAACACGCGGGAATACACCACCCGTGTGGTGGACTCCAACGCCCATGCCTGGGTGGAGATCTACCTGTACGGATACGGCTGGTATCCGGTGGAGGTGACTCCTACCTCCACGGGAGACACCCCGAACCAGAGCCAGGCCCCTGCGGCCTCCACGGCTCCCTCTTCCGCACCCACCGCCACCTCTGCCCCCGCCACACCGACCCCCACACCCACAGTCGCCCCGGAGACTCCGGACCAGGGCGGCATCCAGATAAGTCTGGACTGGCTGGTGTGGGTAATGCCTGTTGTAGTCGTGGCGGTGGGGCTGTGGTTGACCCGTCGGCTCCGGTACCGACTCTGGCGCAAGATGGGCCAGGACAAGGACACCAACGCCGCTGTGTTGAAGGTCTACCGCTGGTTTGGGCTACTGGAGCGGTTGGGCGGCAAGGCTGGGGCTGAGACTGAGGACCTGGCCCGCAAGGCCCGATTTAGCCAGCACACCCTCACCCAGCAGGAGCGCAGCCTGGTGCTGGGCCAGTTCCGGGACGAGGTGGCGCGGCTCAGGCAGTCCGCCCCCATCTGGAAGCGCTGGCTGCTTTGGCTGCTCTTCCCTGTGGGGACAGGGAGAAGAGCCCGATAAAAACTTCTAAAAATGCCAAAATGGCCTGTTGCAGCGTGATTGCGCCGCAACAGGCCATTTTTGTTCAAGAATTTGTTACACCAGCACGGAAACATGGTTTACTCTCTGTGTATGGCATAGACGTACCACTGCCAGCCGTGCTCCGGGTCCGGCTGAACCTCCTCCCGCTCCATCCCCAACTTCTCCATGAGAGCCACCGATTTCACCCCGTCAATGGTCTCGGAAAAGACCTTTTTTGCCCCCAGAACATCAAACGCGTACTCAATCACAGCGTGGCAGGCCTCAAAGGCGTAGCCTTGCCGCCAAAACTGCCGATTGAAAAACCAGCCCAGCTCGTACTCTCCCGGCTGGATTTGGCTGAACAGGATGTAGCCGATCACTTTGTTTGTCTCCCGGTGCACCGCCGCCACGCCGCCGCCCCTTTCGATGCAAAAGGAGGACAGAAACTGCTTGGTCTTTTCCAGGTCGTAGGGTGGCTCGGAATACTCCATGGTCTGGGCATCGCCCAGAATCTCCTGCAAGTCGGCGGCATCCTCCGGGGTAAAGTTGCGGATGGTCAGCCGTGGTGTGTCCAAATGCATGTCTCTAGGTCCTTTCTCTGGAAATCAAAATGCCTTTCATATACTGGGAACGGTTGTGGAACTCCTCAATCAGTTCTTTTTCCTGCTGGGTGCATCCAATCAGGATTTTCATCTCCGAATCCCGCTTCCAGGCATCCACCACGCACACAATGGCGTCCACGGTGTGCTCCGGCGCGGTTCCCACCCATACGTCAATGCCCTCCCCGTCCATGGAGGTGGTGTTCTGCAAATATCCGTAGTCCACCGGATAGATGGTGTTGGGAAATTTGGGGTGGGCCGAACCGTTCGGACGATCAATGACCACGTCCGATTGCCGCACCAAGTCCTCTAACATGGTCCAAAACGCTTGATTCATATGCTATTCTTCCTTCTCACATACTCCTCCACCAACCGGGGCTGTATCTCCGGATAAGTCCACCGGGTGGGCAGCTGGTCCAACAGCAGCACCCGCTCCATCTCGCTGTGCAGCTGACCCTGGAAGGTCTCGATTTCAGCGGCATACAACATTCCAAAGCACTCTTCTCCCGACTCATTGACCCGATTTTTCCCAATCACCGAGTACACACACACCGGGTGTATGGAAAACGCCGCCGCTCCCGTCTCCTCCTGGAGCTCTCTTCGGGCGGCCTCCAGAATGCTCTCACCATGCTCCCGGTGTCCGCCAGGCAGTTCATAGGTGTCCCGCTCCCGGTGCTTGCAGAATACCCACTTGCCCTTGTGCCGTGCCACAATCACCGCAAAGCGCAGCCGTTTGTCGTCCACTTGCTCGTAAAAATTCACTTGCATCCCGGTTCCCTCCCCATTTCGTTGTGTTTCATTGTACCAAAGCCCCACTGTTCCCGCAAGGACACCCCCCAGGTTTTTCTTCCACCTCTTGACAACTCCATCCAGGGGGTCTATACTGTGGTCAATTGAATCAGGATCTTCAGGGCGGGGTGAAATTCCCCACCGGTGGTATAGCCCACGAGCCGCAAGGCATGATTCGGTGAAACTCCGAAGCCGACCGTATAGTCTGGATGAAAGAAGATCGTGTGACCGCAGGGGAATTGCGCCTGTGCCCACGGATTGGCTCTGGAATGGGATACATTCCGGAGTTTTTTGTTTTCTGGGCCCAGGTCCCTCTGCCCCTTCACGATGCCTTGAACCACCGGTTCAAGGCATTTTTTGTTTTCCGGGAGGCATGAGATGAACCATCAAGACTATATGCGCCTGGCCCTGGAACTGGCAGAGCGGGGGGCGGGCTGGACCAACCCCAACCCCCTGGTGGGGGCGGTAATCGTCAAAGACGGGACGATCATCGGCCAGGGGTACCACCAGCGGTACGGCCAGGCCCACGCCGAGCGCAACGCCCTGCAAAGCTGCACCCAGGACCCCCGGGGCGCCACCCTGTACGTGACCTTGGAGCCCTGCTGCCACCAGGGCAAGCAGCCCCCCTGCACCCAGGCCATCCTGGACGCCGGCATCGCCAAGGTGGTGGTGAGCTCCCACGACCCCAACCCTCTGGTGGCGGGCAAAGGATTGGAGATCCTGCGCCGCCACGGCATTGAGGTGGAGACCGGGGTGTGCCAGGAGGCATGCGACGCCCTCAACCAGGTGTTCTTCCACTACATCCGCACCCGCCGCCCCTATGTGGTGATGAAATACGCCATGACCATGGACGGCAAAATCGCCACCCGCACCGGGGCCTCCCGGTGGATCACCGGGCCGGAGGCCAGGGCCCAGGTGCACCGGGACCGGAACCGATACGCCGCCATTCTGGTGGGGGTGGGCACGGTGCTGGCCGACGACCCCCTGCTCACCTGCCGCATGGAGGGGGGACAAAATCCCCTGCGCATCGTCTGCGACACCCACCTGCGCACCCCTCTGGACCGCCAGCTGGTGCGCACCGCCCACCAAGTGCCCACCCTGGTTGCCACCTGCTCCACCGACCCCGCCCGTATCTTCCCGCTGGAGGATGCCGGGTGCCAGGTGTGGACCCTGCCGGAGCGAGAAGGCCACGTGGACCTCGCCGCCCTCATGGAGCGGCTGGGGGCCCAAGGGATAGACAGCGTCATCCTGGAAGGGGGCGGGACCCTGAACTGGGCGGCCCTGGAGCAGGGCATCGTCCACAAGGTCCAGGCCTACCTGGCCCCCAAGCTGCTGGGGGGCCGGGACGCCAAGTCCCCGGTGGAGGGGCTGGGGGTGGCCACCCCCGCCCAGGGCATCCCCCTGAAACACACCACCGTCACCCAACTGGGGGCGGATTTGCTGCTGGAAAGCGAGGTAGATGTGGATGTTTACCGGAATCGTTGAGGAGCTGGGCACCGTGCGCTCCATCCGCCGGGGACCCCAGTGGGCAGTGGTGTCCATCGGGGCCAACACCGTGCTGTCCGACCTGAAGGTGGGGGACAGCGTGGCCGTCAACGGGGTGTGCCTCACCGCTACGGCCAAGGACTCCACCGGATTCACCGCCGACGTGATGCACGAGACCCTGGACCGCTCCTCCCTGGGCGTCCTCACCCCGGGCAGCCACGTGAATCTGGAGCGGGCCATGGCCGCCGGGGGCCGCTTCGGCGGGCACATAGTGTCCGGGCACATCGACGGGGTGGGCACCATCGCCCAGGTGCGCCGGGACGGCATCGCCCTGTGGTACACCATAGAGGCCTCCCCCGCCCTGCTGCGCTACGTGGTGGAAAAGGGGTCCATCACCGTAGACGGCATCAGCCTCACCGTGGCCTGGGTGGAGGCCCACCGCTTCGCCGTGTCCATCATCCCCCACACCGCCTCGGTGACGGTGCTGGGAGAAAAGGGGACGGGGGATGTGGTGAACCTGGAGACGGACCTGCTGGCCAAATATGTGGAAAAGCTGCTGCGCCCCCAGGAGGCGCCCCAGCCTGAGCGCAACATCACATGGGAGTTTCTGGCCGAACACGGCTTTTAAAGAACGGAGGAAGAACAATGAAAGAACAATTCTGCACGGTGGAAGAGGCGCTGGAGGAGCTGCGGGCCGGCCACATTCTCCTGGTCATCGACGATCCGGACCGGGAGAATGAGGGGGACATGGTGTGCGCCGCCCAGTTTGCCACCACCGAAAACGTGAACTTTATGGCCACTCACGCCAAGGGGCTCATCTGCACCCCCATGAGCGGTGAGGTGGCCGCCCGGCTGGGGCTGGAGCAGATGGTGAAGGTGAACACCGACAACCACTCCACCGCCTTCACTGTGTCCATCGACCACGTGGACACCACCACCGGCATCTCCGCCCAGGAGCGGGGGTACACCTGCCGCAAGTGCGTGGACCCATCCACCCGCCCGGAGGACCTGCGGCGGCCCGGCCACGTGTTTCCCCTGGTGGCCCGCCCCGGCGGGGTGCTGGCCCGCAACGGCCACACCGAGGCCACCGTGGACCTGTGCCGCCTGGCGGGGCTGACCCCCTGCGGGCTGTGCTGTGAGATCATGGAGGAGGACGGCACCATGATGCGCACCCCTCGCCTGCTGGAACATGCCAAAGCCTGGGGCATGAAGGTGCTCACCATCCGGGACTTGCAGGACTACTGCCGCCGCCACGACAAGCACGTGGTGCGGGAGGCCTGCGCCAAAATGCCCACCCGATTCGGGGACTTCCAGATCTACGGCTATGTCAACGACCTCACCGGGGAGCACCACGTGGCCCTGGTGAAAGGGGATCTTGGGGACGGGTCCAACGTCCTGTGCCGGGTCCACTCCGAGTGCCTCACCGGGGACGTGTTCGGCTCCCGCCGCTGCGACTGCGGCCAGCAGCTGGCCGCCGCCCTGACCCAGATCGAGGCAGAGGGCCGAGGTGTGCTGCTGTACATGCGCCAGGAGGGCCGGGGCATTGGCCTCATCAACAAGCTCAAGGCCTACGAGCTCCAGGAGAAGGGGGTGGACACCGTGGACGCCAACCTCCAGCTGGGCTTTGCCCCCGACCTGCGGGAGTACTGGACCGGGGCCCAGATTCTCCGGGACCTGGGGGTGCGCACCATGCGTCTTTTGACCAACAACCCGGATAAAATCTATCAGCTGGCGGATTTCGGCCTGGAGATTGTGGAGCGGGTGCCCATCCAGATCCAGGCCACCCAGGAGGACCTATTCTACCTCCAGACCAAGCAGCACCGCATGGGACACATCTTAGACTATTAAGGGAGGACATCATCATGAAAACCTTTGAAGGAACTCTGGTATCTCAGGGCATTAAAATCGGCATTGTGGCCGCACGGTTCAACGACTTCATCGTCTCCCGCCTCATTGGCGGCTGCGAGGACACCCTGCTGCGCCACGGCGTGCGGGAAGAGGACATCAGTCTGGCCTGGGTACCCGGGGCCTTTGAAATCCCCCTCATCGCCTCCAAAATGGCCAAAAGCGGCAAATTTGACGCCGTCATCGCCCTGGGAGCGGTGATTCGTGGCAGCACCAGCCACTATGACTACGTGTGCAGCGAGGTGTCCAAGGGCATTGCCAACGTCTCCCTCAACAGCGACGTGCCCGTCCTCTTCGGCGTGCTCACCACCGACTCCATCGAGCAGGCCATTGAACGGGCCGGCTCCAAGGCAGGCAACAAGGGCTCCGAGTGCGCCCAGGGGGCCATTGAGATGGTCAACCTCATCCGGGCCCTGGAGGCATGACAACTTCCCCAAAATCCATACCAAATGACGCCCAGCCGCCACAGGTGGCTGGGCATTTTTCCCCTCTTCCCCGATTCTATCCTAAAACCGGGAAATCCCCCCGGTGTGTCTTCGCTTTTTTGTACCATCAAATTCACGTTTTATTATTACCATTTGTGCAACTTGACTTGATTTATCCCCTCTGTATTTTCTCCACTCTTCCCAGAAAAACCGCCACATGACACGCTATGTTTTCATGTTTTACAGCATTTTTCACAGATAGATATTTTACTGTAAGGAAAAAACTAGTACAAATTTCACCCATTTTTTCTCATGTAACTTTCTCCCATCTCCCTTGACTTCCCAGAATTCCCCGGCTAATATGGACTCACATGGTACGAATTTGCCCATCTACGGATAATTTGTATGTTTTTTTATTCCAAAACAGACAAATCTAAAAATTGGGCACAAGAGAGGGGGCCCGCCTATTCCATCTATACATCCCCGGCACTTCCACCAAATGAAAGGAGCGATGTATCAATGAAACGCAAAACCTGGACCCGGATTGGCACCTGGCTGGTCAGCGCCTCCATGCTGGTGGGCATGGTACCCACCTACGTGCTGGCGGCCCAGCTGCCCCAGGCAGAGCCCCGGGCCGACGAGGGCCTGGTCCTCCACTACGACTTTGAGTCTCTGAAGACCGGCACCATTGTCAACGACGTCAGCGGCAACGGCAAGAGCGGCGAGGTCATGCCCCGCGGCAGCGGCGTGGAAACCAAAGAAGTGGAAATCTTCGGCGAGACCCAGACCGCCATCGTGCTCCAGGGCGGCCAGCCCGGCACCGGCCACAACTACGTGGAGATGCCCGCCGGCGTGCTCAATGGCCTGGACTCCGTGACCATCAGCTGCTGGGTGTATGTCAACCAGTCCTCCGGCTACGCCCGCATCTGGGACATCGGCCACAACACCACCAGCTATATGTATCTGCTGGACTCCGGCTACAACACCGGACACACCGGCTACACCGCCGCCCTCACCAACAGCGGCTGGGGCAACGAGATGGGCCCTGAGAAGGGCACCGCTCTGGACACCGGCGTTTGGAAGCTCACCACCGTCACCTTTGACGGGGAGACCAACACCATGACCATGTACGAGGACGGCGCCCAGGTGGGCGACTCGGTGGTCACCAACGCCGACCTGTCCATTCTGGAGGGCTCCACCCAGAACTACATCGGCTACGGCCAGTTCGGCAACGACCTGCTCAACGGCATGGTGGCCGACTTCCGCATCTATGACTACGCCATGACCGAGGACGAAGTGGCCGCCATGTACAACATCCCCGACGACCAGCGGGTGGAGCGGGACTACAACGCCCTGACTCTGGGCGACACCTCCGCCCTCACCGACAACCTGGACCTGCCCACCACCGGCGTGGCTGGCAGCGCCATCACCTGGGAGACCTCCGATGCCGATGTCATCACCAACACCGGCGTAGTCACCCGTCCCCAGCCCGGTGAGGCCGACGCCACCGCCACCCTCACCGCCACCATCTCCTCCGGCGACGTGAGCCGCACCAAGGAGTTTACCGTCACCGTCATCGCCCAGCCCACCGATGAGCAGCGGGTGAGCGCCGACGCCGACGCCATCAACCTGGGCAGCCTCTCCGCCGTGGTGGAGAATATCATTCTCCCCACCCGTGGCGCGCTGGAGTCCACCATCACCTGGGAGAGCTCCAATGAGGAGTATCTGGCCAACGACGGCACCGTGACCCGCCCCGTGGGCGAGCCTGTCACCGTCACCCTCACCGCCACCATCTCCTATGGCTCCGCCCAGGAGACCCGCACCTTCAACGTGACCATCCTGCCCCTCTATGAGCGGCTGGACATCGTCAAGGCCGAGGCCGTGGACGTGACCACCTCCGTGGGCATCGTTCCCTCCCTCCCCGCCGTGGTGAAGGTCACCTATGAGGACTCCACCACCGGAATGGAAAAGGTGACCTGGCCCACCGGCCAGACCGGCGAGATGTACGCCACCGCCGGCACCCAGACCCTCACCGGCCACGTGGTGGACTCCACCGTGGAAGTCACCGCCACCATCACCGTGGAGGATCAGGACTATGTGGCCCCCGAGGCCCAGGCCTATCTGTTCTACCTGGATGACGTGTCTCTGGACGGCACCGACACCATGTTCGGTGAGAACATGGGCCGCACCCTGGAGTACCTGAAGATCATGGACGCCGACCGGATGCTCTACAACTTCCGCACCGCCTTCGGTCAGGACACCAAGGGCGCTCAGCCCCTCACCGGCTGGGAGGAGCCCTCCGGCCTGCTGCGCGGCCACTCCACCGGCCACTTCATGTCCGCCCTGGCTCAGGCCTACGCCTCCACCGGCGACGAGACCTACCGGGACATGCTGGACTACATGGTCACCGAGATGCGCAAGCTCCAGGAGCTGTCCCAGGGCGTGCCCAGCGAGTTTGAGACCGCCTGCACTCCCACCAGCGCCGCTCAGGAGCTGTGGAGCAAGGACCCCTCCACTTGGGGCGAGGGCTTCCTCAGCGCCTACTCTCCCGACCAGTTCGCTCTGCTGGAGCAGTACACCCCCTACGCCACCATCTGGGCTCCCTACTACACCATGCACAAGCTGCTGGCTGGCTTCCTTGACAGCTACATCTACGCCGGCAACGAGACCGGCCTGGAAGTGGCCAAGGACTTGGGTCTGTGGGTGTATGACCGCCTGAGCGCCTGCACTCCCGAGCAGCGGGCCAAGATGTGGAGCATGTACATCGCCGGCGAGTACGGCGGCATGAACGAGTCCATGACCCGTCTGTACGAGCTCACCGGCGACCAGCGGTATCTGGAGACCGCCAAGATGTTCGACAACACCGACTTCTTTGACGGCCTGGCCGCTGGCGAGGACACCATCCAGGGCCGCCACGCCAACCAGCACATCCCCCAGATCGTGGGCGCCATCCACATGTACAACGCCACCGGCGACGACTACTACTATCGGGTAGCCGAGAACTTCTGGGAGCTGGTCACTTCCCGCTACGCCTACTCCATCGGCGGCGTGGGCACCGGCGAGCGCTTCCAGGACCCCTATGAGCAGGGCGCCAACATTCTGGGCAACGAGGGCCGCGGCGAGAACTGCGAGACCTGCGCCGCCTACAACATGCTCAAGCTCACCCGGGAGCTGTACCAGTACGACCCCGACAACGCCGCTTACATGGACTACTATGAGCGCACCGTCATCAACCAGATTCTGGCCTCTCAGAGCCACGACACCACCGAGTACATGCACAACGGCGTGACCTACATGCTGCCCATCGATCCCGGCCAGCGCCGTGACTTTGACAGCGACTACGGCGGATTCACCTGCTGCAACGGCACCGGTATGGAAAACCACGTCCAGTATCAGGCCGCCACCTACGCCAAGGCCGACGACACCCTGTACGTCAACCTGTACATGCCCACCACCGTGGACTGGGCCGAGAAGGGGGTGAGCGTGTCCCAGGACACCCTCTTCCCCTCTGAGACCTCCACCCTCACCGTGTCCGGCTCCGGCACCTTCACCATGAAGCTGCGCGTGCCCTACTGGGCCACTGCCGGCTTCACCGTGTCCGTCAACGGGGACGTGGTCATCGACGGCGCCACTCCCAGCTCCTATGTGGCCATCGAGCGCACCTGGAACGACGGCGACGTGGTCACCGTGAACATGCCCTACACCGTGCACCTGGACAAGACCCCCGACACCGTGGACGGCGACGTGGTTGCCTCCCTGATGTATGGTCCCATGGTCATGGTGGCCAAGGACACCCGTGACACCTACGTGCCCATGAACTGGTACACCGTGTCCGCCAACGACAGCAACCTGGACCAGGTGGTGTCCATCGTGGAGCCCGCCGGCACCGGCGAGACCCCCCACCTGACCCTGGACGGTCTGGACTTCTACCCCATGTACGACGCCTATAACTACCGCTATCACGCCTATGTCAAGCTGCTGGAGACCAAGTCGGTCCTGAACACCCAGTGGCTGGAAGAGGCCGTGACCCTGGCCGAGGGCATCACCGAAGACACCTTCGTGGGTGAGGACTGGAACGCCTTCCAGACCGCTTTGCGTGACGCCAAGGCCCTGCTTAATAACCTGAACGGCGTGACCCAGGAGCAGCTCTACAACGCCGAGGTGGCCCTGGAGACCGCCATGGGCGAGGGCGAGACTCCCGAGCCCACCCCCGAGGCCAACAAGACCCTGCTGCAAAAGACCTATGACTACGCCGTGACCCTGTCCACCGACGGTGTCACCGACTCCGCCAAGAAGGCCTTTGAGACTGCTCTTGAACATGCCAAGGTCGTTCTGGACAACACCGAGGCCACTCAGGCTGAGGTGGACGCTGCCTGGGACGCCCTGCTGGAGGGCATCTGGGGCCTGGGCCTGGTTCAGGGCGACAAGGCTGAGCTGAACCTGCTCATTGCCAAAGCCGAGGCCATGGACAAGACCAAGTATGTGGCCGACCACTGGCCCGAGCTGGTGGACGCTCTGGCCAAGGCCAAGGACGTGGCCGCGGACGGCGATGCCATGGAAGAGGACATCCAGCCTGTGGCTCAGGCCCTGCTGGACGCCATTCTGGCCCAGCGCTTCAAGGCGGACAAGTCCATCCTGGAGGACCTCATCAACCAGGCTGAGAACCTCAACCTGGAGAGCTACACCGCCGACAGCGTGGCCGTGTTCCGCTCCGCTCTGGCCCAGGCTCAGGCCGTACTGGCGGACGAGAGCCTCTCTGAGGACGACCAGGCTACCGTAGACGCCGCTGTGGACGCTCTGAATGCCGCCATGGACGGACTCACCGCCGAGGGCGAGACCCAGCCCAGCGACACCCCCGAGACCACCGGCAAACCCCAGGTTTCCCAGACGCCTGAGGCCACCGACCAGCCCGAGAACGTGCCCCAGACCGGGGACCACAGCCAGGTACTGCTGTACGTGGCAGCTCTGGGCGGCGCTGCGGCCCTGATGGCCGGTATGGCTGCTGCAAAGCGCAAGGAACGCCAGGGTAAGTAATCGCTTCCCCTGTCCTCCATACACACACAAACCAAACCGGGACAAGCCCGGCGGCTGATGGCCGCCGGGCTTGTCCTTTCTATGTCTTCTCGTTGGGCTTCCGGGCAAACACCTCTTTGATGCCCACATACAGCATGAGCAATCCGAACAGGCGGCGCAGCAGTCCCACGTCCAGCTGCCCCGCCACCGCCCCGGCGGCGATGGCGGCGGGAATGCCCAGTACCAGGCACCACACCACCCCCTGCCACTCCACCCGCCCTCTTCTGGCGTGGGACACCAGGGCGGGGGCGGCACAGGCCAGAAAGTACATCAGGTTGACGCCCCCCGCCTGGTACTGCTCCAACCCTGCCACGGCGGTGAGGTAGAGCACCAGCAGGGTGCCGCCCCCCACGCCGCAGCCGCTGAGTACCCCGGTGGCCGCTCCCACCAAAAAGCCCAGTAGGTTCACAGCAGCAACACCGCCTTCACGCCCCCATACACCAGCAGGGCCCCAAAGCCCCGGCGCAGCCAGAGCACCGGAATTTTGTCAAACACCCGACCCGCCAGCACGCCGCCTACCAGCCCCCCGGCCAGATAAGGCAGCGCCACGGCAACGTCTACCCCGCCCTTTCTGACGTAGCTGATGAGCGCCGCCACACACAGGGGCAGCACCACCGCCACCGAGGTGGCAAAGGCTTTCCGCTGCTCCAGCCCCACCCAGCCCACAAACAAGGGCACCAGAAACAGCCCGCCTCCGGCCCCGAAAAAACCGTTGGCCACCCCGGCCAGCAGCCCAATGATGATGTATTTGCTCCGCTCCTTCACGCCATCACCCCCGGACTAGTGTTCCCTGCCAAACCCATTTCATGCAAAACGACAGAGGTGCAGAAGAACGTCCGGCTGTTCTCCTGCACCTCTGTGGTTTATGCTCCAATTCCGTGTCTCTATACCCGCTGCAACTCCAGCTTTTGGTCCACATAATTTTTACCCACCGCACCCAGCAGATTGCGCCGGGTGACGATGCCGCACAGGGCGTTGCGGTCGTCCACCACGGGGACAAAGTTCTGCTCCATAGCCAGGTCCATCACCTCTTGGAAGGTGGCCCGGATGCTCACGGCGGGGCAGAAATCGCTGCGCATAATGTCTCGGATTTTGGTCTGTTCCAGCTTCTTTTTGTCGGTGGAGTTCACCGCCAGAATGTGGCGGAGAAAATCTCCCTCGGTGACACAGCCCACATATCCCCCTTGCCCGTCCAGCACAGGAATGGCGGTGTAGCTGTTGTGACACATGGTTTCCAAGCCCTGCCGCACCGTGTTGTCCTGGTGCAGTACCATGGTACAGGCCTTGGGGATCATAATTTTCGCAATGTTCATGTGATGTTTCCTCATCTCACGGGGTGATGGTATGGATGCCGGACCGCTCCACAGCCTGGAGCGGTGTCCATGATTATGATAGCATAGCTTTCTTGCTTTGGAAAGGGGCTGTCCCGGATGAAAAAAATTTTTCCTCTCTTCCTCTTGACCACTGAGTTAGCCAGTGCCATCTTATGAGTTAGCCAAATGCAACTCTAAGAAACATCAGGAGGAACGGTCCATGAATTTGACCCATGCGCATTGCACTTACTGGCAATCCCAACAGTGGAAAAACCACCATGTACAACGCCCTCACCGGACGCTCGGAACGAGTGGGCAACTGGGCAGGTGTGACGGTGGACAAAAAGGAGAGCCCCGTCAAGAAGCAGTTCAACCCCCGTGGGGTGGACCTGGTGGCAGTGGACCTGCCGGGGGCCTATTCCATGTCCCCGTTCACCTCAGAAGAGAGCATCACCAGCAGCTACGTCCGCCAGGAGCGGCCCGACGTCATCGTGAACATTGTGGACGCCACCAACTTGAGCCGCTCCCTCTTCTTCACCACCCAGCTGCTGGAGCTGGGCATCCCCGTGGTGGTGGCCCTGAACAAGCAGGACTTAAACGAAAAGAAGGGCACCAACATTGACATCTCCGCCCTGTCCCGTGCCCTGAACTGTCCGGTGGTGGAGACGGTGTCCACCTCTCAGAAGGGTTTGGCCCAGGTCATCCAGGCCGCTGCCACCCAGTATGGCCACGGCCAGCTGGCCCTATGGCCGGGTGGTTTCCACCTCCGGGCCTACCCTGGAGCAGCGGCGTTCCCGCCGCCGAACATCCGGCTTTCGATGATTGCCAGACTCAAAGCCTCCCCCAGGGAGGGAGCCATACCCCTTAGATAAAACAGGGTCTGCTGCGAAGTTCAACTTTGCAGCAGACCCTGTTTGTATTACATCTGAAACATCACGCCCACCACCGCAGAAAAGGCGATGAACACAATGGGGTGGAGCTTCTTGGCGGGAGTGTAGCGCATGAGCACGAACACCAGGGCTGCCAGGGCCACGCCCATCCAGTGCACCCCCAGGGGGCTGCCCTCTTTGGCCAGGGCAATCACCGCCACTTCCAGCAGGGCCACGGTGATCAGGGCCACCGAGGCCGCCCGCAGGCCGTAGAAAATGGCGTTCACCACCCGGGACTGGCGGAACTGCTTCAAAATCCGGGCAATGAGGAGAATCACCAGAATGGAGGGGGTCACCAGGCCCAGGGTGGACACAATGCCACCCAGCAGTCCGGCAGTGTTAAAGCCCACGTAGGTGGACATGTTCACCCCCAGGGGACCTGGGGTGGACTCGGAGATGGCGATCATGTCCGCCAGCTGCCCCGAGGTAAACCAGCCCGTGCGCTGGCCCAGGTCGGTGAGGAAGGGGATGGTGGCCAGGCCGCCGCCCACGGAGAACAGGCCCACCTTGAAAAATTCGAAGAAGAGGCGCAGGTAGATCATGCCTTCTCCCCTCCCTTCTTACCGTAGATGGCCAGCCCCACCAGGCCGGACACCACCACCAGGAACACCGGGGAGCACAGAGCCCCCAGCACCTGGCCCAGGGCCCCGCCGGGCATGGGGGCCCACACCCCCACAGCGCCCGCAAGGAGCACCACCACATAGATGATCCGGGTTTTCCAGTCCACCAGGGAGGTGTTCAGCAGCTTCAACACGCTGGACAAAATGAGGGCCACCACACCCGCTCGCACCCCGTTGAAGGCGTGGACCACCACGTCTAGGTGCATAAAGTTACTCAAAAAAGCGGCGATGGCCATGATAATCACCAGGCAGGGGAACACCACCCCCAGGGTAGCCACAACGCCGCCCAGCCAGCCCATCCGGTTATAGCCCACAAAGGTGGCGGTGTTCACTGCGATGACGCCGGGGGTACACTGGCCTACAGCGTAGTAGTCCGCCAGCTCCTCCTCGGTGGCCCAGCCTTTGTTGTCCACCAGCTCCCGCTGCAGGATGGGGAGCATAGCGTAGCCGCCGCCGAAGGTGCACACCCCGATTTTGGCAAAGGTAAAGAAGAGGCTCACGTATGGTTTCACGCCAGGTCCTCCCATTCCTCCAGCCACAGGCGGGCCACCGCGTCACTGGGCATCCGCCAGTCTCCCCGGGGGGAGAGGGTGACCGAGCCCACCTTGGGCCCGTCGGGCAGACAGGAGCGCTTGAACTGCTGGGCGAAGAAGCGGCGGTAGAAGTTGCCCAGCCAGCGGTGGAGGGTGGCCTTGTCATAGCGGTCGCCCAGGGCGTATACCGCCAGACGGAACACCTTCCGGGGGGAGAAGCCCCAGCGGATGGCGTAGTAGAGGAAGAAGTCGTGGAGCTCATAGGGGCCCACCAGGTCCTCGGTCTTCTGGGCAATCTCCCCGTCCTTGGGGGGAAGCAGCTCGGGGGAGACGGGGGTGTCCAGAATGTCCTGGAGCACCTCGCCCAGGTTGCCTCCCTCCTCCCGGGCCACGTAGTCCACCAGATGGCGCACCAGGGTCTTGGGAATGGAGGCGTTGACGGCGTACATGGACATGTGGTCCCCGTTGTAGGTGGCCCAGCCCAGGGCCAGCTCGGACAGGTCCCCGGTGCCGATGACCAGGCCGCCGGTGCGGTTGGCAATGTCCATGAGCACCTGGGTGCGCTCCCGGGCCTGTCCGTTTTCAAAGGTGACGGAGTGGTCCTCCATGGACTGGCCAATGTCGGCAAAGTGCTGGCGCACGGCGTCCCCGATGTTCACTTCCTGGAATCCGGTGCCCAGTTCTCCGGCCAAAATCTCCGCATTGGACCGGGTGCGGGCAGTGGTGCCAAAGCAGGGCATGGTGATGGCCAGAATATCCCGCTTAGCCCGGCCCAGCAGGTCAAAGGCCCGGGCGGTGATGAGAAGGGCCAGGGTGGAGTCCAGGCCACCGGACAGCCCCACCACGGCGGTGGCGGCGTGGGTGTGCTCCAGCCGCTTGGCAAGACCTAAGGCCGCCAGGGTCAAAATCTCCTGGCACCGCTCGGCCCGTCCCGCCTCATCCTGAGGCACAAAGGGGGTGGGAGAGATGGGCCGGGTGAGGCGGGTCTCGGACAGGGTGAAGCGCACCTCCGCCCACCCCTCTGGGTGACGGCTGCGGAAGGTGGTCAGCCGCTGCCGCTCGTGGCACAGCCGGCCAATGTCCAACTGGGAGATGGTCAGCCCGGTGCCGAAGCGGCGCTCGGCCAGCAGGGTGCCGTTTTCTGCGATCATGTTGTGGCCAGAGAACACCAGGTCGGTGGTGGACTCCCCTTCCCCGGCGTCGGCGTACACGTAGCCGCAGCACAACCGCCCGGACTGGCCCACCACCAGGTTGCGGCGGTAGCTGCTCTTGCCCACAATCTCGTTGCTGGCGGACAGATTCAAAATCACCGTGGCCCCGTACTCGGCCAGGGTACGGGAGGGCGGGTCGGACACCCACAAATCTTCGCACAGCTCCACGCCGATGCGCAGGCCGGGCACATCGGGGCACTCCATGAGGGGAGAGGCCCCGTACAGCTCCTGCCAGCCCTCCTCCAGGTGGGGCAGGCGCACCAAAAAGCTGTGGTCAAAGAACAGCCCCTCCCCGGAGGCAAACCACCGCTGTTCGTAGAACTCCCCGTAGTTGGGGATGTGGGTCTTGGGCACCACCGTCACCACCTGGCCGTACTGGATGACCACGGCGCAGTTGTACAGCTTACCCCCCGCCCGCAGGGGCATACCCAGGGCACAGAGCACCTCCAGGTGCTGGGTGGCCTGCATCACGCTGCGCAGAGCCTCCAGAGCTCCGTCCAGCAGGGTGTCCTGCAAAAAGAGGTCGCCGCAGGTGTAACCGGTGAGGCACAGCTCGGGCAGGACGAGAATTTTCACTCCCTGCTCCTGGGCCTCCTCCATCAGGCGGACAATTTCCGCCCCGTTGTGGGCGCAGTCGGCCACCCGGATGGAGGGGGTGCCCGCCGCCACGCATATCAAGCCGTCCTTCATGGGAAAACAGCCTCCTTCTTCACAATACATCGGGAAATATCATATCCTAAACCGAGGCAAATTGCAACCACTCCCCGGCGGTTCTATCCCCTCGCCCCCCGGCATAGGTTGTGGAGAGGTGAATGCTATGCAAAAGAACAGGACAAGTGCCCCCCTGCTGCGCGGCGTCCGGCAGGGCATCGCCCTCTTCCTGACAGCTGTGGCCCTGTGGATCGTCTATCTCACCGCCGACCCCGCGGTGGCCCTTGAAAAACTCAAACAGCTGGCCCAACTGGACCAGCTCACCGCCGCTCTTGTGAATTTGGAACTGCCCTGGGACACCCAGCCCTCCACACCCCTGTGGCAACAGGTGATTCTGGGCCAGTCCTCCCTGCTGGCTGGGGCCGCTCAGGCCACCCCGGCCCCGGTGGCCACCCAGGCGCCCCAGGCCACCGCCACCCCGCAGCCGGAAGCGGAGGAACAGGAGGAGACGCCCGAGGAGCCTCCGGCACAGACCACCACCGCCCCGGACGGCATCATCCCCAGCACCCTGAAAGCCACCGACTCCCCGGTGTATGCCACCTATGACACCGTGAGCATCCGCAACTACACCGACTACACCCTGGACGTCAAAGCCCTGCTGGAGGCCGCCCCCAAGCTCACTCCGGCTCAGGAGGGCCCGGATATTCTCATCTATCATTCCCACGCCACCGAGGCCTATACCATGGACGGCACCGACATGTACGAGGAGAGCGACAGCTACCGCACGTTGAATACCGAGCAGAACATGGTGCGGGTGGGCACCGAGATGACCAAGATTTTGGAGGCGGCGGGACTGGAGGTCATCCACGACACCACCCTCTACGACTACCCCGATTACAACGACGCCTACAACCGCTCCTCCCAGGCGGTGAAGGAGACGTTGGACAAATACCCCTCCATCCGCCTGGTCATTGACGTGCACCGGGACGCCCTGGTGGCCAATGATGGCACCATCTATAAGACGGTAGCGGGCACGGTGGAGAACTGCGCCCAGGTGATGATGGTCATGGGCACCGACTCCCTGGGCCAGACTCACCCCAATTGGCGGGTCAACCTGTCCCTGGCCACCTCCATCCAGAAGGCCCTGACGGACAAGTGGTCCACCCTGGCCCGGCCCATCGCCCTGCGCACCTCCCGGTTCAACCAGCACTACTCCACCGGGTGCCTGCTGGTGGAGATCGGCAGCCACGGCAACACCCTCCAAGAGGCCATCACCGCTGGGCGGCTGTTTGCCCGCACCATTGCGGACCTGTTTCAAAAGCAATAGCCTGAAAAAGGTGGAAGTAGTCTGAAACAGGCCACTTCCACCTTCTCTTTTCTCTTTTCAAGCCCTCTGGCTTGGTGGGGACGCTTCCCGCTGGGGGTTTCTTTTGAGCGGGCAAAAGAAACCAAAA
>ERZ1643249.672-NODE-672-length-36968-cov-5.928345_pt1 | contig 36968 bp, 34 predicted proteins | sample MGYA00579263_ERZ1643249 | MGnify/ENA primary metagenome ERZ1643249 (study PRJEB29033, sample SAMEA4952264) | chicken gut metagenome | biome: Broiler Chicken; feature: Gastrointestinal Tract; material: Caecum | place: Ireland | collected 2018 | study: Broiler...
GGTATGCGCCGGCAATCAACATCCACCGCAGCCCGTTCGGCGGACGTAACTTCGAGTATTACAGCGAAGACCCGTTGCTGTCGGGCAAGCTCGCGGCTCAGGTCATCTTGGGCGCGCGCAGCAGGGGCGTTTATTGCCAGGTCAAGCACTTTGCGGTCAACGAACAGGAGACCAACCGTTCGGGCGTCTGCACATGGCTGACAGAGCAGTCTCTGCGCGAGATCTACCTCAAACCCTTCGAAATGGCGGTCAAAGAAGGCGGAACGATGGGCATCATGAGCTCGTTCAACCGTATCGGCTCTCTTTGGACGGGCGGCGATTATCGCCTGCTCACGGAGATCCTGCGCAACGAATGGGGCTTCCAGGGCATGGTCATAACCGACTTCAATACCGAGCCTTTCATGGATACGAAGCAGATGGCGTATGCGGGAGGAGATCTGAACCTCGCGAACATGCCGAAACCTTGGGAGCCGACTACCGCAGCCGACTACACCGTTTTGCGCAACAATGTCAAGAACATTCTCTATACGATCACGCGTTCCAATGCAATGAACGGTCACGGTGAAGGAGCTTACTACATCACCTATTACGCTTGGTGGGAAGTCACGCTCTTCTTCGGCGGATTGGGCATCATACTCGTCCTGGCCGTTTGGGGCTTCTTCGTGATCTGGAGCGTCGTCAAGCAGGTAAAGAGGGAACAGGCAGTACAGACGGACAAGAACCAGCAGTGACGATCGTTTGAACAAAATCGATCGGCCGTTCAACGGCCGGCATACCTCCGCGGAATTTTCCGCGGAGGTATTTTGTTATATGCCGGATATCCGTCGGCGATGCCGCTGGAAAAAAGGAAATCGACACAGGTTTTAGCTGCAGGATGCAGGTAGAAAAGAGCTCCTTAAAAAGAATGCGATCGACAGCTGTTCCGCTGCGTGAATAGCGCTGTCGGGACCATGCCCTTATAGGGCTACTGTAAACTACGCTTGAATGAGTTTTTTGATTTCCCGAGAGATTTTACTTTCTCTCTTTCCTTATATATAATAAGGAAAGGGAGACATTTTTCCGCCTCGCGCCTTTGCTTCTCGCTCATAGCTGTGCTTTCTTGCTGAATGGCGCCGAGGAGGTTGTCCGTCTCGGCAGCTTTTATCGCTCTATTCTCTATCGTCAAGCCTTTATTAAAGCTTTTAGCGGCGTCTTATAAAGGTCCTGGACTATCAGTTGCCATCATGTGCAAAAGTTGGAGATCTTGCCCGTGGGGCAGGACACGCAATCTCATGATTTAGCCAACCTTTTTTTGTGGGGCACACGGTTGGGTATTTTGATGCGGCCGCTGACTTTTGCAAGGGGTGGGATTTTTCCATTTTACAATATGGGTACAAAATCCGCCACGATACTATGATCGCTTGCGTTTTCCCTTGTACAAATTGCGCAAGGGGGATGCGGCGTCTGTTCTTGACTTTTGCGGCGGCGGGGAGTATAATATAGAGAAAAAAGCGCGGGGCGCGGCATTTCGGCTGCCCTCACCGCGGCGGAAAGGGAGGCGGAACATGTCGATACACGAGGCGATAGAATTTGCGGCGGTTGCGCACAGAGGACAGGTGCGCAAGGGATCGGATACGCCTTACATCGTGCATCCGGCGGAGGTCATGCAGATCCTGACGGAGAACGGCTGTGAGGAGAAGGTCATCGTCGCGGGGCTTTTGCACGACACGGTAGAGGATGCGGGCGTGCGTCTTTCCGAGATCGAAGAGCGGTTCGGCAGTGAGGTCGCGGCGATCGTTGCGGCGGAGACTGAGGACAAGTCCAAGAGCTGGAAAGAGCGCAAACAGGCGACGGTCGACCGCATCGGGGACGAGAGCTTTGAGGCGCAGCTCGTTTGCTGTGCGGATAAACTTTCCAACATTCGCAGCATGCTCTTCGACCGAAAGAAGGTAGGCGAAAAGCTGTGGGAGCGATTCAATGCCCCGCAAGACCAGATCGCGTGGTATTACCGCTCCGTCGTCTGTTCGCTCGCTGCGCTCGCAGATTACGAGATGTATCGCGAACTGGAGAAGAACGTAAAAGAGATGTTCGGCTGAGCCTCTCTTTTGTGCCGAGACGGCGTACGGTCCCAGTGCTCGACTGCACGCTTTAGATCCGTGCCGCCATCTGCTGTTTTGCGCTCCTGAACGTGCTTGTCATGTCGGACGGCATGGACAAGGCGCGGCTGGAGCAGGCGGTGCTCGGACAGATGCTCAGCGAATCGCAGGCACATTACGAGAGCCTTTCTCTCAGTATAGAATCCGTCAACCACAAGTACCATGACCTGAAATACCAGCTCAGCGCCCTGCGGGAGAGCGGAAACGACGACATTTTAGATAAGCTGGAAAGCGATCTGAGCACTTATGCGCGCGCGGCAAAGACGGGCAACATAGCGCTGGACAACACCCTCAGCGAAAAAGAATGGGTGTGCGAACACAAGCAGATCGAGCTCGTCTATATGTTGGACGGGGCACGGCTCACGTTCATGGAGCCGCTTGACGTGTATGTCCTGTTCGGCAACGCGCTGGACAATGCCATCGAGTGCGTACAGAAATATTCTGATCCCGCCTGCCGCTTTATTTCGCTTCAGATGTTTGCAAACGACGAACTCCTCAAAGTCCGCATCGAAAATTATTGCGAAGAGGAGGTCGTGTTCAAAGACGGATTTCCGCAGACGAGCAAGACGGACAAGTCGATGCACGGATTCGGGGTGAAGAGCATTGTACACATTGCAAAAAAATACGGCGGAAACGTCGTGATGTACTGTCAGGACAAGCTTTTCTGCATGGATATTCTTTTCTTTGTGAAAAAACAGGAAAACTCCTCAAAGAAATAAAATTGCAAGATCGGCGCCGCATTTTGCGGCGCCGATCTTGCAATTTATGGTCAAAAACAGGGCAAAGTAGGTAGAAAGCGCGCCATGGCGCGCTGTTTTGCTATAATGTACGCGGTTTGGGGGACAGCCTATGGGCGGTCCCGAAACACAACGAAAGGAGGGTACAATGGCAAAAAGAGATTCAATGTTGTTGCTCACCAGGACCGCCACGCTCGTTCTGTGCGTTCTTCTTGCCGTGGCGATCGCGGCGACGTATGCCGCCTTCACCTACGACGGCTTTCTGAACGACCTGTGGCAGCTGGAGACCAGTAAAGTCGTGACGGGCGACGCGAATGCGGACACGGAGTATTATAAGTCCGATTATGAATCGCAGGACGAACTTTACGAGGCGAAAGTCGCGCTCATCCGCGAGATCGTGGAAGAGGGCGCCGTTCTTCTCAAAAACGAGAACGATGCGCTTCCGCTCGACGTGAAGACGGAAAGCAAGGTCAGCGTGTTCGGAAGAAACAGCGTTTCCATGGTACAGGGCATCGGCGGCGGAGCGTCGCAGATCACGCCCGGACGGAGCGACGAGATCCCCGATGTGTTCGGTTCGGCGGGGCTCGAAGTCAATCCGACGCTGTACAACTTCTACAAGGGCAAGACGGGTTATTCTTCTTCCTGGTCGGGTGCAAGCATCACGATCGGCGAAGTGCCTGTCGCGGAATACACGTCCGAGGCCAAAGAGTCGTATGCGCAATACGACGACGCGGCGTTCGTCGTGCTCTCGCGCAGTAAGTCCGAGGGCAGTGATCTGACGCTCGATCCCGCTTCCGTCACCGACGGGGACGGTGTCCACTACGCGCTCCAGCTTCAGAACAACGAGCGCGACATGATCGAACAGGCGAAGTCCTGCTCGGATAAGGTGATCGTCCTTGTCAACAGTGATTATGCGATGGAGATCGACGAACTCAAACACGACGACGAGATCGACGCCATTTTGTGGATCGGCGGCACGGGTTACAACGGCATCTACGGCGTCGCGGATATCATCGTCGGCAACGTCTCGCCCTCGGGCGCGATGGCGGACACCTATGCGGCGAGCGTGGCTTCTTCGCCCGCGGCACAGAACTTCGGCAATTATGAGTACACCAACGTGACGACGGACATCCGGTCCAATTACATCGTCTACCAGGAGGGCATCTACATAGGGTACAAGTATTACGAGACCCGCTACGAAGATGCCGTGCTCGGCCGCTACAACGCGTCGAGCGCAGCAGGGGCATATGCCAATGCAGACAAATGGGTGTACGAGGATGAGGTCAGCTATTCCTTCGGCTACGGCCTTTCCTACACGACCTTTGACGAAGAGATCACCGCGATCGACATCGACTTTGCGAACAGGAAGGGCACCGTCACGGTGAACGTCACCAACACGGGCGAAGTCGCGGCAAAACACGTCGTGCAGGTCTATGCGCAGAGCCCGTACACGCAGTACGACATCGACAACAAGGTGGAGAAAGCCGCCGTTCAGCTGCTCGGCTACGGCAAGACAGAAGAGCTCAAGGGCGGCGCTTCCGAAGAGCTGACGATCGAGCTCGATCTCAACTACCTCGCATCCTACGATTATACGACGGCAAAGACGTACATCATGGAGCAGGGGAACTATTTCTTCGCGATCGGCAACGGCGCGCACGACGCGCTCAACAACATCCTCGCCGCAAAGGGCAAGACGACGGAAGACGGCATGGACTATGACGGGGATGCGGACAAGGCAAAGATCGTCTCTTTCACCGGGGACGATGAGGTGTATTCCGTCTCCGCGTACGCGGAGGGTTATGAGATCACCAACCGTCTCGGATCGGCGGATCTCAACTATTACGGCGACATGATCACCTATCTTTCCCGCTCCGACTGGGAAGCGACCTGGCCCGAGTCGCAGGATTCTCTGACCGCGACGGACGAGATGCTTGCGGACCTTGCGGACGGTGCGAGCTACACGGCGACGGAAGCGACGGAAGAGGACAAGGCACAGATGGTGTACAGCTCGGAAGAGACCGCCTATCAGATCATCATGATGCGCGGCGAGAGCTTTGACAGCAAGTATTGGGATTCCATTCTCGATCAGCTGACTCTTTATGAGATCAGTCGTCTTGTCGGCGGCGTCACGCTCACGACCATCGACAGCGTCACCTTTGAGGGCGGCGTCCTGCGCGACGGTCCTGCCGGCACAAAGGCAAACTACACCGAAGGCAAATATAAAAACGAGAGCGCAGTCATGTTCCAGTCCGAAGTCGTGCTCGCGTCTACCTTCAACACGGAGATGGCGGCGGCAGAGGGCAGGATGATGGGCAACGACAGCCTGTTCCTCAACACGAACGCGATGTACGCGCCCGGATGCAACATCCACAGGACTCCGATGAGCGGGCGCAATGCCGAGTACTATTCGGAGGACAGCGTTCTCGCCTCGTTCATGGCGCGTTCACAGGTCGCGGGGGCATATGAGTACGGCCTGATCATGGGCAGCAAGCACTTTGCGTTCAACGATCAGGAAACGCACCGCAACGGGCTTTCCACCTTCCTCAACGAACAGGCGGCGCGCGAGATCTATCTGCGTGCGTTTGAGGGCTCGTTGACGATAGGGCTCGGAATGATGTCTGCCTATAACCGCGTCGGCTGCACATACAGCAGCGCGCACGTCGGGCTGATGACAAACATCCTCCGCGGCGAATGGGGCTTCAAGGGCTATGCGATCTCCGACGCGGTCGGCAGCCGCACCCTCGCAAAATTTGCGGACGGTCCCGCTTCGGTCACGGCAGGGTTGACCATGTTCTGCACGAACGTAGAAAACACCTATTGCGGAAGCAGCGGTTCGCTCAACGAAACCGCGATCACATCCGATCCCGTGCTGTTCGAGGCGATGCGTCAGGCGTGCAAATACAACCTGTATGCGTTTGCAAACTCCAACGCGATGAACGGCTACATCAGCGGCATGGAGATCGTCACCGTGATGCCGTTCTACCAGACGCTCGTCATCGTAGCCGACATCGTGTGCGGCGTGTTGCTCGCCGGCAGTGTCGCGGCCTATCTCTTTCTTCTGCAAAAATATCGCAAGGAGGACGTGTTGAGTGAGTAAATTTGCTATGTTTTTCAAGAGAAAAAGCATCGGCTTTTATCTGATGGCCGCCGCCTTCGTTTTCGGCGTCGTCGGGTTTGTGCTCTTCCTTCTGACGATGCGTGCGCAGGAAAACATGATGGTATGGATCGTGATCCTCTCCGTTGCGGCACTCGCCGCGAGCGCCGTCGTGTGCGCACTCAGGGATTACCTCCGTCTGACAGGCATCCTCTGCGTCGCGCTGTACCTTCTCTGCGGGCTGCTCTTTCTGGCGACGCAGGCGGAAAACATCGGCTATGCGATCACGCATACCAACATCGGCGACGGCATCATGCCGAGCTTCGTCGCAGGCCTTGTGTTCTACCTGCTCGCGGCGCTGACCAGTGCGGTCGCGTCCTACTTCCCGCAGGAAAGACTCATGTCCGATAACTGAAAATCAGGAAAAAATTAAAAAGGAGAATATAATTATGAAAAAGCAGGCAAAAATCTGGCTCTCCCTTCTTCTGGGCTTGGTGTTCGTTCTGAGCATCGGTATGTTCGCCGCATGCGGCGAAGCGGACGATCCGAAAGAACCCGAAAATCCGGGTACCGAGGAACCCACGGATGACGACGGCAGCATCGTCGGCGATTACACGATGACGGATGCAAACGGCGTCGTCTACAAGCTGACCATCGATCAGAACAACGACTATTCGATGGTCATGACCAAGACGGTCGGCACCTACACCGTCAACAAGCTGTACATGGGGCCTCTGCACCACATCGACGGAAAAGACATGGCTGTCATGCCCGTGTTCCTCTCCGATGCGTACTATGAAGGGGAGGGCGCGCCTCAGGACGATCCCGAAGATCTTCTGTACAACCTGCTCAACCAGGCGTATGCGGACAACAAGGGCACGACGGAGGCAGACCGCGAGTGCTACATCACCGTTGACACCACCGCAAAGACCTTCACCGTCAAGGCAGATCAGGAAGTTCCCATCGACCTGACCGGCGACTACTGGTCGGTCGCAGAGCTTCAGGCTGCCGGCTACGAGTACGTTGAGGCGTCCAACTGATTTAAAAAAGGACGTTGCCAATATCGGCAAAAGGGGGCGCGGCTCTGCCGCGCTCTTTTTGCATGCGGGAAAAGGCGGTTTTTGGGGGAGTGGGGGAACGCAAAATCCGCCGATAAAACGCAATGTGTGCGGCCGATTTTTTCAACCCGTTGACAGGGCGGGCGCCATCTGCTATTATTATACTGTAAGAGAATAATACGGATCCGATGAAAGCAGGGGGGACAAGAGATGCCGCCGAAAGCGGATCCGTATCCTTTCGTTACAGAATAGGGTAAACAAAAAAGAGGGGCTTGAAATGAAACGCATTCTGATTGCGGAGGACGACGAAGTCATCCGTGAAGCACTCAAAAAACTGCTGCGGGCGAACGGCTACGCCGTGACGGAAGAATTGCCTTGCGATCTTGCCTTGCTGGACATCAACCTGCCAGGCGAAAGCGGCTACGCGCTGTGCGAAAAGATCAAGCGCTCCGCAGCCGTTCCCGTGATCTTTCTGACCGCGCGCGACGGCGTCGGCGATGAGCTTGCGGGCTTTTGCGCGGGCGGAGACGACTACATAAAAAAGCCGTACAACGCGGACATCCTGCTCGCGCGCATCGCGCGGCTGCTCAGAGAGGACGACGTCCTCTGCGTCAACGGCATGACGCTCAACGAGAAGGAGTATACCGTCAGTTTCGGCGGCAGGAGCGCGCGTCTGACCGCAAACGAGCGGAGGATCCTTGCGCGGCTGATGCGAAAGAAGTCGTGCGGCAAGGACGATCTTCTCGCCGCGCTGTGGGAAGACAACTGCTTTCTCGACGAAAACGCGCTCTATGTCAGCATCAACAGACTGCGGGCAAAACTCAGGAGCATCGGCTGTGAGGATGCCGTCAAGACGGTGCGCGGGGCGGGGTACACGCTATGAAATTCTCACGTTTTTTGATTTCCGAACTGCTCCGCATCACCGTGGCGGCGCTCTGCTTCGCGCTGTGGTGCATCCTTGCTTGGATGAGCGGCGCCGAGGCCTGGTTGATCGCCGTGACGGCGTGCGGCTTCGTTCTCGTCGCGGCGGTGTGGCTTGCGGCAAAGAATGTCGCCGCGAACAGGCGCATCAAAAAGATCGCGCGCATTCTGTCCGAACTCAAAGAGGGGTATTTGCTCGGCGAGACGCTCCCCGAACCCTATGACGCGGTGGAGTGGGAGTATTTCAACGTCATGAAGGGCATCTCGCGCAGCGCCGTCGGCAAGATCGAGGAGCTTTCCGCTTCTCAGGAAGAATACAGGGAATTTATCGAAAAGTGGATCCACGAGATCAAGACGCCGCTCACCTCCTGCGCCCTGCTCCTCAAAAACGGCGGGACGCCCGCCGCGATGCGCGCGGAGCTGAAAAGGGCGGACAACCTCGCCGAGAGCGTGCTCTATTATGTCCGCCTGCGGACGCAGGACCGAGACGTGAAGATTCTGGACGCCTCGCTCAGGGCGACGGTGCAGGGCGCCGTCAGAGAGGTGACCGACCTGCTCATTCCCGCGGGCATCTCGGTGGAAGTGGAAGGGGACGGACAGGTCGCGACCGATCACAAGGCGGTGGCGTTTTCCGTGCGTCAGCTTCTCGTCAACTGCGCGAAGTACTGCAAGGGCTGCAAGGTGCGCATTTTTGTCTCGCCCGAAAAGCTGACCGTCTGCGACGACGGATGCGGCATCCCGCCGCACGAGCTTCCCCGCATTTTCGACCGCGGCTTCGTGGGAGAGGCGGGCAGAAAGCGCGGCAACGGCACGGGGATGGGGCTCTATCTCGTAAAGCGCACCTGCGGCAACATCGGCATAGAGGTCACGGCGCGATCGGAGCAGGGCAAATACACGCGGTTCACCTTCTCGTTCGCGAGGTAAATTTTTCCGCTCTGTAATATTTGGTAAGGGACAAGCGGCTCTTTGCGCTGTATAATGGAAGCGGGGAAGGGGCGGAAAACGCCTGTGCCCCGAAGGAGGACTTCTATGGGGAAAATTCTCAGCGTCGATCGGGTGACGAAGATCTTTGCGACGGGCAGCGTGACCACGCGCGCCCTTGCGGGTGTGAGTTTTGACGTGGAAAAGGGCGAATTCGTCGCCGTTATGGGGCCTTCTGGCTCGGGCAAGAGCACGCTTTTGAACGTGATCTCGACCATCGAACCGCTGAGCGGGGGAAACATCACGGTAGACGGCGAATCCATCGTCAAGCGCAGCGACGACGAGATCGCCGCGTTCCGCCGCGACAAGCTCGGCTTTATCTTTCAGGAGTACAATCTCCTGGACACGCTCACGATCGCGGAGAACATCGTCTTGCCCCTCAATCTGAAAAAGATGAGCGCGCAGGAAACGGCGGCAAGGCTCGCCGATACGGCGGAAAAGCTCGGGGTGAGCGATCAGCTGAACAAATACCCGTACGAGCTTTCGGGCGGACAGCGGCAGAGGGTGGCGTGCGCGCGTGTGGTGATCGCCGAGCCTGCGCTCGTGCTCGCCGACGAGCCGACGGGCGCGCTCGATTCCAAGAACTCGCGCAACCTCATGGAGCTGTTTTCCATGATGAACGAAGAGCTCGGTTCGACCATCCTCATGGTCACGCACGACGCGAACGTCGCCTCCTATGCGGGCCGCGTGATCTTCTTGAAGGACGGCGCCGTCTACACGGAGATCTACAGGGGAGAGCGGAGCAGGGCGGATTATTGTCACGAGATCGTGGGCATCACCGAGACCCTGGGGGGTGAAGGCGATGCTGATTAAACTTGCTTTCCGCAACGTAAAGCGGCAGTTTTCGAGCTACGCGATCTACTTCATCACCGTGATGCTGACCATCGCGATGATCTTTTCGGTCAACAACATCATCCAGAGCGACCTGATGGACTCCTTTCTGCTGAATTATTTCAAGGGCGTGAAGACCATCCTGACGGGCGTCACGGGTTTTCTGGCGCTGATCATGGCGTTCGTGCTCGGGTATGCGACGAGTTTTCTTCTCAAAAAGCGCAAAAAGGAGTTCGCGCTCTACCTCATCATGGGCATGAACCGCAAAAACATCATCGCGATCTTTCTGTTCGAGACGGCGCTCACCTTTGCCCTCGCGCTGGGTGCGGGCATCCTGCTCGGGCTTTTGCTCTACCAGGCGCTGATGGGCGTCTTTATCGCCTATGTCGAGCTCGAATACACCGTCACGGGTTATTCTTTCGTGGCGCTGTTTTACACGATCGTGACCGTCTGCGCCGTGTTTGCGCTCTCGTCGCTCGCGTCTGCGGGCTATCTTCGCTTTGAAAAGATCGCAAGGCTGCTCAACGGCGAAAAGATCTCCGAAAAGACGGTCCGATTCCCCGTCCTGTGGGTGCTCGTCGCGGTCTTGGGCCTGATCGGGTCGGGCGTGTTCATAAACATGTTCATTGACTGGCTCAGAACCCCCGATTTTTTTGAAACGGTGTACATTGCGGGCATTCTGATCGCATTGGAGGCGGCATCCGTCATCCTGGGGTCGATGGGGCTGTGCAAGGGCATCACCTGGCTGATCGTAAAGTGCAGGAGCGGCAGGGCAAAGTCGGTGGGGATGTTCACCGCCCGCCAGCTTTCGGGCAGTGCGAGCGCCAATTCCGTTATGGTGGGGCTTCTCGCCGTCCTGATGTCTCTCGTCATCATCGGCCCGAACATCTTTTTCTCCATGAGCAGTATCTACACACGGCAGACCGACGAGCAGTATCTCTACGACGTCTCCGCTTACGCCATCGTCTACGAGGGGGAGGAAGACGTTTACGGGACGGTATCAAAGGACGAGGCGGAAAAGCTCGCCGAAGAATATAAGGCGATCATCGCAAAATATGCAAAGATCGAAAGATCGGCAATGATCTTTGTCTATCATACTTTTGATCCGCAGAGCTCCTACGGCGAAGATTTTGTAAAGAGGAGCGAATTTGAAAAGCTGTGCGCCCTGCTCGGCTACACCCTCCCCGAGGAGGCGGGGGAACGCTTCCGGTGCGATGTCGCGTTCAAGGCGACGGAGCCCTTTGAGTGGGAATACGGCAGTCTGCGCTGCCCGGGGCAGATCTTGCTGCACGTGTCCTCCGGTTTTACCGTCGTCCCGGATGAAGAACTGGAAGACGTGGCGGTGTCTTACGGCATCCTGGCGGTGGATCTTGCGGACGGATGGTTCGACGCACGGGCGCTCGACGCCGAAGTCAATCCGCGAGACGGCAGCGGCGGCAGGTCGAATTATGTGTGGGTCAAGGAATACAAGCGCCTGGACATGCTCGGGCAGGGCGGGCTGTTCCTTTTGGGCGATCTGTACGCCTCCGTCGTGTTTTTGTTGCTGACGCTCGCGATCCTGTCGCTGAAAATGCTTTCCATGGTCTCGGAGGACAAGCAAAAATACAAGATCTTATGGAAGCTCGGCGCGACGAGGGCACAGCTGTTTCGCTCCATGCTCGCGCAGTTGCTGTTCTTCTGCTGTCTGCCCTTTTTTATCCCCGTATGCATCAACGTGCCGCTCTTTTCCATCATTTCCGTGATGTACGACCATTACGGCTTCGACGTCCCCGTGCGGCAGGCGGCGTTGCAGCTTGCGGGCTTCACGTTTGCGGTCCTGGGGGTGTGCGCGCTCTATCTGCTCGCGGCGTCCATCGTCTCCTGGCTGGACATAAGGCGCTCTCTGCGCGAAAACGGTTAAAAAGAAAGGTGCGAACGAAACGCGGATGCGTTTCGTTCGCACCTTCGCTCTTTCGAAAGCGGCGCCCGTTCGGGCGCCGCTTTCGTCGTATGCGTGTTATCATCTGCGCCTGAGATTCCAAAGGAAGCACGCTGCAAACGGCAGCAGAAGGGCGAATGCCGCGATGAGAAGGGCAATGAGCCGTTCCGCCGCAGTGAGGCCGTGAAAGAAGAGAAAGACCGCCGCCACGATGACGAAAAGGGGATAAGTGCAGAGCAAGAGCAGATTTATATATTTTTTGTCGGCCGCGATGCTCGCGCAGTATTTATCCGACAGCTTGTTTCGCGCGATGAGAAAAAACGCGATCGCCGCCACTTCTACAAAGACGGAAAGGACCGTGAAGACGTAAGAGGCCAGGGCGAACAGATCGCTGTGATAGCCCTTGTCGCGCAGTAAGACTCCTGCGATCATCAGAACGGCCGCGATCGCCTGAAGCGCCATTGTGACGATAAATGTGTTTTTGAATGCGGAATTGATTTCAAGGCGGGAGACTTGTTCCGTTTCGCTTCTCGCTTCGTCCGTGCTCGTCAGAAGTTCCCCGACGCCGATGCCCAAAGCGTCTGCAAGCGGTACGAGGATGGAGGTGTCGGGCAGACATCTGCCCGTCTCCCATTTTGAAACGACTTTATCGGAAATGCCGAGCTTTTCGGCAAGTTGTTGCTGTGTAAGACCGAGCTCTTTTCTTTTGCGGCTGATGATATCTTTCATGGAATGCGCTCCTTTTTTCTTTTAATTATAGCGCCGTCATCCGTTTTGCGCAATCTGTTTGGCGGCGGGAACGCTCTTCGATCTGTAGAAAACGCTATCTTTTTTGTAGAAACACCGAACGCTTGCGGGAAAACGCATCGGGAAGGCTACGGACAAGCTTATGGAGGGCGTATTTTTGTTTTTTGCGCCCCCTCACATGCTCTCCGCCGTTCGAAACGCTCGTGCGCTCGCGTTTCTCCAACGGGAAAAGCGCATCGGTCGCTCCGTCCGCAAACGACTTCCGACGCAACGGGGGAAATAGCATCGGCTCTGTACAGGGGCGCTCGCGACGGATTATTATTTGAATAGCTCTTCATTTGATTGACAAAAAAGGAGAAAGTGATATAAGTATATCGTTTGCGATACATCGCTTGCGATTTATTATAATATAAATAAAAGGAGAAGAATCAGATGGTCGAATCCGAACAGTTCAAAACAGCATCGCTATTGGTAAAGATAGGGAATGCCGTTACCTACTACAGGAACAAAAAGATGGAAGATCTGGATCTTACATCTGTACAGAGTGACGTGCTGATCGATATTCTGCGTCATCCCGGGATCACGGCAAGTGAAATAAAAGAGCATATACAGCTCTCGCAGTCGACGGTGGCGGGTATCATTAAATTTTTTGCGGCGAACGCCTTACGGCGGGCGATCCGGCAGGAAAGAACAAACAACAAATGACAACAGCCGCTGAAAGGCGGCTGTTGGGAAAAAGTTGCAGAAGACGAAATTTTTGATGGCGTGAGTTCGGTAAGTATCGATTCCTTTTATGGCTTCGATAAGGCCACCCGTTTTAGGGGTGGCCTTGCCTGTTCAAGCAGACGCCGAGATCGGCGGGGCAGAAAAATGTTGAAAGGAGCGGCAAAGAAGAGACTTCTTAAAGCGCCGCATCCGTCGGCCCGCCTCGGCAGAGAATGCCGCTATTCGCCGTGAAATCGGCTGAATGCGTTCGGACCCCGCGTTATAGAAAGCGCCTGTCAGAAAAAAGCGGACTTTTCATGCGGTTTCAGTTCTCCGCCGTCTGCGCGAAGCGGAAAGGGTCAGTCTTTGTCCTGCATGTCCCGAAAACCCTTGCCGATCACCTCGGCGGCGTCGCCGACGATGACGAACGCATGCTCGTCGATCTGGCGGACAGCGGCTTTGAGCTGGTCGATCTGATGGGGTTTGACGCAGGTCAGAAGCACCTGATGCTCCTGGCCAGTATACATTCCTTTTCCTTCGAGCATTGTGATGCCCCTCGGGCTGTGGCTGAGCAAGAACTCGGAGATCTCTCCTCCGCGGTCGGTGATGATGTAGCACAATTTGGAGCGATTGATGCCCATGATCAGGATATCGCTTGTCTTGGCGCTGACAAAGATGAGAATGAGCGCATAGAGCACATTTTCTATGTCGCGCAGAACGATCGCGCCCGACAGAATGATGACGGCGTCCAGAATTGCCGTCCAGACGGGGATGCTGAAGAATTTGAACCAATGACGGATCTCACGTCCGAGAAGTTCGGTCCCGCCGCTGGACACCTTGAATTTTACAAACAGGCCGATCCCGATGCCTTGCAGGATCCCGCCGTATACCGAAGCGAGGATGCGGTTGTCGGTGAGGATGGGCAGGTCGATGAACAGTTCGTTGAAGAGCGCGAGCACTCCGATCGTGATCAGGCATCGGAGCATGAATTTCCAGCCGAGTTGTTTCAATCCGAGCAGGAGGATGGGGATGTTGATCGCGATCGTCATGAAGCCGATGCCGACGCGGCCGTCCGTGACCAGATAGATGAGCGTCGCAAGCCCCGATGCACCTCCGCCGACGATCTCGTTCTGGACAAGAAAACAGTCGACGCCCAGCGCATACAGGCAGCAACCGACCGTCATGGCCGTGAAGCGGATACACTCGTGTAAAATGATCGTCTTGGTCTGATTTTTCATGGCAAAGGAGGGAGAGTTACTCTCCGAGCATGATTTTGAGGATCACCTTGTCTGTGTCGCGCATGCCTTCCATGGCCATGCGCCCGACGGCGGTGATCGTCTGGTCGATATCCGATTGCAGAATGCCCGTGTGCGGCTGATAAAATTTGTTGTCCATGGCGAGGTAGTGCCCCGTGATGGCGGCATCCAGCCCTGCGGAGATCTTTGCCCCGCAGGATGCCTTTGCGCCGTCGCAGACGATGCCGCTCACGTTCGCGAGGGCGTTGATGAGCGTCATTTTGATCTGGTCGGGCGTGCCTCCCGCAAGGTAGGTGATGGCGCCGCCGCTTCCCGCCGCCGCGCTCACCGCGCCGCAGAACGCCGAAAGCCTGCCGATGAAGGTCTTTTGATAGATGGTCAGGAGGTTGGACAGCGCCAGCGCGCGGAACATCCGTTCTTCGCCGATGCCGTGTTCGCGCGCATAGACGATGACGGGGATGGACGCGGCGATGCCCTGGTTGCCGCTCCCCGAGTTGGTGATGACGGGCAGGGTGCATCCGCTCATGCGCGCTTCGCTTGCGGCCGCCGCATAGGCTTTGATCTTGGCGGCGACGCTGTGGTCGTTTGCAATGATGCTCGTGCCGATGCCCACGCCGTATTTTCCCGTCAGACCTTCCTCGGCGATGCGCATGTTGTTTTCAACCTGCGGCGAAAACACTTCGCGCAGACGTTCGATAGGGGTGGACTCCGCAAACTCATATACGCGGTCAAAAGAGAGCACGCTTCGGTCGGTCAGTACGCCGTAATACAGCCCCTCGTTTTCCTTGGCGTCGTAAATGATCTCTCCGTTTTTGGTGATGCGGGTGATGTTGTCGTGAAGATTTCGGATCTCGACCTCCACCGTGTCGTTGCCCGCGCTCGCGCACACGATCAGGTGCAGGTTGAGGGGCGTTTCCAAAAGCTCCACGTCACAGATGTTTTTGGCAAAGAGCTCCTTTGCCTGTTCGAGTTTTTCTTTGGTGACTCCTTCGAGTACTTCCATGCCCTTGGAAAAATCGCCGCCGACCGCGCCTACGATCGCACTTGCTTCGATGCCGACGAGGTTTTCGGTGTTCGGCACGATGACGCATTTCACGTTTTTGATGAGGTTGCCGCTGCATTTGGCGACGATATGTTCGGGGATCTTGCCGAGAACGTCGCGCGCCTTTGCGCCTGCGAGGGCGATGGCGATCGGCTCGGTACAGCCGAGCGCGGGCACGAGTTCTTCATGCAGAATGGCAAAGAATTGTTCGGTCAGTTTTTCGTCCATGACAGTCTCCGTGATTCAGATGTAAAAATAGAGAACGGTAAACACGATCGCCGGCACAAGATAGACGCACCCGCTGATCAGAAGGAACAGGCAGGGCGTCCTGCGCAGGCCTTTGCGATCGCAGTATTCGGAATAAGTCTCTTTGTGCGCGTCGCGGTATTCCTGCGAGTGCAACGCGACAAAAATGCGGCGCACGGTGTATCCCATGCCGCGAAAGGTGCCCTGGCGGGTGATCCATACGAGGGCGCAGGCGAGCAGAAGCAGTACCGCCGCCGCGGTGAACGCATCGCTCAGCACGCGCATGAGCGCCTGCGCTTGCAGGCCCGAGACCCCCTTGGCGAGCAGGACGGCGCCGCAGACCGCCGCGCCCGCAAGGACGGCAGCGGCATAGCGAAAAAAGGTCTTCATGTTTTTTGTTTCAGCGCGTCCAGATAGGCGCAATACTCCTTTTGATCGCACAGCACGAAGTGCCCGGGGCTGACCTCGCGGAACTGCGGCGCTTCTTTGGAATAATCGTGTGCAAGCAGCGGGGAATAGGAAACGCGCTTGCGCTTGCGCTCATAGACGGGGTCCGGCAGGGGGATCGCCGAAAGCAGAGATTTCGTGTAGGGGTGCAGGGGATGTGCGAACAGTTCGTCCGCGTCGGCAAGTTCCACGATCTTGCCGTAGTACATGACCGCGATGCGGTCGGAGAAATATTTGACCACGGACAGATCGTGCGCGATGAACAGCACGGTCAGTCCCAGGCTCTTTCGCAGATCGTTGAGCAGGTTGATCACCTGCGCCTGGATCGAGACGTCCAGCGCGCTGATCGGCTCGTCCGCGATGATGAGCTCAGGCTCCATGATGATGGCGCGCGCAATGCCGATGCGCTGGCGTTGTCCGCCCGAAAATTCGTGCGGATACCTGCCCGCGTGTTCGGACACGAGCCCCACGAGGTCGAGCATCTTGTACACCTGCTCATCGATGTATTTCTTGTTGCGGATGCCCTTGATGATGAGCCCTTCGGCGATGGTGTCGCGCACGGTCATGCGCGGATTGAGCGATGCGACGGGGTCCTGAAAGATCATCTGGATCTTATTGGTGATGCGCTCCTTTTTGGCGACGCGCAGTTTTGCGCGGAATTCTTTTTCCAGTGCTTCGCGCTCTTCGGGCGCGCACGCCGCAAACTTGGGTTCATATTCTTCCCGCAGAGCCTGCACCTTGGCGGCGGCAAACCGCTTGTTGCAGTGTGCGTCGTCCTCTTTTGCCTGCGCGATCTCCCGCTTCTTTTCGCGCAGGAACGCCTCGAGCTTTTCGCGTTCCCTGCGTATCCCTTCGGCGTCTTTTTCCTTTTTCAGGCGGCGGCAGGTTTCCGCGCATTCGCGGCGGGCGCGGCGCATTTCTTCTTCGGCGGCGCGGGTCCCCGCGGCGATGCGCGTCCCTTCGAACCATATGTTTCCCGAAGTGATCTTATACAGTTTGATGACGGAACGGCCCGTAGTCGTCTTGCCGCATCCGCTCTCGCCGACAAGCCCGAACACTTCGCCCTTGCGGACGTCAAAGCTTATGCCGTCCACCGCTTTGAGTTCGTTCCCTCCGGACTTGAAATACTGGCAAAGATTTTCCACGCGCAGAAGCGGTGTGTCATTGTTCATGGTCTGCCTCCTTTTTCATGCGGCGGATGCGCTCGGTCACGGCGGCGGGCATCTCCACTTTGGGTGCGAGCGGATGCAACAGCCAGGTCGCGGCATAATGTGTGTCGGTGATGCGGAACATGGGCGGCTGTGCCTTGAAGTCGATCTCCAGCGCCAGACGATTGCGTTCGGCGAACGCGTCTCCTTCGGGGGGATAGATCATATTCGGCGGCGTGCCGGGAATGGCATCCAGCCTGCCGCTGCTCTCCAGGTCGGGGACGGAAGAGAGAAGCGCCCAAGTATAGGGGTGAGCGGGTGAGTAGAAGACCTCTTCGCTCGTGCCGTATTCCACGATCTTGCCTGCGTACATCACGGCGATGCGGTCGGCGACGTTCGCCACAACGCCAAGGTCGTGCGTGATGAAGATGACGGACAGCTTGCGTTCGCGCTTGATCTTTTTGATAAGGTCGAGGATCTGCGCCTGAATGGTCACGTCCAGCGCCGTCGTCGGCTCGTCGCAAATGAGGATGTCGGGGTCGGCGGAGAGCGCGATCGCAATGACGATGCGCTGCCGCTGTCCGCCCGAGAGCTGGAAGGGATACTGATCGTATCGTTTTTCGGGGTCGGGAATGCCTACCTCGTTCAGAAGGCGGATGGCACGCCGTTTCGCGGACATGTGCGTGACGTGCGCCGCCGTGCGCGAAGCCTGCTCTTTGAGATAACGGACAAGCGCGTCCGCGCCGACTTCTCCCGCGGCCTTTTGCTCATCGTACGAAGCGAGCAATTCGCGCATTGCCGCGCGCGCTTTTTGTTCGAGCAGGGAGAGGTCGGTGATCGCGGCGGGCGGGACTTTCCAGTCCACGCGTTTGCCCGCGGCGAGCCGAGCTTCGCGTTTCCCGTTTTGGCGCGCAAAGCGTTTGCGCTCCTTTTCGTTTTTGGCCGCCGCCGCAAAATACTCTGTTACGCACGCGACGATGCTCAGAGGGAAAGTCGTTTCGCGGCTGTCTGCGCGTATGGCGACGGGGTTGCGGCAGGCTTTGACCTCTGCGGCAAGCGCCGCCGCGCGGCGTTTTGCCGATTGTTTGTCTGCAAAGAATGCCGCATCTTTTTCCGCTTCCCGTATGCGCGGGATCGCTTCTTCGCGTTTTTGCAGAGTCTGTTCGGTCGCGCGGCGGATGCAGCGCTGTGTGAGGCTGAGAAACTCCTTTTCGAAAGCGGCGCAATATCCGCGCGCCTTTGCGTTTGCGGAGTCCGTCTCGTTTCCGGCATCTTCCTTGGCAAACGTTTCAAAATATCCGATGGCAAAAAAATCGGGCAGGGGAAGGGAAAGCGCCTCGCCGAGCAGACGTTCCAGTGTGCGCAGAGCCGTTTCGCGTCCCGCGGGAACTTTCAGCCCTTCGAGCGCCTGTGCGTATTCTTCCTTTTCAAACGGGGGCAGATACTTGTCATGACACCGCTTCGCATAGCGTGCGATGCCCGCGCACTTGGAACGGACGAGCTTTTCGTCTTTTTTGTCGAACGCGACGAGAAGTTCGCCGATGCGTTCCTTTGCCTCTTCGGCGTTTTTGCGCGCCTGTGTGTGCTTTGCTTCCAGGCGCGTGCCCGCGGCGGAAGCGCGGCGGAAATCGCCCGAAAGCCGCAGGAATTCGCTCCGTTCTTCTCCCGCAAATTCCGTGAGCTTTTTGAGCAGCCTGTCGAACGCTTTGGCGGCGCTTTTGCGTTCGATGCGGTTTTTCAGGAGCATTGCCTCGGTCAGCTGTTTGCCCACCTTGACGATGGGGTTGAGGCTGGACATCGGGTCCTGAAAGATCATCGCGATCTTATTGCCTCGCAGCTGTTGAAAATCTTCTTCCGTATATTTGAGCAGGTCGCTCCCCTCATAGAGGATCTCGCCGCCTTCGAGGACGGCGTTAAACGCGGAGATGCCCATGATCGCGCGCGTAGTGACCGATTTGCCCGAGCCGGATTCGCCGACAATGGCAAGCGTTTCGTTTTCGTACAGGTCGAAACTGATATCGCGCACCGCCTGGACCTTTCCGTTTGCCGTGCGGAAAGAGACGCGCAGGTTTTTTACTTCGAGTTTCTTGTTCATTCGTCCACCCCGCGCAAAGAAGGATTAAACGCGTCACGCAAGCCGTTGCCGAACAGGTTGAACGAGATCATCAGCAGCGAGATGACGACGGCGGGGAAGAAGATGACGTGCGGGAAAGAGGAAATGACCGTCTGCCCGTCCGAGAGCATCGCGCCGATGCTCGTCATCGTCGTCCCGTTGAGGTTTACAATGCCCAGATAGGTGAGCATGGATTCGCTGAAAATGACGCTGGGGATGACCAATACCGACGAAGTGATGATCGTGCCGAGCGTATTGGGAAAGATGTGCTTGAACATCAGGCGGAAATTGCCCGCGCCCAGCGTGCGCGCCGCAAGGACGTATTCCTGGTTTTTGAATCGGTAGAACTGCGTTCGCACCCTGCGCGAAGTGCCGATCCAGCCGATGAGCACGAACGCGAACAGGAGCGATGGCAATATCCCCGCCGTGTTGGCGAGATGCATCTGGAACAGCGTCGCCACGACGATGAACGGAAGCCCCGCGAGGATATCCACGAACCGCTCCATGATCAGATCGGTCGTTCCGCCGTAATAGCCTTCGATCGCGCCGAAGATCGCGCCGATGACCAGATTGATCACCGAAACGCCTATCGCCAGCAAAAGCGAGAGCCGTATGCCCGATGCGAGGCGCACGACGATGTCCTGTCCGATGGTGTTGGTGCCGAAGAGGAATTGCGGCGTGTGCCCGTTTTTATAGACGAAGTAATTGTGGTAGAGGACGCGCACGGTCAGACCGCTCACGTCGCGGTTGACGCAGTAGACTACCTGTCCGTTTTCGTCGCGCAGGTAAAGGTCCTGATAATTCCCGTCCGCGTCTTTGACGGCGCGCCCGTTTTCGGTCAGGAACCAGTAATTTGCGTCGGCGGGATCCGCTACGCCTGCATTGTATGTGTCGACCATGGGGTAGAGCACCTGTTCGCCCGTCTCCTCTTCATAGGCAAGGATATCCGCATATTCGGCTTCCGTAATGGACAGGTAATAGAACCCCACTTCAAGATAGGCGTCCATAGAAACTTTCGTGCGCATTTCTGCGCCTGTCTCTTCGGAAACGATCTTGCGGATGGCGGCATATTCACTGCCGACCGCGGCGCTGTTGTCCTCTGTGTCCGTTTCGCGGTCATACGTCGCGCCGATGCCGATCCCCGCATAATAGTCGTATGCGCGGGTGTTGAGGTCCTTGTTGTATACGCCCGTCGCGATGCCGATGTGCGCGAGCACTTCGTTTTTCGGGATCTTGTTGCGGTAGACGGGATCGCTGAAGGACATGTCGTAGGAAGAGAATACGGGCGCAAACAGCGAAAAGAGCAACAAAAGCGCGATGATGCATACCGCAACGATGGATGCTTTGTTCTTTTTGAACCGCCTCCAGGCGTCGCGGAAATATCCGACGGGTTTGGTCTCAGGTTTCTTGTCGCGGATGTGTTCGCCGCGCTCCGCAAAGCGGAAATCCTCCGCTTTCAGGTTGTTGAGATCGATGTCGCTCATATTATTTCTTCGCCCCCATGCGGATACGCGGATCCAAAAATCCGTAACTCAAATCTACGATGATGTTCGCCGCAAGCCCGATGAACGTGTAAAACACGGTCACCGCCATGAAAACGTTGTAATCGAGCTCCTGAATGGACTGAATATACAACCCGCCGATCCCCGGCACCGAAAAGATCTTTTCGATGACGAGCGAGCCTGTCAGGATGTTCGCGAACATGGCGATGATGGTGGGGAGGATGGGCACCATCGCGTTTTTCAGCGCGTGCCGCATGGTCGCCTGCCGTCCGGTCAGACCCTTCGCGCGCGCGAGCAGCATATAGTCACTGGTCAGGCTTTCCGCCAGTTCCGCGCGCGTGAAGCGTGCCAGCGACGCGATGGAGCCGAAGCTCAGCGCGAGCACCGGCATGATCATGCTCACGAACATGCTCCACGTAAAATACCCGCCCGTGCTGGATACCGACGCCATCTGAATGGGCAGCCAGCCCAGTTTTGCGCCCAGAAAGTACTGCAAAACGAACGCATAGACGAAGCTGGGCACAGAAACGAACAGCATGACCATCGTCGAGATGGTATGGTCTTGCCAGCGGTTCTTTTTGAGCGCCGCCGCAATGCCGAGCAGGATTCCGACGGGCACCGAAAAGACGAGCGCATAGACGTTGATGAGGATGGTGGGCAGCAGTCGGTCGCTGATGACCGAGTTTACGGAAGCGAGGTATTCGATCTTGAACGAAACGCCGAAGTCGAACGCGGTCAGGATGTTTTTCCAGTAGATGAGGTATTGCACGAGGATGGGCTTGTTGTAGCCGAGCGCCTCGCGGATCGCCTCTTCGCGTTCCGCCTGCGTCACGTCGAGTATCTCGTTGGGTTCCAGCAGTTTGACGAGCACGAAACACACGGTCATGATCACAAACAGCGTGAAGAACAACAGCAGGATTCGTTTGATGACGTATTTAACCATACGGTCTCCTTAAAAGTATAGAAAGAGGGGAATGCCTACACGGGCGTTCCCCCTTTCGGTTGCCTCAGTTGAAAATACGGATTAGGATGCGTAATTCAGATTGGCGCTGTTCTTGCAGTAATCGCTCCATTCGGAGTTATTAAAGTTGTAGGTCAGAAGGCGCACGCCGCCGTACATCGCGAAGATGTTCGAATTCTCCGTCGCATAGTTCACTTTCTTGGAACGGAGCGTGAGGTCGGTGCCGACGCAAAGCGGCAGGGTACGGAACCCGCTGAGCAGGTTGGATTCGATCGCGGACATGATCGCGAGTTTCACGTCCTCGTCGGCGTTCGCGTATTTCTGGCCCGCCGTCAGCGATTTCTGCCAGTTGTAATAGGTGTCTTCGATCGTCTTTACGCCCTTGCCGTCAAAGTTTGCGGTGACGGAGATCTGTTCGGTCTTCGGATCAAAGCCGCATTCGATGATCGTCTGCTGTTCTTCGTCGGTAAAGTTGCCGAGCATTCCGTTCGGGTCGCTGTATTCTCCCGAGAAGGAGTAGTAAACCGCCTCAAGGTCGCCCTGTGCGATCGATTCGAGGCGTCCGCTCTGCTGCGCTTTGAACTCTATCTTGATCTTGCCTTCGAGATCGGTGCCCTTGGTCGCCGCATCGACCTGCGTCTGCATGTACTGCTGCAGGGAGGTCAGCTGCGCGGAGAGCGCGTTGTTGTAGATGTTGATCTTGACGGTATCGCCCTTGGTGTAATCGCCCGCGGCGACAGCCTTGTTATACGCATCGACGAAGTTTGCCTTCGCGCTGTCGATGTCGTATCCCGTGATCGCCTTATAAGCGTCGTCCAGCGTCTTATACGTCTCGTTTTCGCCGTATTTTACGCCGTACAGGTCGACGATCGCCTGCTTTGCCTGGTCGGTATTGCGGTAGATGCTGTCCGGATCGTTTTCCAGGTCATAGTAGTAGTTGCTGTTGATGAAGGAGAACGCCGCCGCCGAACCGACGAGTATGTTCTGCCCGATGTAAGAGCGGTCGAGGCACAGAGAGAGCGCCTTGCGGAATTCGGTATAGGCAAGGATCCTGCGGTTGCCCTGTCCGTCCGCTTCGATCTTCTGCAGGGACTCTTTGTCCGAGTTGAAGGTGATGGACCAGGTGTTGCTTGCCGAGCGTTTGAGCAGATAATCGCTGAACTTATACTTGTCCATATCGTTCGCGGTCAGTTTGACGGAATCGAGATTGCCCTTTTCAAATTCGAGCAGAGCCGTCGCCTGGTTGGTAATGATCTGGCAGACGATTTTGTCCGTCTGGAACTGGCCTTCGTGGTAGTTGGTCGCGCCTTCTTTATAGCCGTACCAGTTTTCGTTGCGCTCGAATACGAGCTCTTTGTCCTTGGTATAGCTTGCAAGTTTATAGGGCCCGTATCCCATGTAGTTGCCGCTGGTCGTGCCGTAGCTGGTCAGCGTCAGCGAGCCTTGCTGGGAATATCCCTCGGTATAGTAGGGCTGGTACACGATCCAGTTGTCCGTCAACAGGTACTTCACCTGCCATGCGGACAGAGAATTTTTGAACACGAGCACAAAGTGCGTATCGTCCTTTTTGAAGATGCCGACCTGCGAGAAGGGAACGCTCTCGTATTCTTCATAGGTAAGCACGGAAAGAAGATCGTACCAGTTGGGGATCAATGCTCCCAATGCAGAGGAGCTCAGAACGGAAAAGTTGTCCTTGAAATCCTGAACGTTTTCCGACGTGATTTTTACATATCCGTCGGCGTTGGCGGCCTTTGCGTACTTTTCATTCAGGACATCGAAGACGTTCTCGCCCGACTCCGGATCGAGGAATGCTCCTGCAACGGTAGCGTTAATACTGTTGTGCAACGCCTCCAGCGTGGGGGAACCTTCCGTGTCGTATGCGAGCGACTTCGTAAAGGAGAAGTACAGCGAACCTTCTTCGATGAGCTGATTGAGCTGCGCATCTGTGTATGTCGTATCTTTGTGGATCTTTGTATATGAGGGATAGGTCGTGCTGACTTCGCTCAGCGACAGCGTCCAGTCGGCGAGGAATTTGGTGCCGACGTTTTCCGCGAGGATAGACATGCCTTCGCGGATGTCCGCCACGTTTGCATCGGTCACGAGGATGTATCCGTATTCGTTGGCGGTCGAACCGTATGTCTCGTCAAGGTATTCAAACCAATCGCGGTTTTCGCCGTTTTTGTCTTTGCAGAACATGAGCGCGTTGTTTGTAAACATGTCGTGGTAAGCGCGCAGTGCAAGAGCGCCCGCAATAGGGGTACCTTTGTCCAGCGAGAAGTAGAGCGACTTTTCCTGGATGCGCGTCGTCACTTCGGCTTCGGTGAGCGCCTCGGATATCATCTGATAATTGCCGTCCGAGCCGCTGTTATAATAATTGTTGGCATTATAAAGGGCATAGTTCCCCGTGATGTAGGTGGAAGCGGCGCTGTTCTTCATTTCGGGGGAGAGTACGCGCTCCATAGACCAAACGTAATCTTCCGCGGTGATCTTCGTGCCGTTTTCCCACGTCGCGTCGGGGTTGAGTGTGATCTCCCACGCCTTGCCCGTATCGCCCTCGGCGATGCCGTATCCGGTGGTGGTAGCCGTCACGTCTTTGGGGTCGCCGACCGCCATCTCGTCGATGAATGCATAGGTCGTGCGGTCCTCGCTGAGCGTGAAGTCATACAATCCTATTTCGGTATAGCCTTGCACGTACTCGTCCGCGTCCGTCGTGCCGTTGTGTGTATTCCATGTCGCGGGGAATTTCGAGATGTACTCGTTGAGCGTATAGCCTGTATCCGAATTCTGGTTGCAGGCGCTCAGGACGGGAAGGAGCGCTGTCAGTAAAAGCGCCGCCACGAGGGCGAGGGCAATGTACCGGCAGTTCAAAAGTTTTTTTGCCAAGATTGGATCCTCCTGTATAAAAGAAAATAGATTAACGGCCTTTTGGCCTCTGTATTATACCATAAAAGCGGATTTATTTCAACAATTTTCGACAATTTTCTCACATTTTGTTCATATTGTTCACGGATATGTTACAAATTTTGCATAATATATGCACGATCTTGTTTTTTTGGAGATCGTGTCGGGCAATGAGAACGGGGCGGCGGATCCACTGTTGCGGGGATGCGGTCGCTTACGACGGCGTAAACACTGCTCGTAAGCGTTTAGAAGAGAATGCGGACTACAGTTGCCGAACGAAAAGGGGGTTTTGATAATTCCGCTTGAAATATTTTTGATAGTGTGATATACTGAAACTGCAGAGAATCGACCAAGAGTCAGTCCGCATCGGCGGACGGGATTTTTAACGAAGGCAGGTGATACGAATGGAACAATCGACAGAGAGACAGGAACGCAATTTGCTGGAAGAAGACTTTGATTTGTTCATCGCATATCACGGAACAAACGATAAAGACGGGTCTATGGAAAAAGCGAGAGAAATTTATCATCTGCTTTCGAAATATGCCAAGTGTTTTTTTAAACCCGTGACCGATCCGACGGGGCGGTTTTCGGACACGCCGAAGGTCGCGAGCCATTCAAAGTTGTTTTTGCTCGTTGCCAATCCCTCTGTCGCGGTCAACCGAAAGCAGGAGCTCGCATCGACAGGACTTCTCAAAGAAGTGGACGCCTTTTATCAGGCAAATTTCAGCGATACGGCAGGCGGATCGGCAAGGGTATACGCCTATGACGGTCTCACATCCGTGGACGCTGAGAAATTTCACCTCATATTCCGCGGTGCGGCGCATTTTTCCGAGGAGGAAAGCGATCGGAGCGAGCAGGATCTCGTGCATTGGGTGCAGTCCGCGATCGCGGGCAATGCGGTTTCTTCCGCACCGTCTGCATCGCCTGAAGTTTCGCGGCCTCTCCCGATGGCGCGCCAAGCCAAACACCCGTATGAAGGAATTTGGGTCTTGTCGGGGAATTTTACGCGCTTTCAAGGCGCGAACGTGCCGCACACGAGCGCGGGGCGTTTGGTGCTGATGTGGCGCAACAACATGTATAAAGCGCTGTATTGTTACAGCGTTTCGCGCGCGTTTCAGGATTCTTCCGTCACGGCGATCTGCGAGGGTGGCTCCGTGCTCGGCAGATCTGCCGCGGGCGAGGAACAGCTCGTCGTGACCTGCAATATCATTGCAAGAACAACGGTTAAAAAAATGCGCAACAGCAGTATGCAGTTTCAACTGGTGTTGACGCCGCAATATGCGGGCGACGGCAGCATTCTTTCCATGACCTCGGAATTCAAGACCGCGAACACGGACGGCGTATTGCGTTTTATCAAAGGGGATTGACATGTACGACGAGCGATACGATGACGGAAAAATACGCGGCGGAAAGTCTGCGTTTATCGGATACGTCCGCCCGTTTTTGAGCGCGGGCATGCAGATGGCGGATTTCGGATGCGGGACCTGCCGAAAAGTCATGCATTATGCGCCCCTGGTGGGGAGCGTAGACGCCGTCGACCGCAGCGAGCGCATGTTGCATCGCGCGGCGCAGTCGCTCGAACAGCACGGCATTGAAAATGTCCGTCTTTTTCAGGGCGATAATCTGAATACGCCCTTCCCTTCGCATTCCTACGACGTTTGCACGGTATCGCTCTCTGCATGGTCTGCGGCGGAGGCGCATCGGCTGTTGAAGCCGCAGGGACGTTTTTTTATCGAGGCGCTTCTTCCCGACGACAAGGGAGAGATCAAACGCGCGTTCGGCGAGGACGCGCTCGGCGCGCGCGGATATCTCTACGGGCAGACCGTCGAGGAGAGAATGATGTACCTGGAAAGATCCGTCCGCGCGTTTTTTTCGATCGAGGACATATCTTTTTTTGAGCAGAAAACGACACTTTCCGAACAGGGATTTTTAGAATTGTTGGCTCTGACGCCCACCATACGCGGCTTTGACGAGAAAGCGGACGAGGGCGTTCTTAAAGAGCTCATACAAAACGGCGAAGTGACATTCACGGAGCGCAGGGTGTTTTTGCGCGCGCTCGCCAAAACGCAAGTGGGGGGATCCTTATGAGTGATTGGGAAAAAAAAGAGAATTGGAACACCATGCGGACGGCGATTTTGACCGCATATCCGAAATTGTTTACCGATATTCCGTATGCGCCGCAGTTGTTTTTCCATGCGATTCGGCTTGCCGTCGAATACGGCTTTTCCTTCGAGCCGTCGTTGTTTGTCGAAAAGATGTCGCTCGAGATCGAGGCGCGGCACAAGGCGCTGAACGCGGCGCTGAGAGAACAGATTGACGCGGACACCCTTGTCGTGGAGCTGGGGGCGGGGCTTTCTCCGCGAAGGCTGGAGTTCACGGACACGGCGTATTGCGAGCTCGATTATCCGCCCATCGCCGACATGAAGCGAAGGATCTATGAGAAGATGGGACAGGCACAACGGGCGGATGACGTTTTCGACGTCGATCTGACAGATCTGCAGGCCGTCGAAGAGTTTTCGAGACATCTGGGGCAGAGGAAATACGCGAAGATCGTTGTCCTGTCGGAAGGGTTGTTCTGGTATCTAAGGCGGGTGCATCTTAGCGGCCTGGTCTCTTTTTTTTCCGAAAAGTGGAAGGGGCAACATTGGGTCTGGCTGACGGCAGATTGTCCCGTAGCGAAGAAAATACACGCGCCTTATCGGAAGATCATTTCCGATTCGTCGGATAAAGATCCGAATGAGCGTTTTGTCGATTATGAGGATTTTCGCGCCTTTTTCGAGAGCTGCGGGTGTTCCGTCATGCGCCGAAAACTTACTGAGTTTCTTTCTCCCGAAGCGGTTTATGCGGGGAAATTTTTCTCTGTATCGGCGGGCGAGGTCGAGAAACGTATGTGTGAATATACAGATATCGCGTTGATTGCGCCGCGGCGGTAAGAAGAGCGCTTTGTCTTGTGCGCTCTTTGCACGCTCCCGACGAACGCGGAAAAAACAGAAAAGATCTGCCGAATGTGATCGGCAGATCTTTTGTTATGGCGTAGAAAGGGGATGATTCTTTTCGGGTCATTTCTCTTTAAAAATCGGCTTCGGATAAGATCTCTTCGAGCCCGTCATACCATTTGTCTTTAAAACAGGAGGAAAGATAATCGTATATCTGTTCTCTTTCTTCCGTTTCGATAAAACCCGTCTTTTCATTGAAGCGTTCGAGCTTTTTCAATGTATCCCGCAAAATATTCTTCGCCTGACTTTTTGAGATGCTGTTCGTCATGAGATTTACATATTTTTTTAAGATTTTGTCTATCTCGTCTATTTCTTCCGCGGAATGAATGTCTGCGCCGTTTTCCGAATCGCTTCGCCACATATCCGCAAGACTTTCGGTTTTCTGTGTCGGAGTCGGAATGTAGTCGATCGTTATGTATTTTTCTTTCAGGTCAATATATTTTTTGAGTTGTCTGTCATATTTTTCTTTTTCGGAATAACTGATACCTCCCTGTTTCTTCCCCGCAAAACAGATGTAATTGGATTTTTTCCCGCCTTTTTCATCCCAATCTTCCGATGCCCCGTTGCAAAAATTTACAAAGACATCCGGCCGCCGCGCCTCGAACGAAGCTGTGTCGCAATACGGCGGCAGGCGCATTGCATGGGGCGAAGTTTGCCGCGACGAGGCAAGGCATCGCCTTGTGGGAAGAGTAGGGGACGCATTCCAAAATATCAACGCCGCAAGGCTCGCGCGAACTACCGCGAATACGGCATTTCTTTCTACTACCTCTTTCCGACCAGCCAAAACGGCACCCGAATGGGTGCCGTTTGGTGGTGGGAAGAGGTAGATATTGCCGAAACCCCTAAAGGGGTCCCCTCGGCAAAGCGTCGCCTTGCGGACGGGCATGGGAATATGGCGCCGAAAAACAATGCCGCAAGGCTCGCGCGAACTACCGCGAATACGGCATTTCTTTCTACTACCTCTTTCCGACCAGCCAAAACGGCACCCGAATGGGTGCCGTTTGGTGGTGGGAAGAGGTAGATTCGAACTACCGAAGTCGTAGACGTCAGATTTACAGGGCGCCTCGACCCATTTTAGCGCAAAAAATTGCTATTTTATAGACATATTCGTTAAATATGTCGTGTAAAATTGAGCTGTTTTTTATAAAGATTGACACAGAGTTGGGAAAATCTTGGGAAAACCATTTTTTCCCAACTCAAGAAAGCCTTTCAGAATAATCTACTTTTGCCCCCTGTTCGAGCATAAAATCGTCCGAAAAGTGCGTGTATACGGTTGAGGTCATGGTGCGATCCGGTGCGTGCCCGGCCCAAACGGATACGATCTCACGGGCAACGCCGCACTCCTGACATCGAGTAATAAACGTATGGCGCAGTTCGTGCAGATGATGATTTGGGCAAAGCTGTTTAAAGTGCCGAGATAGGATGTCTCGTGCCGGACTGATTGCGTCAAGTATCTCTTCCTTGGTCGCGTCTGCCAGGTAGGGGAGAAGCATCGGCGTTATAGGAATTTTGCGGAAGGTCGCTTTTTGCGTGATCTTCCGTTTTGAATTTTGCACCATTGCGAAGCCGTCTTTGATTTGAAGCGTCGGCAATTCGCTGCGCCTGACCCCGGTATAGAGAAGTATGACCATAGCAAGGCGATATGGATTGCCGTTCAGTTTTTCTAAAAACTCGGATTCTTCTTTGTAGGATAAAGCTGTTCCCTTATTCGTTTCGTATTGCAGCACGTGTACCGAGCTCATAGGGTTTGCGGCGATCAAACGTTCGCCGGCTGCCGCGTCAAATATTTGGACAAGCAATAACTTTGTCAACGCGGATCCACGCGTGATCCCCCGCTGATCCAGGGAATTGAACAATGGCTGTATCGTGAGAGGGGTAATATCTTTTAGTTTGATGCCTGCAAAGTAGGGTTTGATATGTACGTTATAGGTTGAAAGCTGTGATTTGTAGGTATTCGGTTTGACTGTAGGCTTTTTTACTGTCTCAAACCAATATTCTGCAAAATCATTAAAATAGGTATACCTCGATGTGTAAACAGTTCCCTCATGTGCTATGGCATCGTTCAGCTTTGAGATGAACCGCTCTTTTGCAAGAGCAAGTGTTTTTCCGCTTCCTGATATCGGGATTTTATTTACAGTGCAGCGGATCTCATAGGTGCCGTTCTCCTTCTTTCGGATGCGGGCTACTACTTTTCCTGTTTTAAACAATCGACGAAATTCTTTCGGCATTTTTTGTAACTCCTTGAAGTTGAATGATGCCGAATTTTTTTGTATATTCCCGGAGAAATAAGGATTGCTTGCGGACACCTCCTTTGCGCGTCGCGTTTCGTCTTTATCGATCGCAATATTACTTACGACTCCAAAAAGTGACGTGAGCGCATCTTTGATTTTTTGCAGATCTTCTTCCAAAATGAATGGCATCGGAAAACCTCCCTAAATAAAATTAATGGAAGTATAGATCCGCACAAAGATATAAAAGCGAACGTAACGGAAAAAGAAGATGAGTTTAAGAGTCCACCTTGTCAGAGTGAATGCTCTTCATCATCGTGATCACCAAATCCTGCATTTCGGGGAGTAAAGAGCGATATAAAGAAAGCATTTTTTTTTCCTTATCAGATATTGTAATCATATTGGGTATTTTTGAATTATTTTGATAGGGGACAAAGTCGTTATCTCTCCCTAATAAATAGTCTAAGGATATATCAAAATAGTTCGCGAGTTGAACAATGTCCTCTATATTGGGCTCAGCACGACCTTGTTCCCAATTAGCTATAATATACCGTTGTAATCCTAAAGCATTAGCGAGTTGCGTTTGCGATTCGCTTTTTTCTTTTCGTAGAGATTTCAGTATCTCATTAAATTTCATGATTAAAAACCACCTTTTTTTTAATTATAGCAAATTTTGCTCGCGAAGGCTTGACAAGAGCAAAAATTGCTCGTATAATTAAGGCAACGATGAGCAAAAAATGCTCTCATTCTAGAGAAAGGAGGATAGAAAGGGCATGGCAGAGAAACGCTCAGTTGCAAAATCGAAAGCCGAATTTGAGGGTATGTTTCGCACCGAAATAGACGGCGTTCGCATGACGAAGAAGCAGGCTGAGAAGCTTGCGGAAGCAATGGAGTCTGTAAAAAAACATTACCCGACAGAAAAGATAGACACCGGGTATTATCGTCTTAGCAATATCCTCGCTTACTTGGCGGGCTATTTGAGAAACAGCGGTGTGCCGTATAGTTGCGTGTATAATGCGGCAGAGAAGTACTACTTGGAGGATTAGAAAGAGCATGGCAGAGAAGAGCAAAGAAAAAATCTCGGCAGAGCCGAGACTTTCAGTAGTATCAAAGGAGTTTTTAAGCGGTTTTATATTCTTGCGGGATATATGCGGCGCGACACATGACATTTTTTCAGAGGTGTTGAATTTTTATTGCGAAAAAGAGGGAATCGATTTTGATGCCTTGATAGAGAAATATCGAGCAGAGCATGAGAGAAACAACGGGCGCCCGATCGATGCACCGCTTTCAGAAACCACTGAGGAGGAATTTGTTTCTTACATTGAAAAATGCAAAAAAATTTTCCCTGTTATAAATCATTTTTTGTTATGATTGGGGGTCGATAGTTTTTTTGCTTGTAAATATTGTTCTCTTTTTTCTAAAAGCTTTTGATGAGTGTTTTTGGGAATTATGTCGTAAATATCCATAATGTAGGTTTCATGCTTCCCGTTTAGTGAAACAGAAAAAATGGTATCTCCTTCCATATAAAAAAATTTGTTTTCTATCTGTAAGCCGGTCCGTTCTTTGTATCCTCCTCGTACAGAACGTTGGTTATAAGATAGATAGCTATAAATTTTTAAACGAATAAATTGGCAGACACCTTTTTGTTCACGTAAGACGGTATTTGCCGAAACCTTTTGCCGATTGTTTTTTGGACGAAATTTTTGCATAAATTAAATCCCCTTAATAAATATTTTCGTATTCATTTTACCACAAAATTTTTTTAGAAGCAACGGAAATAATTTGTTGGCGGGAGCGAACAAATGAAGTCAAGTAAGAGTCGAGGGCAAACCCCTCGTAAAAAATAACAGACCAGGAGGATAGAAAGAGGGATGTCCGTAAAAGACCTGTCCGCCGTGATCGGCGGGAATATGAGTGTAGGGGCGCAAGGGCAGGCGACGCCGTTGGAGAGTTGGCAGGTTCAGGAGTATCAGGCTCTGCACAACAATATCATGGCCCATGGCCGCAATGCCTGTGAAAGCATTTTGCAAATGGCGCAGGGTTTAAAGCGCATGAACGAGGAAAAGCTGTACCTTGCCGGCGGATATGCGAGCTTCGAGGATTACACGGAGCAAGCGGTCGGGTTGAAGAAGAGCCAGGCGTACAAGTACATTTCCGCGTATGAGGCGATGGGCGAAGAGTTTTTCCACTCGAGTGGAAAAATCGGGATCACGAAGATCAATCTGCTTGCGGGGCTCACTGAGGATGAGCGCGCGGCGTTGCAGGAAAAAGCGGACGTCGAGAGTGCCACGGTTCGGGATCTGAAAGAGCAGATCGCGCAGCTGCGCGGCGAGCTGGACGAAAAAGATCGTCAGATCAATGAGACGGATTGGAACGCTGCGGCGGAGCAGGTCGTGAGCGATGTCACCGACGATACGGCGGAGAAAATCGCCGAAGCGGAGCGACAGGCACGGGAATCGCAGGAATACGGGCGGAAGATGGAAGCCCGCGCAAATGAGGTTGCGGGAAAACTTCTTACAATGGAGCGAAAGCTCGAAAAGCTGACCGCGGAAAAAACGGAGATGGAAAAGCGGTTGCGGGAACGCCCGACGGAAACGGTCGAAAACCCCGAAACAGCGTCGGAGCGGGATAAGGCGCGGGCGGAGCTTGCGGCAAAGGAAACGGAGATCGAAGAGCTGCGCAAGAGCCTGGCGGTTTCGGGTGATGCGGCGATGACGGCGTTCAAAGTCAAATTCGAGGACTTTCAGATCCTGTTGGAAAGTCTGTTCGGGATCCTGGACGGGATGAACGAGCCGAACAAGAGTAAATGCAAGGCCGCATTGGAAAGCGTGATAAAGGAGCGCGGGTTATGAGAAAAGCCGAATATATCCGTATGCTCATAGAGGACAATGCGACGACAGCCGAGCCGCAAAAGGAGATGAACGCAGCGATCATCGACTGCGTCGACATAGCGCTTTCGCAAATGCCCGAAAGCTTTGAGATCAAGGATACGAGCGCAGGCCTTGCGGAGTTTTGGAAGATGATCCAAGCGGCGGGGAAAGCGAGCGCGGTTCATTGCTGTTCTCCGATCCGCGCGGCGGAACTGATCGCAGAACGGCTGGGCGCAAAGTATGAGCTCGCGAGCGTTCGGTATGTGAATAAGCCTGCGGTCAAACGCCTGGAGGACTTTTTATGAAGTGGCAGGGCTATGAGTTTGACGGGGCTTTCCGTCCGGATGGGTTTGAGGAATATGCGAGGGAACAGGTCAACTATGGTTATGCTTTTTACCTTCGCGGAAAATATGTGACGGATGAAACGGGTTTGTTTGAACAGCCCGAAAACGACGATAAAGTGTATATATTCTGCCCGCGTCACGAAGAAACATTCGAGGAATCGGAAAAAGAATTGTTCGGCACGGGTGGGAGCGTGTGTATGTGTTGCGCGGGGGAGCGAATGCGCCTTGATCCCGTTTGTCCGCGCGAGCGATACTGCGGCCGTGTCTGCAAACTTTTGAACGCGGTGTACAGGCACGAAAGAGTAAACAACACGGATGATTTTGCCTTTTACCAGCGGACAGACAGAGGAATGGTTCTGAGGGCATTTTCCTATACATTGCGTTACGAAGGCGAAAAATACGATTTGCGGCGCTATGGAGTAGGGGAATTCACAGAATGGATGCGGATATTTTACAATGCGGACAGGACGACGGAGATATGGTCGCGCCTGGGTACGCAATACAACCCGCACATCGGTAATTTTTCTTACATAGGTCCGGAATGGAAGAAAAAGAAATTTTATCAGTCGTATGCAACATTCAAGCTGTACGGCGAAGATCTGAGCGGAACGCTTTTAGAAGGATATGCAAAATACTTTGCCCGAACGAAACAGTATATAGACGGCGAAGTGCAGCGCGCGGTTTTACTGCTTGCGATGTTCAAAACGCCTGCTCTGAAAGACGCCATCAACGCCGGATACGGCGGTATCGTCCATGATTATACGTTTTCCTTTGCGTCGGGACAGCCGAGGATCGGGAACTCCGTGCGCGGCGGAGCAAAGGGGATAAAAAAGTTTTTCGGGTTTGAATTGTCGAAACTGAACAGGCTGAGCAAAAATGAAAAAGAAAAACTGACTTGCCGCGATATCGGTAACCTTAAATTGCTTGTCAAGAATGGCGTTGCGGTCACAGGCGAAATGCTTGAGTTAAGCCGCAATTATAGGTTTGAAGATTTGTGCAGGCTGTACGAAGGGAAAGAACTCCGGGAGGTCCTGAAATATCTTTGCAGAAAAAAAATTGATCTGTCTGATTATATGGACTACGTCGGACAGATCAAAAAACTGAGGCTGGATGCGAAGGACAAAACAATTGCTTTTCCGAAAAATTTTTCCGCAGCGCATAGTAGATATTCCAAAATCATTGAATACGAAGCCACGGCAGAGCTTCGGAGGCGTTACGCCGCACATGCACAAAGGTTCCGTTTCATCTGTTTTCGCCAGGGGGAGCTCTCGCTTCGGGTGATTCGAACGCCGGCGGAGTTGAAAATGTGGGCACAAAGGTTTTCAAATTGTGCCGCGGGCAGAGCGGATAGCGTGGCGGAAGGACGGTCGATCATGTGCGTTATCGTGAACGTGCATAAACCGAAAGAGCCGTATTTTATGCTTGAGTACGACTTGCAGGGTTTTCGCATCGTTCAGTGCCGAGGATATAAAAACCGCACAACGGAAGAATCCGATCCCGCAGCAAAAGAATTTTGCGGTAAGTGGCTTTCATTCATACAGGAAAAGGGGATAAAGCGGGAAGCCAAGAAAATGGCGGGGAGAGCAGCATGAAACCGAACATAATGCGTGTGGGGCGTTCGGCGTATTATGAGCGCAGAGAGCCGATCAAGCGATATACGGCACGGCAGCTTGCGGAGATCGAGATCTGCACGACTTGTCAGACAGACCCGAGTTTATGCGACGGTAGGTGTGAGAAGATCAAGGCTTTGCGTATCCGTAAATAAACGGTGGACTAAGGAGCAAATGACAAGACGGAGGATAGAAAGCAATGATACACGGTGCAGTATTGCAAACGGATGATCTGTTAAACGAAGCTACGGAAGCCGAACCTTTTTCGGGCGCTGCGGCTTTCGTGTTCACTACAGACGGAGTGCAAATAAACGCAATTTATCGTGGCGGAAAAGGATTTTTTTATAAAAACGACGTGATCTCGCAGGCGCTTTTTTTCACGATGTCGATAGAGATCCTCGCAAAAAAATTATATGAGATGCTCGGGCAAGAAAAACTGCATATTCTGCAGGAAGATATGTTCCGAAAGATAGTTTCGGAGGCAGGCAATGAGAAAAACGTTTGAATATGCGGTCGGGGATTCATGGCTTCTTGAATTAGGCGGCGAAAAAACTGTTTATACGGTCAAGGATTGTAAGTATCGTCCGACGGACGGGAAAGAGATCTACACGGTAGAGACAGGAAAGGGAGAACTGCGTGAGATCACGAAAAACAGGCTGCATTTTCTCTTGCATCGCTATATGTTCAAAAAGCTTAAATGCGGGAAATATCGCAAATATGAATGCGGGTTGAGTGAATCGGAGGTGCGGGCCTATTATGCGCATATACGTACCGCGGAAGTGTCCCGCGCCGAGCGTATAGCGGCACGGCTTGAAGGTTCGGCGGAGTACCGCTCGGCGGCGCAGGAGGTATCAGCGCTTTCGATGAAGCTGGCTAAAGCAGAATACATACGTGCGGACGCGTTCGAGATCTTGCGGCTGAAAAAGCAGCTGGACGAAGCGAAAGAAAAACGCCGTTTGGCAGTAATGCGGTTAGGCTTGAACCCGGGCGATGAAAAGAAGCGAGTTTTTTGCCCGAAGTGCGGGGATACGGGGTATTTGGCGGACGGTCGGCAATGCAGCTGTGTGGCGGCGAACGAAGAAGCGATCCGCGCTTATGCGGCGGAGGTCAGGCGATGCAAGACAGCGACATGACGGAAAGTGCGGCGGATCTCTTGGACGATCCCGCCGGGAAGGAATCAGAACCCGCGCCCGCCGAGGTGCCGACCGAGCATGAGGAAGCCCCGCCCGCGGAACAGCCGAAAAAGCCCGCCTGCAAAAATGGCAAGGCAAAAGCGGAACCGCCTGCAGCGGAACAGGCGGCCGAGGAAGAACCGGCAGAAACAGCGGAAGAAAAAGCACGGCGGGAGTGCCGCGAGCTGAACGCGCTTTGCGCTGTGCTATCGGAAAAGGTCGGAGCGGTATTGCAGGGCGACATCGAGTTTGAAAGCCTCGTATCCGCTTTGCAGGCTTCGACGGTGGAATACGATGAACTGATCGCGCGGCTAAAACGAAAACGCAAGACAGGGGAGTTAACGTGGCGATCTAAGCGACGAATGCGCAGAGCTGCGAAGGAAGTCAAAAAACATCGCGACGATTTGAACGTGTTTATGTATTATCACGACATTAACCTTTTGATCTTGGAAAGTCCGCAATCATATGCGTGTATGCTCTGTCAGAATCGGCAGCTTATCGAAACGGAGGACGGCGAGCAGGTTTGCCGACTTCGTTTGGAAATGAACGGCGGGGCAGATGAAGAATAAGGAGGGAAAAAGGCAAAGACATGACGGTAGAAGTCGAATACAAGGGAATGACGAAGCGGCGCACGGGGCTTTCTGTCGCGGAGGCGTATGCGATCGGGAGCAAAGCTCTTTGGGTATACGGCAACCTGCTGGAAGACGGCGATCTGCAAGTGCGGATCGTGAACACCCGCGGGGAAGTCATGAGTGTAATGAAACAGGAGGCGCGGCCTCCCTAAATTAGCCCACACAAGCGTTTCAACTATCCTCTGAAACGCGGCAAAAGCTCCCCTGCGGGATCCGCTCTTTCCCCGCAGGGGGGATACCTTCAGAAAGAGCAAGAAAAAAACAAAAGGAGTAACTTACATGGCAAAAAAATACTACAGCAGCAATTCTGCAATGGCTTGGAAGATCCTCGCCCTGTTCCTGGCTCTCGTGCTGGTCGCGGGGACGGTCACGG